>OBJA01001479.1_pt1 | contig 15978 bp, 18 predicted proteins | sample 1519751 | NCBI WGS metagenome assembly OBJA01 (sample SAMEA3881238, study PRJEB22517) | soil metagenome | biome: lake sediment; feature: soda lake sediment; material: sediment, water from around vicinity | place: India | collected 2013-12-23 | depth 3 m | reverse complement strand
ATTAAAGTTTCAGATCGTTTGCTGTTTTAATTTCAGGATCGGCGGGTTAATATTACTATTTCTTTTTTAATCAAAAAAATCAAGATCAAACTTGAAACTTTTATGAATGCGATCTGAAAAGCAGTTTCACTCATGAAAAACTACTTTTTACGTAACATTTTCGGTTGCATTTAGTAAAATTAAGAGAGCTTGTGCGGTTAATTACAGTGCATTTTGGGAAGAGTAAAATAAAAGTCAATAATCAAAGAACAAACAGATGGAAACCGGTAAAATACTTAGAATTTGTGGTTCTATTACAAAAAAGGAATCATTGGCATGTTTAACAGGGACTACACTTGAAAATACTTCAGTAGCCGAAGCCGATCAACCCTATTCCAATTATTACGGGCATATCCCTCAAAAGCCTGAACCCAATTCCCTTTTCCTGTTAACGGAAACAGAATACAGTTTGGAGGAAGCTTTGCGATTTACCCAGAACATCGATATTTGTGCAAAAAACAGGGTAAATGCAGCAAGTGCTCTGATTTTTGCGCACGGTCATAGATTGCCTGCTATCCGGATACGCAATTTCCCGGATTACCAGCATCTTCGAATGTTACAGGAATGTTATCTGGCACAAGGAGTTAAATTTGCAAAAAGAAACATCCTCCTGAAAGAAGCAATAATCAAGGTTAATAAGTGCTTCTCACTAGAGGATGCAGGCGATGGCTATTTTTTGGATCTCGATGAGCCCCATGAGGGATATTTTACTATACCACATTATCCTGAACTGAAGGAGTTTGAAACTTTAATCCAGGACGTACGGAATAATACTTCCTGTTCATTATTTGATGCTGCATTTGGTGGTTTCATTATTGAAGGCAAAGTATTGAATATTGTGAGGATTTATTCCGGACATTTAAATATCGAAATGCTTAAATGCATTAAAGAAGGCACCTTCAGGCGAATGGAAACAACATCAAAAGCTCAACAATTGGAAGGAATTGGCTAGGGATTATCTGAATTTATTTCATTAAAAGGTTGAATTTTGTAAACCGGGTAAGGACAGGCATCCGATCAAACCCGGGTATACTTCTTGCAATGGAAGGGGAATCTATTTTACGGCTCCTTCAATTTCAACAAGTTTCACTTTTGCCTCTTCCGAATCTGGTCGTAGTACCAAAGCTTGTCTATACCAATATCGGGCGACATTGTAATTTTGCTTTTCAAAGGCTTCAGCTCCGTTCTTCATGTGGCTTTCAAACTGTTCTCCTGATCTGCCTGCCATTCGTTCTGCAATTAAATCAGCAATGGCCTGAAGCTGTTCTTTCGGATAGCTCTCGTCGGGTTTAATTGAAAGCGCGCGGTTATACCAACCCCGCGAAACAGCAAGTTGATTATCACGGAATGTTGAATCGGCAAGGTCAATAAACTGCTGATAATCGCGGTCCCGCTGATTCAAAAGCAAACTTCCGACCAACCGTTTAATTTCTTCAATCCGTTGCTTTGGATAAGGTTCTTCCTGTTTTATGTCGGAGGCTTTATAGTACCATGCTCTTGAAACATTGTAATTCCTGGTGTCAAAGAATCCGTCTGCCAGAGAGATATATTCACTGTACATTTGGTTGAGTCCCGCATCGTTCATTTCTTGTCGTTCCTGCAGTGTTTGCTGGCGCCTTTCAATTTCTGATCTGCGACGTTCCATGTCAGCAGCTGCCTGTCGTTCAGCAACAGCCTTATTTTCGAATTGTTTAAGCAAGTTGTTTATTTTAACAAGTTGACCTTTGGGGTGGCTTTCATCGGGTTTAAACAGCAAAGCATTTTCATAGGCCTCTTTAGCTTCTTCCCATGATTCCTGCTGAAAAAACCCATCGGCAGATAAGATCAGGGCACTGTACTTCTCTTCGAGCTCCAACTGTTGCATCAGCCTGTCAAGTTCAGCAATACGGCCCTTCGAATAGACATCGTCAGGTTTGAATCCCAGGGCCACTTCATAACCGGTTTTGGCCTGAATGTAATCTTTTGCATCAAATTGCTGATCGGCATTGTTAATCGCATTCTGAAATGCAATCTCCATTTTCTCCTGCTCCAGTCTGGCCCTCTTTATATCTTCCAGAATAATATTTAGCTTATCTATTTGCTGCTGAGGATAAACAGCATCGTTTTTTACCTGTAAAGCCAATTCATACGTTGAATGAGAGTTTTCGTATTCATTCAATTCAAACAGGCTGTCGGCCCGTGCCAGTGCTCTGGCATACTGCTGCTCTTTTTCTGCCTCCAATGCAGCCAGCCGATCCTTTTCAGCTGCCTCAGCTTCGGCCGCTAAACGAATTCTTTCGGCTTCTGCTTCCTCTGCTAAACGTTCGCGGGTTTCTATTATGGAATCAATCTGTACAAGCATTTCCTTAGGATATTGTTCTTCAGGTTTAGCCAATTGGGCTTCCTTGAAAGCAGCTTTTGCCTCGTCATAAGATTCCAGTCTGAAGGCATTATCGCCTCGTAAAAGGGCCACATCATATGCCTGCTGAGAGGCAGCCAGCATTGCCATAAGTTCTGTTATTTCATTAATTCGCTTCTCCACCTGAGGCTCTTGCGGCTTTATTTGCAGTGCCGTTTGGTATGTAGCCAGGGAATACTCATAATCTTTAATCTCAAACAGGCTGTCAGCACGGTTAACAACCTGCAAATACTGTTGCTCCTTTTCAGCCTCCAGAGCTGCCAACCGGGCCTGTTCGGCTGCTTCCCTTTCGGCAGTTAAACGAATTCTTTCGGCTTCAGCCTCCGCTGCCAGGCGTTCACGGGTCATTACAATGGAATCGATACGGGCAAGCATTTCAAGGGGGAGGATTTCTTCAGGTTTGGCTTGCATTGCTTCCATGTAGGCAGCTTTTGCCACTTCAAACAATTCGTTATTCAATGCATCATCACCACGAATCAATGCAGCATCGTATGCCTGTTGTGCTGCAGCCATCCTACCAATCAGATCATCTATTTGTTTTATCCGTTGCAGGGGCAGGTTTTCTTCAGGTTTTATCTGTGATGCAGCCTGGAAAGCAATACGTGAATCATTATATTCTTTGACAGTAAACAAGCTGTCGGCACGGGAAACGGCCTGCATGTACTGCTGTTCCTTTGCTGCCTCTAAAGCCGAAAGCCGGGCAAGCTCAGCTGCTTCGGCTTCTGCAGCCAAACGTAATCTTTCGGCTTCGGCCTCTGCAGCCAGGTGTTCTCGGGTTTCTACAATGGATTCATCAGCCAGGCGCTGCTGTTCTTCAATTATGGAATCGATCAAGGCCAGCCTCTCCCGCGGATAGGCTTCACCAGGTTTCACCTGCAACGCTTCGAGGTACGCCGTTTTAGCTCCCTCATACGATTCATTTCCGAATGCATCATTTCCACGCGAAACTGCAGCCTCATATTCCATTTGAATGGCAGCATGCTGAACTATCAAATCATCAATTTCCCGAATTCGTGTCTCCGGTAAAATTTCTCCCGGCTTTATCTGGAGGGCAGCCTGGTATGATTTACGTGAATTTTCAAGTTCGTTTAGAATGAATAAGCTATCGGCACGAGAAAGAGCCTGATTGTACTGCAACTCTTTTGTGGCTTCAATAGCAGCCAGGCGTGCCTGTTCTGCGGCAGCAGCTTCAGCAGCCAGGCGTTCCTTTTCAGCATACATTGCATTGATCTGCTGTATTTGTGAAAGCGGATACTGTTCAGAAGGAATCAGCTTAGAGGCTTCTTCGTATTCAACAAGTGCTTCATCGAACTGCTCCCTTTTAAAAGCCCTATCCGCTGTTTTGATTCGCTTATCGTATAATGTTTGATTTGCCAGCTGACTCATCAAAACCCTAATTTCTTCTATTTTTTTTATTGCAGCATCATCCCCCGGTTTATGTATCAAAGCATTTTCATAAAATGAAATCGCCTTATCGTAGAATTGTTTTTCATAATTCAACTCGGCCTGGAAAATTGACTCCCTGTATCCCTGAAGTTTTTCTGCGTTGGATGCCTGTTGTTTTAATACCTCATCCACTTCCTTTATTTTTTGCTGCGGATAGATTTCGCCGCTTTTCAATTCCAGTGCTCTTACATACAGATTACGGGCCTCAGCATAAAGTAATTCATCAAATGAATTGTCTGCTGCCACAATCAAAGCATTATATTCGCGGTTTTTCTGTTGCGATTCTATGATTTCCCTTATTTCATCCAGGCGCAGCTGTGCATGATTATTATCTGGTTCGACTGAAAGTGCTCTTTGGTAAGAGGCCCTTGCCTCGTCGTAATTTTTTTGTTCAAACATTATATCACCCTGAGACAGGAGCGCCTGCAAACGGTCGGTCAATGCCTTTTGCATTTCGCCGGCTACCATCAGCAAACCCAGTAAATCATTTATTTCATCAATACGGTCTATTGGATATTGTTCCTTTGGAAATATTTTGTTTGCAGCTTTATAGCCATCGAGTGCTGTTAAGAACTCTTCCCTGTTGTACTCGTTTTCGGCCTCCTTTATCAGTTTATCGTACTCCTTTCTGAGCTCTGCAAGTTCAGTCCTGGTAAGTCCTTCAAGGTTATCGGCTTCTTTACCGATTTGCTGCGAATGTAAAACAGCCTGATCGATTAGCTGTTTAATCTGGGCCTCGTTGTAAAAAAGATCGGAGATGAAATTGTCAACCCTGTCACTGTAATATATTTTCTGTACCGTATTTTCTGAAAAAGTTCTGTCGATACGTGGAATTTCAGTAAACAGTTTTACATTCACCGGAAATGGAGGGAAAAGCGGGTCGGATTGAAGTACTTCCCGTGGGACATGTGTATTGACCTCGATTTTTTGAGGGAAGTTATCCTTGCGTAAAAAGATCAACACAAAATCGTTGTTGTAATTCAACTCCACCCTGTACCGGCCATTGCCTCCAATACCGTAATCTCCTGTCAGCTGCCCGTTCCGGTACATTTTGATTACTGCTCCCTCAACAGAACCCTGTTCAACTGTTACAGTTCCTTCCAAAGTAAGACCGTTACTTCGTTGGGCCAGTGTATCAGAAGCAATAATTGTAAACAGAAAGATGAATATAAGGTAAAATCCCTTCATTAAAAATCTAAATATCCTTAAAACGAAAATAAGAACAATTAATTATTCTGTAGTTCAAATATCGATAATTTGTTTGAAATGAGTGGAACGTGAATTGGGATCAACATCAAATTCTTGATTGGTTTTGCAAATAACAGTACCGGCATTAAGGTTATTAGGCATAAAAGTATTAGTTTGCCGTCTTAAAAGAACAAGTAATTCTGAATGAAACGAGAAGCCGGTTTATTTACCGCACTTATACCTGTGTTGGTTCTTATTGGACTATTAACAGCCAATGTTTTTTTGTTTGATGACACCCTCTCGGGAGCGAACCAGATTGCCCTGATTCTCTCTGCTTCACTGGCTGGAATTATAGCCTGGAGACTTGGCATAAAATGGATTTCCATTCGTGAAAAGATTGTCAGTACAATTGCTTCGGCAATGCCCTCGATTCTGATCCTGCTGTTAATTGGTTCGCTTGCAGGAACCTGGATGTTAAGCGGAGTGGTTCCGGTAATGATATACTACGGGCTGGATATTATCAGTCCCAAAATGTTTCTGTTTACGGCAGTAGTAGTAAGTGCCATTGTGAGTGTGGCTACAGGAAGTTCCTGGTCAACAATAGCGACAATAGGCATTGCCTTGCTGGGTATTGGCAAGGCACTGGGGATGAGCGAAGCAGTGGTTGCAGGTGCTATTATCAGCGGAGCATACTTTGGCGACAAAATTTCACCGTTAAGCGATACTACAAACCTGGCCCCGGCAATGGCAGGTACCGATTTGTTCACGCACATTCAGTACATGTTTTATACTACTGTACCCTCGATGACAATTGCACTTTTTATTTTTCTTGGAATTGGTTTTTCTTCCGATTATGCAAGTGCTTTAGATAATGTGGCATCGGTAAAAACAGCAATCGACGGCACCTTTAATACCAGCCCATTGCTGTTTCTTGTGCCTGCTATTCTCTTAACTATAATAATTTTGAAAGTTCCTCCCCTGCCCTCATTGCTGGCAGGGACTCTGCTCGGAGGTATCTTTGCTGTAATTTTTCAACCCCAAATAATACATGCAGTTGCCGGCATATCCGAAAACTATATTAAGGCTTCTTATGTTTCAGTTATGCAGGCTATGTTTGGTGATATATCATTAACCACCACCGATGAAAAAGTGAATGAACTTCTTAGCACCTATGGTATGAGTGGAATGCTGAATACGGTATGGCTGATTCTTTCTGCAATGGTCTTTGGAGGGGTAATGGAATCGGCAGGATTACTGCGAAGAATTACAATGCCAATTGTAAAATATGCCAAAAGCACCGGCAGCCTGGTTGCCTCAACCGTAGCAACGTGTATTTTTTTTAATACCACAGCTTCCGATCAGTACCTTGCCATTGTTGTTCCGGGACGCATGTTCAGAAAGACTTTCGAGGACAAGGGTTTGAAACCTGAAGTTTTAAGCAGAACCCTCGAAGACAGCGGGACCATGACCTCGGTACTGGTGCCGTGGAATACATGTGGTGCAACTCAATCGAGGGTGCTGGGCGTTGATACAATGGCCTATGCTCCCTATGCCTTTTTCAATATACTCAGCCCGCTGATGACAATTGCATTTGCCTACCTGAATATTAAAATCAGGCGTCTTGATAAAAACCTTCCCACCAATGCTTCCAAAGAAGTAACTGTTGATTGAGGGATGTTGGGTTAAAATAAAATTTCAAAATTATGAAACTTACCATTTTCCAGGTCGATGCTTTTGCTGAAGCTACTTTCAGCGGAAACCCTGCAGCAGTCATACCCCTTAAAAGCTGGTTGCCCGATGAAACAATGCAAAATATTGCCATGGAAAATAACCTTTCGGAAACAGCCTTTTTCATTCCTTCCGGTAACGATTTTCATTTACGCTGGTTCACCCCTGCCAGTGAGGTTAATCTCTGCGGCCATGCCACCCTGGCAACGGCTCATGTGCTGTTCAACCATCTTGACTACAAAGAGCCGGAAATCACATTTCATTCGGCAAGCGGAATCCTGAAGGTTCACAAGGACGGCAACCTGATCGTGCTTGATTTCCCTGTATCGGAGTTATCGGATACCGGCATGAAGGAATATGCAGGTAAACTTTTTGGTATCCTTCCACAAAAATGTTACAAGGGACGCGAAGATCTTATGTTTGTCTTCAATTCCGAAGCAGAAATTAAATACCTGAGGCCTGATATTCAACTGATGAAAACTGTGGAAACAAGAGGAATTATTGTAACTGCCCCCTCAGCCGAATACGATTTTATTTCCCGTTTTTTTGCCCCTTCCCAGGGGATCGATGAAGACCCGGTAACAGGCTCTTCTCATACAATGCTCATTCCCTATTGGGCAAAAGTGACCGGCAAAAAAGAACTCATTGCCAAACAGGTTTCCGCAAGAGAAGGCATTCTGTATTGCAAACATTCAGGCGATCGTGTTTTCATAGGAGGGAAAGCCATTACATACTTAACCGGCGAAATTTATATTTAACCCCTCTGATTTACTTCAAATACGGCCCTTACCGGTGATCCGTCGGCATTTTCAAAAGGCAACGGAAAGCAATAAAACATGCCTTTGCCGGCGGTCAGATTGCCCGGGAAAATTAAATTTTCGATTATAATCAGGCCCTTTTTTAAAATAGCAAAATGATTTTTAAAATCTGTACTCTCAACAGGATCAGCGGAAACAGCATCAAAGCCAATCCCTTTAAGCGGATATGACAGCAACAGGTTTACAGCCTCAGGTGTTAATGTCGGGAACTCCTTAAAGTATTGCTGCGACCCCCAATATTTACTCCAGCCGGTTTTAAAAAGCACAAACCCCACATTTGTAAATTCATCCTTGAAAGTCAGTAAAAATTCCTTGTCGATAACAATCATCTTGTCGGGAACAGAAACAATAACTGCCTGGCCTGTAAACGAATCAAGGGGCATTTGACCGAGCGTTTTTCCATCCTCCAACATATGGGCAGGAGCATCAATGTGTGTTCCAAGATGCGAATCAAATTCCAGATGGGTCTCGCGATATCCTTCTTTGGAAATTGTGGCTGCTGCCTTAAAGATGGGATTATCCTTACCCGGGTAAACAGGACTCCCGTTATTGAGGGGGTGCGACAAATCGTATAAACTCATAACTGCTGTTTTTCAGGTATAAAGTTAATGAAATGGTTCCCACCGGCATACATAAGGTTCAATAAAAAAAAGATATTGACCATTGTTCCCATTCACTGAATGCATCAGCTTTGTCAATAACCAAAATAAATGAGTGTCCTAGCCCACTTCTGCTTCAATTTCCTTCATCAGGAACTTTTTTGTTTTCACTCCGACATACCTGCGAACTTCCACCCCATCGCGGAACATCACCAGGGTAGGTATATTACGGATTTTATATTTCAGGGCAAGTTGCTGGTGTTTGTCCACATTCACTTTTGCAACCGTAATGCGGCCTTCTGATTCAGCCAGATCGTTGAGTATCGGGGCTGCAACCTTGCAAGGTCCACACCAGGGGGCCCAGAAATCCACCAGGGTAATTCCCCGGCGGATTATGGGCTTAAAATTTTTATTACCCAGGTGTTTTATTTTACTGCTGTCGGGCACAGGCCCGGCATTTTTCATCTTGAAATAGGTATAGGTTATAAGCCCCACCAATACAAGAAGAACAGCCAGGATAATTATCAAGGTAGTTGACATTGCAATTAGCTTTCAGTTATTTTAATCTCGTATGTAATTTCAATTGCTTTGCGGAACATGGCACTCACTCCGCAATAGCGTTCATCGGAAAGGTCAACTGCTTTTTGGAGTTTTTCCTCCGGGAGGTTTTTCCCCTTAAACTCATAAGTTATATGCATACGTGTAAACTGTTTTGGGTGCTCTTCGGTAATGTCGCCGTCCACATAAATATTAAGGTCATCGATTTCCACCCGCATTTTTTTCAAAATAGAAACCACATCCATTCCGGTACACCCGGCCAGTGCAGCAAGCAGCAAAGGCTTGGGGCGGGGGCCACGGTTCTCACCACCCACTTTCTCGGCTGCATCCAACACCATTTTGTGTCCATTCACTTCGGCCGAAAAAGCCATATTTTCCAACCAGTTGATTTTTACCTGTTCTTTTGTCATAAACTAAAATTAACTTCTTAAGTAATCTGCTGCACTAAGTGCAGCTATTGTTCCTTCTGCCACAGCTGTAGTTACCTGCCGGTATTTTTTTGCAATACAATCGCCCGCGGCAAACACCCCTTCAACATTTGTTTTCATATTGGCATCAACCAAAATCTCATTTCTTTCATTCAGCTTTACTAACCCTGCCAAACTCTCGGTATTGGGTTGGTATCCTGCAAAAATAAAAGTGCCATCTGTTTTCAGTTCACTCCTTTTACCCGAGGGTAAATGTTCCATCTCCACCTTTTCAAGCTTACCGTTTCCATAAAACCCCCGAAGTTCCGATTCCATAATGAAATTAATTTTCGGATTCTTCTGAGCTTCTTCAACAGCATGCTTAAATGCCTGAAAATTGTTAAACTGATGAACAACCGTAACTTTTGTGGCATATTGCGTTAAAGCAACAGCTTCTTCCAGAGCTGAGTTTCCTCCACCAACAACGACAACTTCCTTCCCTGTAAAAAAATCGCCATCGCAGGTGGCGCAATACGAAATACCCGAACCTTTAAATCGATCCTCACCGGGTACATTCAATGAACGTGGCCTTCCGCCGGGGGTCAAAATTACTGATTTTGCATGAAAAGTGCGGCCATCTTCCAGTTCAACTTCTTTTATTTTACCTGCCAGCCCGTAACGGGCGATCTTTACATTCGATTTTATTTTGCAGCCAAAGCTTTTTGCCTGCTGCTTCATTGTGTTTGCAAGCATATATCCTTTAGTGGCAGGCACCCCAGGGTAGTTGGCTATCTCTTCGGTCAACACCATCTGGCCGCCAACAGCGCCCTCATTTACAATCAGCGTTGAGAGCCTGGCGCGCGAGGCGTACATGCCGGCTGTTAAACCGGCCGCCCCTGCGCCAATTATCATTACATCAAAAACATCGTTCATTTGTCAAACTTTTTCTGCAAATTCCCTTTCCAGTATAGAGGTCACCTGCTGCATGTTCTGTATGCTGCTGGTAGCATGAGCTACCCGGCCATTTTTGTAATACATTGTAAAAGGCAATCCCATAAAACCCCTGCATTCGGGAGCATTCCGGATAACGCCAGCTTCAGGGCTGTCAAACGCCATTACAGCAAACTTGACATCGGGGTGTTCTTCCTCCAGCTCTTCCATCACATCGTATACGGGCATACACATGGGACCCATGCGTCCACAGCATACCATCACATTTTCGTTTTCTTCGATCATCTTTTCCAGCTCGGCAGCTGTTTCAATTTCGTGCAAATTTGTCTGTAACAACTTCATAATTTTATTTTTTATACGTTAATAAATCAATGTCACACATTTATTCTTTTGTAACTAAAGTAATTTCTTTAATAATTTTTTCATCCGATTCCAATTTACCCTGGAGGTAGGCATCAACCAGCCTGGAAGGCGAATCCATTGGAACTCCCACAAAAAGATTAATTTTTCGGGAAGCAAACAGATGAATGGTGTCTGCGTCGATTTTATAGGTAATTACATCTGTTATGCCCCTTTTTTCAAGCCACCCGGGCAGGTCCGCTGCCACAATCCGGGCCGGAATCTGCATTTTATGGTGACCGGTAACCGCACCATCGATTTCGAATATCTGGCAATAACTGCAATTTCCGAAATATTCGCTCAGTCTTTCATTTTCTACCGGTATGGCAACCCGCTTCATCATCTGAATTTGTTTTGATGCAAAAATACCTGTTCTGCAACGATCGTAAAAGAAAAGTACACTGCGATAAGAAAGCCTGCAGCCTGTAATTTTTCAGTTTTTTTCCTGTCATCGGACAGTATGGATTGTTTTTGATATTTTTGTACAGTTTTTACAATACGAACAATGAGTAACGATCGTTCAAAAGACATACAACAACACCATTCATTCCCCGGATTAACTGAACATTATCCTGAGGCTTTATACGCATTAACCGAAAACAAAACCCGGATAACGTATCTGAAAGGTGAAACCCTTTTCAAACAGGGAGCCTTTGCACCCTATGTACTTTATGTAGTACGTGGCCTTGTAAAGGTATACCTGCAAACCGGATACGAAAAGCAAATCAACCTCAGTCTTGCAAAAACAGGCGATTTTCTTGCTTTTTCTTCCATTTTCGGGGAAAACATCCATACGTATTCTTGCCAGGCCCTAAAAGATGCCGAAATATGCATGATTGAAAAAGAGAGCCTGAAAGAAATCCTGCTGAACAATCCCCGGTTTGCCCTTGAAGTGACATCAAAGAACTACCGCAACGAACGCCACCTGCTGGAAATAATTAAAAATCTGTCGTATAAACAAATGCGCGGAAAACTGGCCTCTGCCCTTCTTTACCTCTCACAGGAGGAATTTTTAAGGGAGAATGTCTTTGAGTACCTCACCCGCCAGGAAATAGCCGATTTTGCATCGGTTTCAACCGAAAGCGCTATTAAGTTCCTTAAAGAATTTGAAAAAGAAGAAATAATCATTCTGCAGGGAAAGAATATTGAAATTTCCGATTTCAACAAGCTGGAAACAATAAGTAAAACAAGTTAACCGGCATGATACTCCCTGAATTCAGAAAAGAAAAGCTGCTTGCCGAAATACAGGTTTCAGCCAGCCGGAGTGGTGGACCGGGAGGCCAGAATGTAAATAAGGTAAATACAAAAATAGAATTGCGCTTTCGGGTTGATGCATCGCAGGAATTAACAACAAGTGAAAAACAGCTTATTCAATTAAAATTAAAAAATAAAATAAATGCCGAAAATGAGTTGCTGGTAACATCCTCTTCCGAAAGAAGTCAGTGGAAGAACCGGGAAAAAGCAGAAAAGAAATTTTTTGACCTCCTGGAAAAAGCACTTACTGTACAAAAACGAAGAAAAAAAACACAGCCTACGGCTTCCTCGAAATTGAAAAGAATAGAAAACAAAAAAATGGCGGGTCAAAAAAAAGCATTGCGGAAACCTCCCCGGTTATGATGGAGCACCAATATTTTTCGTAAGTTAAAGCACTTATTTAAAATGAAATGAGTGGCCAAAAAAATATCAAAAGTTGGAAATTAAATATCAAATGCTTTACTTTGTACCAAATCCGGAGATGATTTCTATATGAGAAGATTTTTACATGTATGCCGGCTCTTAATAGTACGTACAGTTGATGCTTTTTATTTTCCATTCCTGAGGTTTATTCCTCATGAAATTTTCAGGTATGGAATAACAGGAGGTGTAAATACTTTCTTCGATATTCTGCTGTATTACATTTTTTATCAATTCGTCCTTTCACGTCAGATCGTAGAACTGGGCATTGTTGCCATCAGCCCTCATATTGCAGCTTTTCTTATTGTTTTCCCAATTACATTCTGTACCGGTTTTATGCTGGCAAAATATGTAACTTTCACGGCTTCCGAAATGGAAGGCAAAGTTCAGCTTTTCCGTTACTGGATAACTGTAGTGGCAGCTATTTTCCTGAACTACCTGTTCCTGAAATTCTTTGTTGAATACGTAGGCATGGAGGCACTTGCAGCAAAGGTGTTTACTACAATGCTTGTTGTATGCTTCAGCTATGTCTCGCAACGTCATTTTTCGTTCAAAACAGCAAATAGCGGGAAAGCCGTTGTTGTTACCGAATCGGAAACCGTTCGCTGATCCTCATTTTACAAACCACCAGTCTCAAACGAGCCGGAACACCACTCCCGGTACTTGTGGCATTCATGCAGATTGCACCGGATTAAACTGCTTGCCGGCACTGCCATGTTAATGAATTTACTGCTTCTACTGCCCACAAATAAAAAGAATTTAAAAAATGTTTATCTTGTGTTCCACTATTCGGAAGGATGCAGCAATTGAGACAGACATATTATCCTACTATCCTGCAGGCAATTCATATGCTCATACTCTACCTGTTCATTCAAACCCTTGTTGATTTTCCGCTTGCTTTGATTGATTACTACACGGGAACCGATTACCTGTTCAATCCTGTGAAAAAAATAATACTGAATACGGGGTCTACCCTGTTCATCCTTATATACGGCATCCGCCGGTCGAAGGCTCCGCTAAAAGAGATCTTCCCCTTGAAGTTATTTAATCCGCTTATTATTTTGCCACTGGCTACTTTCTTCTGGGGGGCACATAACCTGTTGGAAGAGGTAAATATACGCATTGAGGAAGTGTTGCCGACTCCCCCCTGGTTTTGGGAATTATTCGGCCAGATTTTCGAAAGCAATTTTGGCTGGTGGGGCGCTTTCTTCAAAGTAGTTATTATTGCCCCCATAATCGAAGAATTAATATTCAGAGGGATTATTCTGAATGGATTGCGCAAAAACTATCGGGCAGCCACTGCCATATTCATTTCGGCCCTGCTGTTTTCGCTGTTTCATTTGAATCCCTGGCAAATGCCTGCCACTTTTATACTGGGCCTTTTGCTGGGATGGATCGTCCTGCGTACCCAAAATATTGTGCTTGCCATTACAGGGCATGCCATGAACAATCTCCTGGTTCTTATTATAATAACCTGGTGGGAACAGATAAAGACCCATTGGTTGTTCCAGATGGAGGATAACGAAAAATACCTGATCAGTGCAATTGTTATCGTTCTTTCAATCATCCTGATGTACCTGGCCACCCTGTGGCCTTCCCGAAAAATAAAACATAATAAATCTGTTTAACCAAACTCACAAATCATTAATTTTTTTATCGCACACACACTATTCCTAATGAACTTAATTTCATGAAAAATGTTTAACCTGCATTAAAACCATATTTACAAACAAAAAACTTTATTAACATGGAAGAACAAACAATAACAAAAATGCCGGCCATTGGAGATATGGCGCCCGATTTTCAGGCCAATACCACTTATGGTCCCATTCAGTTTTCGGAATTTAACAGGGGAAGCTGGGTAGTGTTATTTTCACACCCTGCCGATTTTACCCCTGTGTGCACAACCGAAATGAGCGGATTCGCCATACGGCACGACGAATTCCGTGAATTAAACACCAAACTGCTTGGCTTAAGCATCGACAGCATTCATTCGCATATGGCCTGGGTAAATAATGTAAGGAAAAACACAGGCGTCCTGCTCGATTTTCCAATTATTGCCGATATCGACATGAAGGTTTCCAAACTTTATGGAATGCTGCAACCCAATGAAAGTGAAACAGCTGCAGTAAGAGCCGTATTCTTTATTGACCCCACCGGAAAAGTCAGGCTGATAATGTATTATCCGCTCAATGTTGGAAGAAATATGAATGAAATTCTCAGGGTATTGAAAGCCCTTCAATTATCGGATGAACATAAAGTGGCCATGCCGCTCGACTGGCAACCGGGTGATAAGGTAATTGTTCCTCCTCCAAAAACAATCAAGGACATGGAAGAACGTGAAAACAGCGATTACGAAATGGTTGATTTCTACCTGGCCAAAAGAAGTATATAAGAAAAGTGAGTGTTTATTAAAAGGACTGTCCGCGGGCAGTCCTTTTTTTTAACTTTCCAGGCTGAATTTATCACCCCGTTTTTGTTTGGTTGATTTCGGCTGCCCGGCCACCTTCACAATTACATGGACCATAGTTAACTCATTTTTAACTCAATATTAATTCAGTGTAAATTCAATTATAATTGAATTAACACTGAATTAATATTGAATTTATATTGAGTTTATATTGAATTTAATCAGGCCAAAGTGATTGGGATATCTGAAGCCGAAGGCACCCCAACAATATCAGAAACAGCATCCTGCATAAGGAAAGGCAGCATTTGTACAGTAAAAAATTACAATTATTGCCTTTGCATAATTCAAATACAGCTTCAGCCCGTTTTAACTCAGTATTTTTACTTTCAGATAACAATTAACAATGAAATTCGCTGTCCTGGCATGTTCTAAGCAGCCTGTCCATTGAGGGCAGTGGTGGGACCCCCTAGCCTGGAATGGGTTGAAAACAATATGCAACGACATGGCCTATCGGGTGCCTCTGCCGGTGTGATCGATAAATGGTATAACACCTACAGTGTGCTGAAACTGATCGATGCAATGCCTGATGACAAAAAATCGGCTGTGCGCCGGCACATCGATTGCGGTGACGATTACTTTCTGTTCGAATTAAATTTACATGTACACATTGCCATGCGCATAAAAGAGATCCCTCATAAGTTCAGAATCGGGGATGGCGGGTACAGCCCGACCTACTGGTGCGAATCGCTTCCTGAGGTGCTGGAGTTTGTTTCCGATGGCTTTCATCAGCACTGTCAGGTTTACCGTTTCATTATTTATTGTTATTGCCCATGCGAAGGGCAAGTTAAAACTGAAGGTTCGTTGCCGGCAATTGAAAAAACAAGGAATCGGGAAGCACCCTGATTGCGGATAAAATTTCCAGGCAGTATGGGTTTCTTAAGTTTTGTATCCGCTATGGATTGTAGACAGCGGATTGATTGAACACCGGCACCCAATAAAGATCGCATGTTTTGGCTGCAACAATTCGCATGTGGCTGGTGTTGCTGATTTATACCAGCGTAATTCGGCTATTCAGCTTAAAAATCGGGTTTACGAAGGGGCGCTTATTCAGGGAGTGCTTTTTTTAATTTAAATTTGCAGGGAGTAACCAATTTTTTGACAATGCAGTTATTTTACATGCCCCACATTCTGGGTAATGAAATTTTTTTGGATGAAGCAGAATCAAAACACGCAGTAAAAGTACTGCGGCTGGGATTGGGCAGCCTCATTCAGTTAACCGATGGAAAGGGAGGGTTCTATACGGCTGAAATTACCGATCCCCATCCGAAAAAATGCCAGCTTGAAATCGTTGAATTTAAACCAC
>OBJA01001478.1_pt1 | contig 15987 bp, 13 predicted proteins | sample 1519751 | NCBI WGS metagenome assembly OBJA01 (sample SAMEA3881238, study PRJEB22517) | soil metagenome | biome: lake sediment; feature: soda lake sediment; material: sediment, water from around vicinity | place: India | collected 2013-12-23 | depth 3 m | reverse complement strand
TGAAATTGTTATGGCAACACGTTCATCCTGGGCACCAAACCATAATGAAGCCTTGCCGCCTCTTGAGTGTCCTACTGATATAACTTTGGTGGCATCAACTGATTTGTCTTTTTCAAAATAATCGATTGCACGGCTTGCTCCCCATCCCCAGGCACCTAATGCACGCATCCCATTATCCATCTCAAGTTGTTCAGGATAAAGCTGATCAAGAATGCCATGAACGAATCTTTCTTTGTTGTCGGGGGATACATCTATCACATCAAATCCTGCAATGGCATAACCCGCTTCAATCACTTGCTCTGCCGGCCAGAAGCCATCCTTATTCTGGCGGGTTACATCCATGGTTTTTATGCCCCGGTGGTTAATTACCAAAAAGACAGGAGCCGGCCTTTTTACATTGTTGGGTGTAAACATAAGCAGGTTCATGGTCACAGAATTTTTGTTGCGGGTGACAGTTATTGCTACTTCTTTGAGTGTAGCTTTGCCATTCATGGCTTTTTTATCCTGGTTGGTAACCTTGAACTTTATTTTATCAAAATCTTGTGGTACCTGTCCGTAAACATGATCTTCAAATAGCTTTAATATTTCAGGACGGCGCACAGCTTCCCATTCCTGTACTGTGGATACTGATTTCCCACCTTCAGTTACCAACAGGGGCGGAAGTGTATAATTTCCCACTCCTGATTCATCATAATTTTGAGCTGATAAAATTTGAAAGGATAATAAACATACAACAAAGCACAGGATAAATTTTTTTAACATCATAGCTTTAGCTTTAATTGAAATTTCTAAGCTTTAAATATAGCAATCTAATTCTTCAAATCAATAACAATGCTCGTCAAATCAAAGTTTGTGAAGTTAATTTCCTCTGATTGGTCATCGCCTGTTTTGTCAAGGAAGGATTGACTAAAATAATATTTGTCAAACTTTTAAAAAGATCTTTCTTTTATACAAATAGTAAAGTAACAGCCATTCAATTACAAGTACACCTGCTATAATTATCCATTCACCAACGGGTTCAATCAGCCACCCGGTGAAAAACCTTGAGGTTTCTCTGAAGGGGATAATTCTCGCTGCCATATATATGGTTATTGAATTTAATCCAATTACTTTGAAGAACAGTCCAATTTTTGAAAGTACTTTCCCTTTGACCTTTTTTACATCAATGAAATAATAGAATACAGCGAGCAATATCAAACTGATTCCGGCAGTTAAAAAGTTAAAGGTCATCGTCCAGATGACTTTTATTATAGGATAAAAGGGTTCCAGAACAAGTGCAGCAACAACAAACAAGAGACCTGACCCTGCCAGTATGGCTGCTTTTCTGTTTTGGTTAATTTTTGAATCCCGCAGCAGTTTTCCCGCAAAGAATCCCAGCAAAACAAGAAAAGAAGCAGAAATTATACAAATAATTCCAAGCCTGTCATATACTCCGGGAGATAATCTTCCTGGAAGAAAATTTTGATCAACCCACGCGTTCATCGTTTTCTCCGGCACAAAGTGTCCTGCACCATGTCCCGGAACCGGAATAAATAAGTGGAGGGCTGTAACAAATAAGGTAATAAAGGCCAGCCAGGCAATCTGAACCTTTATATTCCGGGTATGGAGCACAATGCTTGCCCCGATTAAATAAGCTATCCCAATTTGTCCAAGCACACTGGCAAAGCGTACATCCGCAATTGTTTTCTGTAACGTACCGTTATAAAGAATACCAAGGATTACCAGGATTAGAGCTCTTTTTAAAATCTTGTACTGCAAAACTTTTTTATCTTCTCCCTTTTCCCTTCGTGAAAGAATGGCATAAGGAATTGTTACCCCCGATATAAGCATAAATAATGGAAAAATCAGATCCCAAAATGTAAAACCAACCCATTCGGGGTGTCGCATTTGTTCTGCAATGGGTTCTAACCAGCTCAGGCCTTCAATCCGTGCAAGGTATATGATTAGGGTGCCTCCACCTATGATCCAAAACATATCAAATCCACGCAGTATATCAAGAGACTGCAATCTTTCGGCTTTAATATTTGTGCCTTTTTTTTCTTCTTTCATGAATTGTTGTACAAAATAATTATTCCTTATTATAATAAAAATTCCATCCAGGCTTTAAGCTGTATAATTGGTTTTGTTGAATTTAAAAATGCTGCAGAATATAATCGATTATTTATATTTAAGTAATTTCATCCCATCAAATTTTTATAATGAGGAGAATCATCAAAAAGTCCGCATTCCTTTTTGAAAAATTCGTCCGTCGTATTATAGAACCCTTTTTGCACATCTACCCACTCATTTTTTTGGTCAGGCAAATAGGTTTTCATTTCATTCCAGTTTTTATAATTCTGGTGGCCGTTGCTTTCAAGCAGTCCAAGATTTTCAAGTCCTGGAAAGGAGCCGAGGCGTGCAGCTATATTTTTGTTCCATTCCACCAGAATCGGATTAACAGTAAGATCGGCACAAAAACAAGGAATGTTCTGCTCCCAGGCAACTTTAGCAATTTTCATTGACATGCTTAAAGTTTTGGCAATTGGTTTCAGCGCCACTGCACGATAACCCATCTGGATTCTTTTTAAAACATCCTGATCGGTATGTGCTGTTTCATCCGATGCCAATCGAACCGGTATATCGGAAACATCTGATTCATCATGTTCAGGAAATGGTTCTTCAATCAGAACTATCTGTTCGAGAGCTCCTATTTTATCCGCATGATCCAAAAATCTGTAGAATGTTTCTTTCGATTCATACCTCCCATTGGCATCGAAGTAGTATGGGAGCTTGCCATTCTTAGTGTAGGGGGTTTGGACCTCCTTCAGGGTATTATGCAAGGCAGTTAACCGGTCTATATCTTTTTGAAGCATCTCTTCCTGGGTCCCTTGCTGGCCAATTTTTATCTTCATGAAAAAATAACCCTGATCAACCATTTCCCTGATCTGAAGCGGTGTTGTGTTGTATGATATCAAAGGTATGGCTGCAACCTTTTTATGCCGATGGGATAATGCTGCCCTATATTCTTGCGGAATCAGCAAGTCGAAGTTTTTAATTCCATTTTCTCTGGCAAACAGCACCCAAAGGGCATTGTCGACCGGAACAAGAGCATTCAGAACAAAAGTTTTACGTAAATCAGGATTGGCTGTTAACTTTTTCCCCCAGCCATAAATCTCCTCTGCTATATCATCCAACAGTTCAACAGGATTGATAAAAGTATGTCCTTTTATCAATTCCAGAGCTTTTTGTGTAATCCCAAACATCATTTCATTTCCCTTGGCTTCGGGGTGGCTTGAAAAGATCGAACTATCGGACCATAGTACACTTTGCGTGCCCAAACCAATGGCACTATGCCCGTTGGAGCTTGTTACCCTGGCAATGCTTTGCCATAATTCAGTTAAATACCCTCCTTTAAACCCAAACGGCTGAATTAATGGTTCCTTCTCAACTGCAGAGGCTACATCTGTAATGGCAATCGAATTGTTCTGATTCCTGCTGCAGCCGCCAGCAATTAAATCTAAAGAACTCAGGAGGCAAAATGCTCCTGAGTTCTTAATAAACTTTCTTCTTTCCATATGAAACAATAATTAAAAAGATTAATTATACGGGAAGTTTCCATGGAGCCCTGTATTCATACGACAACAGATTGTTTGCCTCTTTGCTGTTGGTAATTATCTCCTTTTCGGCATCCCACTTCAGCGTTTGCTGAACATGCAATGAAATGGTAGCCAGATGAGCCATGTTGGTAGACAGGTGTCCTTCTTCGAGTGATACTATAGGCATTTCTCTTGACTTGACACAATCAAGAAAATTACGCACAAGGTTAGCACCCGGATTTTCATAAGTACCATCCGCCAGCTTTCCATTCCCCACTGATGCCACTTCATATTTTTCTGCTTCCATCAGCTTGTCCCAGGTCTGAAATTGCCCGCTTGCGGTAGGAACAATGTTATAGCCATTGTTGCCTGCAATGTGTAATGTGCCATTTGTTCCTCTCAGTTCAAGAAAACCTTGTTTTAAAGTGCTTCCTGAACTGGCCTCAAGTTGAGTAAATGTAGCGATTGCCCCTGAAGGAAATTCAAATATTGTTTGCATGGTATCGGGAATGGTACGGTCATCATCAATCGCATACCTGCCTCCCAGTGTGGTTACTGAAACCGGAGCCTTTTCATTTAACAGCCAGCGGATCAGATCAAGGGAATGCACTCCATTGTTGAGTATCTGATTGTCGTATTCCTCCCACCATCTGAACATGTATGGAGCAATATTATATTGATATGGGCGGTAAGGTTTCGGCCCCAGCCACATATCCCAGTTGAAATCTTTAGGTGGCCTTTCAGGCTTCAGTTTTCCGATTCCCTGGGAATACATGTTGGAGACATGATTGCTGATTGCAAATGTCACCTTTCCGATTTTTCCCTGAGGTACCTCCTGTGCCAGTTTTTGGTAGGTTCCGGAACCTCTTCGGTTCAGGCAAACACCTGCTACCTGGTTGCTTTTTTCCCAGGTTTTAATTATTGCACGTCCTTCATGAATGCTTTTTGTCAATGGTTTTTCCACAAAAACATCCTTGCCTGCCTGAATGGTGTGAATTGTCTGCAGGGCATGCCAGTGATCAGGTGTGCCAATATAAACTGCATCAATTGATTTATCCTCCAGCATTTTCCTGTAATCGGTAAACCGGCCTACATTTTTGGAAAAATTTTCACCCATAGCCGGAATCTGTCTGGGCCGGGTTTCGATGTACCGTGGATCTACCTTGGAGCGATCCCGCAAAATATAAGGTTCGTAAACGTCGCATAATGCAGCAACTTCACAATCGGGTTCATTCATAAATTCATGCATCACCTGCGTACCCCTGTTGCCTACACCAATAAATGCTACCCTTATTTTTTCGTTTGATCCCGGTATTCTTGAATAACTTTTCGCACTTGCCGATTTAGCCCCTAAAGTTAACCCTGCAGCCAGAGTTCCTGTCTGGGCTAAAAAGGTACGTCGCGATGTTTTTTTTATGTTTTCATCCATGAGTATCGTTTTTAGATCGTTTTATAAAAATTTAAGAAAATAAAGTCCTCATTTGATTTTTGATAATCAGAACTTGTACTTGTTGCTTTTCTTACGTGCTTTTTCCATTATTTTTTCTATAGATACAGGTTTTCCTCCTGCTTTTTTACTTTCATCGGCGGCTTCCATAAAAGCAAAAATTTCCAATGTTTCTTCTGGCCTTACAGGAAGCTTGCCTGTATCGAAGTAATTCACCACTTCTTGTAGCAATGGATTGTAGCCGCCGTAAGCGCCCAGAACTTTTATGTCTTTCTCGCCAAAAACTGTTCCGCCATAGCCTCTTTTACCGGTACGTATGCCACGGAATGTTCCAATCCGGTTATCATCCCAGGTTCCTACCACTACATCCATATCGGGAGAGAAAGCTCTGGAAACTTGTTTGCAGCCTGTTCCCATTATTGTGAATAAGGTTTCTACACCATGGATACCGTACCAGAAAAGATCAGGATGAGTTTCTTCAATTGTTGCCGGACTGTAAGTTTCTGCGCCCAGAATTTTCCCTATGGCCCCTGCTTTTATCTCATCAATGCCTTGCATGTATCTTAATGATGAGGATGAAAACAATGGAACTCCATAATGTTCGGCTGCATTAAATATTGTAATTGCATCGGAAAGAGAAGCCGCAATAGGTTTATCTATAAACATACGTTTGCCTGCCCTCAGCACTGGAAGTGCCTGCTCAAGGTGACGGCGGCCATCGTTTGTTTCGAGTAAAACTACGTCTACTTTTTGTAGTAATTCTTCAATGGAGCCGGTAATTTCAACTCCCATTTCCTTAAGTTGCTGCGTATATCCTTCAATTCGATCAACACTTGATTTGATATCAAGGCTGCCATGGGGGTATGCCGCTACCACCTTGTATCCCAAATAAGTGTTGCCGGCACCTGAATCGTTTAATGTTTTAGTAAACGCAATGCTGTGTGAAGTATCCAGTCCTATGATACCCACTCTTGTACCCGCAGAAACTGCGGTTTGTTTTATGTTGCCCACGGCATAGGTGCCTGCCGAAATTCCTATTCCGGTTATAATGCTTGTTTTTAAAAAGCTTCTCCTGTCAAACATTTTTTTATGTTTTTATTAATTTTCAGTCAAAAGTTCAAAATCTCTGTAAATGGAATCCTTCCTGTAAGTGGTTTTTCATTATGATTCCAACTATTCAGTTATTTCTGTATTTTGGAAGCAGAACCTTTATCCAGGAATAAAATAGTATTAGGATGGGTCCTTAAAATAGTAGCAGGACAAGCAGTTGAGATTTCTGAATTTAAGGTATTGTAAACAGCTTCTGATTTTCTTTCATCAGGAACTACACAGCTAATGGCTTTACACCTCATGATGGCAGGAATTGTTTGTGACAATGCATGTGTAGGTACATCTTCAAAGGTGGGAAACCATCCTTCTCCCAACTGTTGTTTGCGGCAAGCATCATCGAGTTCAACAACTTTTACCAGTTTCGGATCATTAAAATCAGCAACAGGCGGATCGTTAAATGCAATATGTCCGTTTTCGCCTATTCCAATACAAGCTATATCTATCGGATGATCTTTAAGAAGGTTTTCATAGCGGGCAACTTCAGCTTCAATGTCCGGAGCATCGCCATTCAGATAATACACCTCTTTGGGCTGAACTTTCTCGAGAATTCTTTCCCTTAGGTACTTGCGGAAACTTGCAGGATGTGTGTCAGGAAGATCCTTATATTCATCGAGATGAAAAACAGTTATTTTTTTCCAGTCGATGTCGAGTTGCTGTAAATGTTCAAGGAATTGGAACTGAGAAGCTCCTGTCGCTAATATCAAATTGGCAAATCCCTTGTCTTTTATTGCTGCATCAAGATTTTCTGCCACCCAGCCGGCTGCTGCCTTTCCTAACAGATTGGCATTCTCAAAGACTTTTACTTTAAGGTTTTCTTTTTGAAATTCAGTATTTTCCATTTTTTTAATTTTTTTTATATATGTATTACATATTGTATAAATAAAAGCATGTGCGATGAACTTACATCAACAGTTCGGTGATGGCAAAATAGGTTGTCACCAGAGAGAAGAGGACAACAGCCCATACCCCAATGTTTTCTTTTAGATTGGCTTTATGAATTCCCATTATTTTCGACCTGTTCATAAGAAGTAATACAGGAATGGCTACAGCGGGAAGTATGACGGCCTGAAAAGCCTGTGAAAACACCATTAATGCAGGTGGACGCTGCTCCAGAAAAACGGTACCAAATGCAAATATCATAGCTCCAAAGATTAACAGCCTTGATTGAGTAGAATGAATATTGCGTGGTTTGCCTGTGAAGTCTGATAAAAGCCACGGAGCAATCAGTACAATTGGGAAAAGAGTTGATATCCCCGCACCTACAACTCCTAAAATCAGAATAAAGGCAGCTACATTGCCACCAATAGGTTCAAATAACTGAATCATTTCAACCGTATTATCCAGTTTCAGTCCCATAACGTGAAGGGTTCCGGCGGCAACTGCCATAATAACGCCACTCAGGAAAAGCATCATAGTTGCTGATACGGCCGAATCTTTTTTCTCTTCCTTAAGGTTGTTAATTCCCCACCCTTTTTCAGCAACCACTGTGCTTCGCATAATGAAAACAGCCGCAGAACAGGTTGTGCCTGCAATGGCAGCTACAAGCCCCATTGCACCAGGGGTATCAGGTATGCCCGGTACCAGTCCGCTGGCTATAACAGAAAAATTGGGGCGTACCATAAAAAACACTACAATGAAAGATAACCCCATGAATATAACAAATACGGTTAAAACCTTTTCGAATGTTTTATATCTACCATACCATAACAGGAAATAAATGCCAACAGAAATAGTAAAAATTATCCAAAAACGGCTTACTTCCTGCTCGTTAAACAACAACCGTATGGCTTCCTGAACCAGATCTGCAACAATACCCATTACGCCCATTAAGGCCAGAAGTTCTCCAATAATGAGGGCAATCAATATATACATAGCCAGAAGCCAGCCATACTTGAATTCATGTTTTATGTTGTTAAGTGCGGTCTTACCCGAAACCAGGGTCAGCTTACCATAGGCTACCATCAGGATGAATGTAAAGATACACGACAATACCAAGGCCCAGAATAATTCCATTCCATGCTCGGCACCTGTTTTAGCCATTGTCGTAACACTACCGGTACCTATATTGTACCCGATAAGAAATAACCCCGGGCCTACGGCTGCCAGGGCTATTATCATTTTTTTATAAAGATTTGACATTTATTAAATTATAAAAAACTGTGGTTAATTAATTAGTAAAGGCAGAATTATTCACAATGCCCTTCATGATGCATTTTTTTCTTTACAGGTTATTTTTTGTTGCTGCTTTCATAGACCAGTTTACCCTTTACCCATGTTTTGGTAACATTAACCTGGTAGTTGTCGAGTGTGAATAATACCAGGTCAGCACGTTTTCCTGGTTCCAATGTTCCCCGGTCGTTAAGATTATACAAACGTGCCGGGTTTGTACTTGCCATCTGTACTGCCTCAGCCAGGGTGCAGCCTGTTACCTTCATTACAAATCCTACCCCTTTGGTAATGGGTGATGCAGATCCATAAAGCACATTTTGTGCAGGAAGACGCAGCATTCCGTCGGTGGTAAGTTCAATAGTTTCACCAGTTGAAGTTTTATATTCTCCGGGTTCCAGTGCTGCATAATGCGTTACATCTGATGTGATAATTGTTTTATCTACCCCTTTCACTTTGTAGAATACCCTGATTTCTTCCGGAAGAAGGTGGAAGCTGTCGCCAATTATGCTGATATGCAGGCGGTCGTCTGAAAGCTGTGACCAAAATGGGTTGTAGTGCCTGTTAATCATGTTGGCAGCCCCATTGCCAAGGTGTGTTGCTATTTTTGCTCCCCTGTCTATTGCAGCAGTTACTGTCTTCATGTCGGCATTGTGATGGCCCAATGCTACAACAATCCCTTCTTTGCTGCATTTTGATACAAAATCAAGAGCTCCGTCTAGCTCAGGAGCCAAAGTAACCTGTAAGATATTCCTGCCTGAAGCTTCATATAGTTTCATGAATTCATTCCATACAGGCAACTGTACGAACTGTTTGGGATGAGCTCCGCGATAACCGTCTTCCGGATTAATATATGGGCCTTCAAGATGAAAGCCAGGGATAGAACCCAACAAGCTTGCATCGTTTACCGCCTTTGAGAGGATCTTGAAGTTCCTTGTAAGAACTTCAGTGCTGTTGGTTGTAAGGGTAGGGAGATAGGTGGTTACCCCTTTCTTCCATAGCTCACGGGTGGCTTTCTGAATGCCTTCGGCTGTAAGATCACTGTCGCCAAATGCAAATGATACACCGGCAAAACCGTTTATTTGATTGTCGAAAAACCCAGGTGCAATATATACCGGGTTTTCCCCCATTTGCTTGTCTATCTGAATAATATCTTCAATGATTCCATTATTTATTTTTACCTGTACCGGCTTTCCGGTATGATAATGAATCCCTTCAATAACCTGTTGTGCATTCATTTCATTGGTTATAAATAAAAAAAGAAAAGCAATAATGAAACTAAGCTTTACCTTCAATTTTGTATTAATCATTTTACTCCAATTTTGAAATTTTTAATTTTAATAGAACCCGCAGTTCATCTATCTGTTGAACAGACTTTTGTCTGATGGTTTTTGAAAAAACCTGCCTAAAAGGTAGCAGTTGCATGATTTTGATTCAAAGAACATGGAATCTTAAGTCTTTTCTTGTTGCAGATTCTGCTGTATATTTATTTCATTGTTTTGCCTGTTTATCTTGATGGCCCAGACGGGCAGCAACCCGTCTGAGACATCATTTGCATGGCAAACAATACCTGCAAGGAAAGAAATCAGATTTTCATATCCCAGCCTTTTTCATATTCACGCGACCAAAGCTTTTGTGCTTTTTTATCTCCTAAAATTCGTCCATTGTCAGGATTTATCTCGAGAGAATGTCCAACCCGCTGGGCGATATTACCCAATTGTACCAGTAAGGTACTTTTATGTCCTGAATCTATATCGGCTACCAGGCTTTCTCCATTTAGAATGTTTGCAAACAAGTTGCGGATGTGGAGTGAATCCAGATGGCTTGAAGGATTGGCAGCATCGCGTGGATCAATTTGTTTGGCATCTTTCACTTGTTTCACCACGTTGTTTTTCAGGTCGTATACGGTATATTCATTTCCACCGGGTATGAACAGGCTACCTTTTTCTCCATAAAATACCACACCAACAGAGCTTCCCTCAATTGGTTTTCCATTACAGCTACGTCCTTCCCATGACATAGAAACGCCTTCTTTAAAGTCGATATTGATAACTTGCGTATCGGGAGTTTCCCAGTCATCGGAATAATGATACCGTCCTCCATTGGAACTAACCTTTATCGGATAATCAACATCGAACCCCCATCGCAGAAGGTCTACCATATGAGTGCCATTATTAAGGGCTTCACCGGTTCCCCAGTGCCAGAACCAATGCCAGTTGTAATGTACAATATTATCCTTGAATTCTCTTCGGGGAGCAGGGCCTTGCCATAGTTCCCAGTTCAGCCATGAAGGTACAGCGGTAGTTTTACCAACACCAATTGGACCACGGTTGTTGGTATACCATCCTTTTCCGAAATAAGGCCTTCCGATTATACCATTTTTAAGTTCCTGGATTCCCTGAACTACATTCGGATATGAACGACGCTGGTTACCCATCTGGATTGCCTTTTTATACCGTTTTGCAGCTTCTATAAGGATTTCTCCTTCACGTGGACTGTGGCTGCAGGGTTTTTCAAGGTAAACATGTTTGCCTGCCTGTAAAGCCATCAAGGCCGCCGGAGCATGCCAGTGGTCAGGGCCTGCAACCACAAGTATGTCTACATCTTTGTTCTCGAGCGACTTTCTGAAGTCAACCATTCCCTGTGGCTTTGTGTCCTGCACTTTTTGTACGTTGTTCATGCATTTGTCAATGGCCCTTGAATCCACGTCACAGATGTAGGTAACTTCACAATTATTCTGAAATGCGAAATTCTGTGCCAATGCATTTCCGCGTGAATTAACCCCCATTACCGATGCTCGAAGCATATCATTTGCCCCTAAAATGCGGCGGTAGCTTGAAGCACTAAATCCTGGCAGAATACCTCCGGCTACCATAACTGCCGATATCCCGGCAGACTTTTTAATAAAATCTCTTCTTGAATTAAACTCCTTGTTCATTTTACTGATTTTTATTATGAATGTTACTTATTTTATGTCGTTCTGGATCCGCTGGTTGAATCTGAGGTAAAAATCAAGGTTTTCCCGTATAATAATGTCAAGTGGGGTATGCTGAACCTTTTCTGGTTCCTTTTTAAAAACAAAATAATCAAAAAAGGTCTGGATGGCCCTTTTCCCTTGCTGAAGCGGGCTCTGTGATATAATGAAATCAATTCCCCCATTTTTAACATGCGAAACATTCTCTTCTACCAAATCGTACCCAACAAGGCGGATATCAAGTTTCTTCTCCTTATGAAATTCTGAAATCAGATATGCCTTAGAATTGGTAACAAAAGCACCTTTTACATTCGGATGGTTTGAATAAAACCGGTCAAGTGAATTGAAGATGTTTTTTCTGGTGGCAGAATTAATGGTCAAGGTATGAATTAACTTCTGTGATGAGAGATTTTTTTCTGTGAAATAGTTTCTGAATCCAGATTCCATACGCTGAAGTGCAGAGGCATTTTCAAAACCTTTTACCATGTTTATAATAACAACTTCTGATTGTTCAGGCAAGATAGAATTCAAAAGTTTGCCGGCAATAAATGCACTGCTTTTGACATCGGGACCGATATAGGACAAGCTATGCCCCTCCGGCAGGTCGGCATCGATAAAAACATAGGGAATGTTGGCGGACTGAAGCTTCTGTACAAATAATTTGCTCTCATTTAAAAACAGAGGTGCCAATACCACTGCGTCAGGATTTGAAGCCAGAATGTCTCCGGTCTGCCTCACGAATGAATCCTCATCGTATAAGTCATAAAAATAAAGGTCAGTTAGTATCCCATAATCTTTGTATTGCTGGGTAGCTATTTCTATTCCACGAACTGGCATAGCCCAGTAATGACTTGGTGAAGGTGCAGAAGGAACCAAAATACTAATTTGGTATTGTCGGCTTAAGGCAAGGGTGCGGGCCAGCAAATTGGGATTAAAGTTTAAATCTTTGATTGCTTTTTCAACCCTTTCCCTTTTTTCAGCTGAAACTTTACCCCTGTTATGAATAACACGATCAATCGTTCCTGCAGAAACTCCTGCATATCTGGCAACATCCTGAAGTGTTATTTTCTTTTCCATCCCCTCATTTTTAGATATTTAATGAATATTCTCCAACTGAATGGAAATCAAATATAAAATAAAAGTGTGTACGCACACACATGCAGTTTGCATACAATTCTCTTAAAAGAAAGTATCTTGTTGAACATCATTTGAATACAAAATTAGGCGTGTGTAAAATATGTTTAAAAACATATTCTTGAAAATTGCCTGCACTTGCTAACTTTGCCGGGAGCATTGTTTATATAATTAAAAAATAAAATGGCAGTATTTGCATTTCTTCTTGTTGCAGGGTTGGCATTATTAATTAAAGGAGCCGACTGGCTTGTTGGTGGTGCTTCGGCGCTTGCAAAAAAATTTAATATCACTGATCTGGTAATTGGTTTAACAGTAGTTGCTTTTGGTACCTCAACACCAGAACTCGTTGTAAATGTTCTTGCTTCTTCACAAGCTCATTATGAAATAGTTTTTGGAAATGTAATTGGAAGTAACATTGCCAACATTTTTTTGGTACTTGGGATAACCGGCATTATTTATCCATTGGTTGTACAATCAAGCACAATATGGTATGAACTGCCTCTTTCCCTGATCGCAGTTTTGCTGCTGTTTTTTATGGCAAATAATTTTTTTCTGATGGAGTTCCCTGTGCTTTCTCAAAGAAATGCACTAATACTTCTGTTGATGTTTTTATTTTTTTTGTACTACATGTACAGGCAGATGAAAAAGGATTCTGCTGTTACCCAAGAACCCGTAAAAACCTTATCTAACTTTAAAACATGGATTTTTATCGTACTTGGTCTTGCGGGGTTGGTTGTTGGAGGCAAGCTGGTGGTAGACAACGCCATTGGTATTGCCACAATGCTTGGGGTAAGTGAGAAAATAATAGGCTTTACTATTGTGGCAGTAGGCACTTCTCTTCCAGAACTAGCTACCTCGGTTGTAGCAGCGCTCAGAAAAAATACAAATATTGCAGTTGGAAATATAGTAGGTTCTAATATCTTCAATTTCCTGTTGATAATACCAATAAGTGCTTTGGTTAATCCTCTTCAGTATGATCCTGTATTCAATTACGATTTATATTTCTTAGCAGGTGGAACCCTGTTTTTATTTGGGGCCATGTTTATGGGCGGCAAACGAAAGCTCGACAGGTGGGAAGCTGTAGTTTTATTATTGGCCTATATGGGATATATGCTATGGTTGATTACCCGTGAAGTTTAGATTTCTTTGACCTTTTTATTAAGATCATAGTATCAGAAATGATATTCCAGTTGGGAATCAGATTTTTCCTGTAGTACGTATATTTTTCGTTGTTCATGTATTATTAGATAAACAAGCCACTGCTAACCGGCAGTGGCTTGTTTAAATTTAAATAAAATAGTCTTTCATCCTTAAATTTATTTGATAACAGGGGTAAGAACAAAGTTTCTGTACATTACCTTTCCATGGTCACCTTGCAGGTAAATAGGGCCTTTTCTGTGCACATCAGCAATAATTGCTCCACCAGTAGGCCCGTATACCGGCTGATTGTTGATAATGGTAGTTCCGTTTAGTTTTACTGTTACGTGCCTGTCAATCAATGTGATGTCCATAGACTGCCATTCACCTGCAGGCTTTTCGGCAGCTGTAGTTGGAGTAATCCTGCTGTAAACAGCACCCATATTATGAGAATCCAGTTCCTTTCCATACGAGTCGAGTACCTGGATTTCATACATGCCACGAAGGTATATACCACTATTGCTGCCTTGTGGCACATTTACTTCCAGAGTAAGGTTGAAATCCTCAAATTCTTCATCTGTACGGATGTTGCCATACGAAATTCGTTCACCTTCTTTTCTTACAGGATCATTCACCATAATTCCTTTTTCAACCTTAAAACCATTTGTCTGGTTGGGATTAATCAGCCTCCAGCCTGTGAGATCCTTTCCATTAAACAGTTTTACTGGTTTTCCATATTTGACTTTTGTCAGATCGGGAGCCGAAGGCAGATCCGGAAGTTTCCATCCGTAAAATTTCGTTTGGGTAGTTCTCATTCCGTTTCTTGCCGGTTGAATTGATTTTCCTGAAATTCTGTCCCCGCTTCGGGTAATTTCAAACAGGTGAGGCATCACTGTTTTTCGTTCATCACCCTGGCTTCCTTCTCTGGTGATCTCACTGGCACGCATTACCATCAGATTGTCATCGTCTACCAAATAAACGCTTTGCACTGGCAATACACTTCCTCCACGCCATAGGAGCTCTGCATCAAGAAAATCATTGTTCTCAAAAACATGAAGCCAGCCTACAGAGCCACCTTCGATTTCAATGGTCCACATTCCATAAAAGCCATCCGGTTTTTGAGCCTTGGAGGCCAACAATGTTATTGCAAGAAAAAAAATTGCAGCAGTTAATCTTTTCATTTTTTATATGCTTAATCAGATTTAATATCAATATGAACAAACATACAAAAAAGATTAAACTGAATGCAGAACTTCGTGCATCATTAACAGTGAGTCGTTTTAAATTCTGATAGCTTTTTTACTATAATTGCATTATTTAAACCAGATCGCATGCATCAGGCGGCATCCAGTGCGAATCTTTTCCATCCCATTTAATGTTGCAACCGATTGGATTTGTCACAGGAACTGAGATGGCTTTGCCTGACGTGAGTTCATCAAGGGTACGATCCAGATCATTTACGGTCATTTTACTTACGTCGCGTGGATTGTCAACTGCTCTGCCTGTATAAACCAGTTGGCGATTTTCGTCAAATACATAAAAATGGGGAGTGCGCAATGCTCCATAAGCCAGAGCTATTGCCTGCGATTCGTCACGCAGATATTTCCATGGAAAATTATATTTTTCCATTCGCGTTTTCATGTGCTCAAAGCTGTCTTCAGGATATGTTTTGTCGCTGTTGGAGTTAATGGCGACAAATTCAACACCTTTATTCTTATATTTTTCTGCAGTTTGCCTTATTGTTTCTTCGCTGCCCTTTACATAGGGACAATGATTGCAGGTGAAAAATATGACCAGATATTTTGATCCGGAGAAGCTATGGATGGAGTAGTTTTTACCGTCGGTAGCAGGAAGATCGAAATCAAAAGCTCTGTCGCCGGGTTGCAGTGTATATGCCATAGTTATTCATGTTTAAATTTCTTTTCGAGTAAGGCAATCAAATCATTAGTATTGTATAATGTATTTGATTAACCAGTATTTGTTTTGATTTTTGGAAAGATTTAGATATTAATAACAGGTAATTTCAATAGACTCTGTTTCTTCTTAATGAAATTCAGAATGCAATTGTTTACAGGCAATGAGAAAACTTATGTATTTTTAACCGTTTTTATAAATATTGCAAAATATGAACAGGGAAGAGGCTTTCAGAAGGATTAGCAATTTGCGGCACGAACTGGAGGAACACAATTACAGGTACTATGTGCTACACCAGCCTGAGATAAGTGATTATGATTTTGATATGATGATGCGAGAACTTGAAAGGCTGGAAGAAGATTTTCCTGAGTTTTCTGATCCTTTTTCTCCTACGCAAAGGGTAGGAAGCGATATTAGCAAGTCATTTGAGCAGGTGGAACACCGTTATCCAATGCTTTCTCTTTCCAATGCATACTCCGAACAGGAATTAAATGAATTCGACAGGCGCATAAAAAAACAAATAGGCCCTG
>OBJA01001477.1_pt1 | contig 15989 bp, 11 predicted proteins | sample 1519751 | NCBI WGS metagenome assembly OBJA01 (sample SAMEA3881238, study PRJEB22517) | soil metagenome | biome: lake sediment; feature: soda lake sediment; material: sediment, water from around vicinity | place: India | collected 2013-12-23 | depth 3 m | reverse complement strand
AACAGCAAAGAGCTGTTTTCCTTCGCCCAGTAACAGATTTAAAAGATTGATCTGCATTGGATTCGTATCCTGAAATTCATCCACCAGTATTGCATCAAACAGCTCTGCACACCTGCTCCGAAAAGAGCGATGTTCCTGTAATAGTCTCAGTGCACCAGAGATCAGATCCGAGAAATCCCAGACATTATCCTCCTGTTTCTGCGTCTGCAATCGAGTTTCGATACGTTCTAAAATTCTAAGCTGATTCTCGTCCATATCGCCAAGTTTATCGGGGAAAACAGATTTTTGCTCCAGCATCGAATCCAGCTTGAGAAGATCTGCACCAAGAATGTTTCTTTCAGCTGCAGAGGTCAGACTAGCCAGAATCTTCAACCGGTGCGAACCGGTTATCAGTTCTGGTTGCTTGCGGTAGCCGATTCGCTGGAAATTAGTCATTCCATTGTGTATTTCGGAAAGTAGCCGTAATGCAAAACCGTGAAATGTCGTAATTACCGGAAGAGATCTGCTCTGATCGATCGACTCAAGCAGACTAACTCTTGATAACATCTCCTCAGCTGCTTTGCGGGTGAATGTAAGTGCAAGGATTTTTTCTTGCTTGCATACTGAGAGGGTAAGATAGGCAATGCGGCGCGTCAAGACAGTTGTTTTCCCACAACCAGCTCCCGCCAGAATAAGTATATGGTTAGTGTGGGGCGCAATAACCGCATTCTTCTGTTCTTCGTTGAGACCAGCAATGAGCGGATCAACGTTCATGTGCGGTTACTCTTCAATGGTATAAATCGAACAGTTGTCGTTTTGATGCAGCGATGCACAACAAAGGCTACACGATATCACTTGTTTGCATCTGCAACCCCCAGGATCCATTGAAAATAGCGGAAGCCGTTTTTTGTGCACTCAAAATCTTTCTCTATGATTTCACCATTTTCTGAAATAGCAACAAGATCTTTACGATCGCGATACGATTGTTTGTTAAACCTGAAACGGTTTTTGAATTTTCCATCAGCTGAAAACACCAGTATCTCAGCCCATTGTTCAAGATCGACTCTGATAAAAATTTCATGTGCAGCTGTGGCAGATAGAATGCGCGCACAAAAGATCTCTTCTCCCAACCCATAATGCAGCATCGAAAGCGAACCCTTCTCATTATGGTTAAGGGAGAGTGAAAATGGGCACCACGAAGTAGTAAGTGCATTAATTGAATCCTGCATTTTCTGAAGATTTGCAGGAAATGCGTTCTGTGCACGGGCAAGTTTTTTCTTAAGCTCGTCATCGAGACGACGGTGAACCATTGTAAAATACCCGTTAACAGTCGTTTCACTCTCTTCCAGTGTAACGATGCCATCATCGGTTAAACGAGTTATCTCAGGACGAACCCCACGTTTTGAAGAAGAATTGCATTCAAGCGTAACAGGAGTGAAGGCCAGATCATTCTCGTAGCTCAACAGGTTCTGCAACTTTGGACCCGATGCAGTAGCATAAAAACGGTAAAATTGTCTTTTGTATACATTTATCCTTTTATACTCGAAATCAATCATACCATAATAAATGTCGCCTTCCTGATCTACTGCAGGAACAAAGACATGACGAGCTGCCCGACGTACCGTAAAATTTGTATTACTTGATTCCACATGCTGCAAAACAGCATCTGTAATTTCCTGCTTGAGTAACCTGCTGGTGTAGAGATTATTACCGGCCTGGTCACATAATGCGACCACCTGGTGGTACTCATCATCGATATTTCCCAATGGAGTATACAACCCATAATAAAACCACCGTCCATCCATGTTGAAAACACCTAACGGCTCAATTAAGTGCTTTTTAACCTCCATCTCCTGATCAGACTTCAATCCAGGAAAAAAGCCCGCACACCTGCCATTCTCTTCGATGATCAAGGGAGATGAAAAGGAATAAAACTTGTCCGGTGTCCACCACTTGACTCCACCCTCAAGTGATGTGTAGCCAACTAACTGTGGCATAAGAAATGTCTTGTGGTTCATCTCATCGGTAATACTATTCCCCGCAAGATTGAATAACTGACCGGACTTCATTTCAGAGTAAACAGGATATGCAGCCCCGCTGACTTTCTTCATCTCTTTTTTGAAGATTTTCTTCTGGTAAATTTCAACAGGCTGATTCGAATCAGACTCTTTATAGTATAGAAGCGTTGCACTATCCAGAGGATTTGCGAGTAACAGTTGTGCATTCCCGGTTTTAATCGCTTTTTTATTGTCTTTTATGAGAGAATGAGAATCGAGCAGTTTTCCCTTTCTGCTATAAAGCACATAGCCATTCTGAGAGTAAAAAAGCAGTGTTTTATCAGCCATAAGCACCGGACCAGCTAACGTCGACTTGACCTGATCATTCCATTTGCATCCATAAATGCTCGATGTATCATCATTCAGCGCGATAGAGAAAAGAAGCGTATCGTGAGCATGCTGTCCAAAAGCGTTAATAATCATAAGGAATAGAACATACCACAGAATTTCCCGCTTCATAAGACTCCTTGCGCCTCCCTGCATTGCTGCCTGATTTCCATTGCAGATAGATTATATACCACATTTCACCCAAAGGCGATAAAACAAAATAGATCCTGTCGAGCCTCTGTGTACAAGAAAGATAAACGGTTAACAAGTATGCCCCTGGAAACAGCCTCTGTCCCATACACGTTCTGGAGCTCATCCTGAAAACACGTACACTACAGCATTCTCTCACAGGAGTGGTTCCAGTTGCTTCTAAAGCATCTAAGGATCAATGGTTAGCCTCCATTCTTCAGAAATCCACTAAATTTTAATCATTCTGCAAAAACAAAAAAAAGAATTTAAACTATATTACACTGATGATATACTTCAAATAGATTTGCTCAGCACAAAAACAGATATCTTGAAGATAAAATACCCGGCTCAGATGAGGAGGTTGGTATGCCAGAAAAAGTAAATCGAAAACCAATAGGCAATTTTTTCATAAAAAAATCATTGCAGCTTCGGCTCATTTTCAAGATCGTTCTTGCAGCCCTGACCTCCACACTGGTCACTTCAGGATGCCTGATCCTTGTCTACTATTTGAAATACAAAACGGTCGTTGTTTACCAGCTGGATAAACTAAGTCAGGAGCTCACACGGGAACATATCGTTTTCCTGATCCTTCCGACTGTTCTTATTAGTTCACTGGTAAGCCTACTGTTTTCTTTCGGAGTCGGGCTCTATGCATCGAGGAAATATGCTGTTCCTATCTACAAGCTTGAACAATGGGCTGCCCTGTTGCGCCAGGGTAAACTGACTGCACGACTGAGTTTCAGAGAAAAAGAGGAGATGAAAGAACTTTCAGACGAATGCAATCAGTTGGCTATGGGTATTCGCGACCGTTTTATCGAAGTACGGAGGCAGACAGAACTGTTGAAACAAACTGTGGCATCCTCTGAAATATCTGTTGAACTTGAAAAAATTCTTTCGAGTCTGGAACTTGAAGCTGTACCCATAGAAGTAAACACAACATTCTGTACCGTTTCAAGGCAGAAAGAGGTACATGACTGATTGTCCTGAGGAAAGAAGTTTCCTCCCTACGATCTGACACTTACTCCGGACAATATTGTTTTCAGTAAAATTTACATTGGTTTCGGTTCTCTGCCATATATAGATGTAAATTCTGCAATCAAGTTCAGATTTTCTTTGGAAATCATTTCGTTTGTAAAACGCCACTGCCAGTTACCACAGCTTTTTCCCGGAGTATTCATTCGGTGGTTTGAATCAAGGCCCAGAACATCCTGAAAAGGAATAATACAAAGCTTTGAATGCGACCCGACTGCCACTCGCAGAAACCGCTGGAGAAAGTCAGGTTCCCTACACCCAAGATACCATTTAACCTGACTCCTGAACTGTTCGGGCAGCGTAGAGAACCAGCCCACAGAGGTATCATTATCATGAGTTCCAGTATAGGTCACACTATCAGTGCTGATATTATAGGGTAAGTACGGATTATCCGGATTACCATCAAATGCAAACTGTAGTATTTTCATTCCGGGTAGTCCGGCACTTCTCCGCAGCTCCTCAACGCCGTCCGTTATCTCTCCGAGATCTTCTGCGATGATTGGCAAGGTGCCAAGCTCATGACGAATGGTATTGAACAGATCCATACCCGGTCCACGTACCCATACCCCGTTTATTGCTGTTTCACTGGCAGCAGGAACAGCCCAGAACGATTCGAATCCTCTGAAGTGATCGAGTCGGATGTAATCAACCAGCTCGAGTGTCTTTTTGATTCGTCTGACCCACCAGGAATACCCATCCTGTTTCATGTATTCCCATTGATAGAGAGGATTCCCCCATAGCTGTCCTGTTGCACTGAAATAATCGGGTGGAACCCCGGCAATTCTCATCGGTTTCCCATTTTCATCGAGCTCAAACAACTCCGGTGATCCCCAGGCATCGGAACTGTCATACGCAACATAATACGGGATATCACCAATTATCTTGATACCACGTTCGTGAGCATAGGATTTGAGTTGCATCCATTCACTGCAGAAGATAAATTGGAGAAATTTCTGATACCGGATATTCCGTCGTTCTGCACTCTGCACCTCTTTGAGGGCTGCCGGAAAGCGCAACTTCAAAGGAGTGCTCCACTGATACCAAGGCTGTCCACCAAAAAGATCTTTCAGCACTTTAAAGAGCGCATAATCATCAAGCCAGTAACGTTCCCGCTCACAAAAATCAACGAATGCATTTGAATCATCAAAGCGGTCACAGGCCTTGCGAAACAGTTTCTCCTTTTCCACAATAACGGAACCATAATCCACGCGCTGATCTGAAAGATGCGGGAAGGCATCGAGTTCACTCTGAGTCAAAAGTCCCGAATCTTTCAAATAGGATGGAGAAATCAGTAAAGCATTTCCGGCAAATGAGCAAAAACTCTGATAAGGAGAATCTCCATAACCAGTCGGACCAAGGGGACAGATTTGCCAGAATGACTGTTTCATCGAAAAGAGCATATCGATCCATCTGAATGCGGAATCACCCAAATCACCGATTCCGAATCGGGACGGCAATGATGTCGGGTGGAGAAAAAGCCCTGAAGCACGATTTGTGGCAAACTCAAGAGAATTCATTACTAGTAACCTGTCTTTCTAAATTCAGCAGTATGGTTCAGATGAATGAAATGATACCTTAAAAACTTCATTGTGTCGAGTAAGTGAAAATCCTGTTATCGCGATGCAGCTTTTGAGAGAGCTCCAGCCAGAGCACAAGCCTGTATCAGACTTACCGGAGATGCGACTCCCTTATAGGCGATGTCAAATGCGGTGCCATGGTCCACGGATGTCCTGATTATGGGTAACCCGAGAGTAACATTGACAGCATTGTCGAATGCAATAAGTTTGATCGGTACATGCCCCTGATCATGATACATGCACACCACAGCATCAAATTCCCCTTGTAGAGTTCTTAAAAACACCGTATCAGGTGGAAACGGTCCCTGCACATCAATACCCTCCTGTTGTGCCAGTTTTATAGCCGGAGCGATTAGTGATTTCTCTTCCTGGCCGAAAGCACCGTTCTCACCAGCATGAGGATTCAATCCGGCGACCGCGATCTTTGCCTTTCCCCGCAGTTTCCGCGTAGCATTATCAGTCACTCTGATGACAGCTGCAATGCGCTGTATCGATGGTAAGTTAAGAGCCTGCAGCATCGATACATGAGTCGATACATGCGTCACAATCAAACGCTCAGATGCAAGCATCATGGTACTGGAATCAAAACCGCACATTTTGGCAATCAAACCAGTATGCCCTGAAAAATCTGGTCTACTGAGCCTGACCGCTTCCTTATTTACCGGACAAGTGACAATTGCATCCACCCTGCTGTTCAGGGCAAGCCCGACAGCTTCCTCAACATACCGCAATGCAGCTCTACCATTTTCGGCCGAGACAACTCCTCGCGAGAAATCATGGTCTATACACCCCAGATCAAGGACATTCACAGATTTGGGATCAAGGTCATCTTCAAGAGTTACTTTCCGTATTGGAATCGTCAGCCCGAGAGTCCTTTTACAATAATTCAAAACGAATAGATCCCCAGCGACAAGTACATCACATTGCAAGTGACCGCTAATAATCGCTTTTAAAACCAGTTCAGGACCGATCCCTGCAGGATCTCCCATACTCATACACACTCTCATATTCTGCCTTTTGTAAATTGCCTGATTGTGTCAATAATCGATGGCCCGCCGAACCCACCCGATTTGGTTATAACTGTCAAAGGTTGCTTCAGCCCCAATGTTTCCGATACGGTTACACCGGCACAAAGTTCACTGAGCGGTACAAGTCCGGAACACCCCATTGATGAAAGGACCAAAGATGCAGTATCACCACCAAATAAAGCAAGTGTCACATTACCAGTTCTATGCAAAACCTCTTTTACCATTTCTGCCAGAGAGCCCAGAATTGTAGTGCATACACCAGAAGTGCATTGTACGATATCACCACCGGTTAGTGCACTGGTAATACTAACCGTATCATGAGATCTGAAATCATGTGTAATCTTATCCAAAACAGTATAATCAATTTGTCCGGAAGAGATCCGATATGTCGAAATTCCTTCACTTTTTGCCCTGGCAATCTGTTCCAATGAGATTCTGTTGAGACTTCCGTTTACTACAAGCAATTTTGCCATCGGCTGCGGTTTTTTACTTATGAGCCTTGGAATTTTCAGCAAATCAGGGAGAAAAACGGCAAACGATGCTGCACCACCATAAACCCTTAACCGCGGCTGCTGCTTAAGAGCAGCGCTGATTCGTATCAGATCATTTTCAGTAGAAGCATCGAAAAGGAATATTCCTCTTTTGTCTAAAAAAAGGGCGGTTTCACTTGCTTTCATTAATTGAACAGGACGATTTGCCTGCATTGCAATAAGAGCCGCAATATCGCTTGTACGTACAGGATTGCAGGGATCGGAAGCGAACTCGGTTTCATGAACAGGAGTTCCATAAACAAGTTGAAACCCGTGAACCGTGGTCCTTCCTGCAGCCGGAAACGCTGGTACAAATATGAGCTGCTCGACATGTGCACTTTTCATAACAGCATCCAACTCAGCTCCAATATTTCCCCGCAGAGTGGAATCGGTTTTCTTGTAAAAACATCTGATTCCTTTACAGTAAGCATCGGCTGTCACATCTGCCACCCTCTGTGCAGCTTCTTCAGGTGCTAAATGACGAGACTCAGTGTTCACTACGACAACGGAAAAATCTCTATCAATTGATTCCAGGTTGTATGCTGTATAGTTTGTTACATAAACGGATACGTGCTGTTTGGCAAATTGAACACCGGTGTCATTGGCACCTGTCAGATCATCGGCAAGTACAAGTAATGTTATCATACCAAGATAATTCAGAACGGATGAAAGTTATTGTTTTCAAATAACGGGTGTGGTCCGGAAATTTTTTCTATTGAACTACTTACGCAGATCTCCTGGTAAACCGATTCAGATACATACAGCTCAGCAATATTCTGCGTATCCTGAATTCGAACAACCCGTTCTTCTCCTTGCCCGATACAACCACAGCTTCTGACTGCATATCGGTATGCATCACGGTCGTTTTCTGCAATCACCGGAATTTTCGCCCGTTCCAGAAAGGTGCTGGCAAAGACGTTTCTGTACATCTCTTCAAAATGTATCTTTTGGAAAAGGCGTCTGGTGATAACATCTGCAAGTCCTACCCCAAGAGCGTTTCCCTTAGTTTTTTCTGTCAGATCTGAAACGACAATTGAATGTATCACTGGTTCATCCGGTTCAGGTTCACCTCTGATTTTTATACGACCGATAACGTCAGGATCCATACCAACACCACTAATATCCTTACCCATTTTATCGACAATTAACACATCAAGATTTTTCACCGGTAAAAAAGGCACATTCTTCCGGGCGATATCCAGAAGCTGAGGTTCACGCTCAAGAATATGCTCCAGTCGCATCGCTTCTACAATGAGTGTACGATTATGGAAATTTTCTATGACCGCAATTCCCATCAAAATTTTCCCCGTTGCTAAAATCTGCTTTGCAGACTGAGGTATCAGTTCACGCAAACCGAAGATTCCATATTTGTGGATTTCAAGTGCCTGTGCATGCTTACCCAGCCCGATGACAGCCATTTTTACCAGACCGCTCTCATAACGCCCTTTGAAATCTGTGTGAGGTTTTACTCTATTGATCAGAATAATGCCATCTGATTCAAAAGCTGGTCGACTGATGTAAACCCGGTTCCTCAGCCCTCTACAGGACAGTTCAATAACATCCATTGTATCTGCAACAGGAACGTCCAAAGTATCAGAGCTGATGCCATATGAAGAGAGAACTTCTGCCTGTCCCCGGGCAGTTGCATTACCATGACTTCCCATAGCTGGTATGATAAATGGTTTACCACCTTTAGCCTGGATATACTTTACCACAGTACGAACGATGGTAAAAAGATCAGCAATCCCCCTGCTTCCTACCGCTATGGCAATCGAGGCGCCTGGTGCAATCGACAGCCCTGCACGTTCTAATTCCTGTACAGTCGTATTTTCAACCGATTGAAGAGCATCAGAAGAAAATTTTTGCCGGATTTTGATGAAAGAAGTCTTGTCCATAGGGAATACATGTAGTACATTTCAGATTACCAACCCGAGTTTCCCGGTTTCGAAAAGATAGATTTTCATTGATTGAAAAAATAGATTTTTTTTCAAAAAAGCTCCAAAAGATTGGCTCCACTCATTATATTTAAAAATTATCCGACTCTGTATCTTTTTTTCAAAGGGGTTTCTCATGAAATTACGGTTAGGTAGCCTTGCACTGCTGTTGTTTCTCATTGGCTGCGGTTCATACAAACAATTACAGCCCAAACCAGAACTATCGCCGGTTGAAAAAGGATATATCGAACTGAAAAATGGAAAAAAAGACTTCGATCTGAAGAAAGATAAGAAATATTTTATCGCGTTTCCATCACCAACCGACGATAACTTCTACCTTGTTCTCAACACAGCACAGAAAAATCAGTTTAACAGCTATCTCACCTCGCAGCTTATCGACAAGAAAAAGCCAGGAGAGAAAATCAACGATGAATCTTCAACAGATACACAGAGCGTATACCCCATTCAGAAGAATGGGTCTGGCTATTTTCTTCTTGTCGATCAGGTAAAAGCCGACCTTACCTTTAGCATCGATTATCGCTATGCTCCTCAATGGCGCTTCAGATTCGAAACCAAACATCAGGCATTCAAAGAGATTTTAGAGGGCAACAGGGTCGATCGCAGTACCTATAAATCGATTGGGGCCGGTTTCCAACTTGATGGCCTTAATTTTTCCAAAGCTGCAGATACAGTAAAGGCACACTCTGCGGAACTGGATAAGGTATACAACGAGCTTTTAGCAATTGAAAGCATATTCCCTGCCGTGATTGTTAATTCGAAAGATGAAGCTTACGAAAATTATAAAGCCCTCAAAGCAGATCTGGAGGATGAAATTCAGTTCCAGAGCAATTATCTTCTTGTACTGGACTTTTTCGGAAAAGAACTGGCCTGTAGAGGCAATCCTGCTGAGCTAGTAAAATCAGTTGATGATTTCATCTCCTTTTTTGATAAGAAAGAACAACTCCTGAGTACGGTCATTTCCGAAGCCCAGACCGTCATGGGTGGGCGGCTTACCGAAGTCGTTCCATTTTATGATCAACGTCTTACCGGAAAAGATGATGCTAAACCATTTGACAGTGACCTTTACATGATTAGCCAGCTCTATCGGACAGGTGCATTGTACCAGTCTGCTGGCCTGACGACCCCTGCCGAATATACCACACTGGCAAAATTCGTTAAAGAATTCGACCTGCGCAGTACAACGACTTTTGCTGTGAAAGATTCTCTCAAGGTGTTAAAAGAAACAGTCCGGAATCACAATCAGATGCCCTCTGATGATTTCTTCAGAGGTATAGCAAAAAAGGCTTCTCTCCTTCAGAATTCATTACCCCAACCACTTGATGAATCATTTGGGAAATACAGTACTTTTCGCTCTGCTGAAAATCTGAACGGGGAAATAGCAGCCCTTTCTGAAGATATGTCAAAGACTCTTGAGCAGTACAGAACTGCTGAAGTACTGGTTCCGCAACTTAACAGCTTTAAAGTGCAAAAAGACTACAGTACAATGCTTGGAGTGCTGAAACAGAATACACATCTTGATTTTCTCATTGAGAAATACCGTCCCCTTGATAAAATGTCGGTAGAGGAACAGGGCAATGGAATAAAAACCGCTATTACAAACCAGAACTGGCTTCTCTCAGAAGAGCGGCTCAGGAAGCTTCATGAGGATGTCAATTTTCTCAATCCTGCCGAGATTTACCCTGTTAAAACCGCTGTTGTTGAAGAACTCGAAGACACCCTGTACACGAAAATCGACAAAGTATCTCGAGCCCGGATCAACAAGTTTCTTGAAGACAACATCGGTGTGCTGGAAAATGTCGATTCACTCTATGCTGATTCTGTTTTCCTTCCGGTATACGATGTAACGTTCTCATCCGGTTCAAAAAAAGAATTGCTCCAACGTAAAGCTGACCTTGTTGCTCACCTGGCTAAGATGAAAAGTGATGAGTTTCCTGCAAAAGCGATCAAACTGCTCTACGATCAGTTCACGGCCAAACCAAACGATAATGGTGTTTTAAAAGCCCGCGCAATAGTCGCTCATGGTAACTACTACACCGCTGAGGATATCAAAGTGAAGCAGAGAATTGCAGAATGCGATCCGTGGGCCGCGAAATGGATCGTAAAACCAAAGGATTATCGCCGCGTCTTTGCCATTCCGGTAAGTGACAGTAAAAAGGGAAAAAACAAGTACGTCGTTCGCCTCTATGTCGATATTCCAACCGAAGCGAATTTTCCTGTGTATGATGTGAATATCAAATTGCCAAAGGAAATTGCAGAAAATGCAGCTTCAGAACAGTGGTACGAAAAAATAACCCTGAATAAAAAAGAACTCAAGAATGAAGGTCGGTTTGTGATTACCGCTCCAAGTGCATCCAATAGTTATGAATGCCAGATCACACCGGTCCAAATGAATAAAGGAAAAGGCAATATTCTTGAGATCTCTTTTTACCACAGTTCTTTTAAAGTTCATAATGTCAGTGTTATGGTTCAGAAACCGATTATTAAGAAAAATTGATCACAGAAACTTACTTTTTCAGGTCCTAACCAGGGAGTTATACCTATGAAGAAAACCATCATTATAACCAGTATCGTCGGATTAATTGCTGCATCCGTACTGGTATATATCTTTATTTTCAGAAAAGATCTTTCAGATCAGATCATTGTTCCCTATATTGCACATCAGAAACCAAGAATCGACCCACATATTCCCAGTGCCGTTCCGATTGCAGATAAACTCGACGAAGTTCTTTTTGACGGATTGTTCAATGTATCTGCTAACCCCAGTGGTGTTGTCTATGAGGATGGACTTGGAGAGTTCATGTCAATCGACAAAAACGGGGTCGTAGCAGTGCGCATTAAGCCAAAAAAGAAATGGCATTCAAGTTACGCAGTTACCCTGGAAAAAAAGAAATTCTCTGTTAATCAAAAAGAAGATGTACTCTTTACTGCAAAAGATCTGAAATTTACTCTGAGAAGAATTCAGAAACTCGGCAGTATATCACCTGACTATATCCTGGTATCGCAGGCTATCCCAGATTTTGATTTTACCGGTCCGGATGAAAACGACGAGATACGGTTTCAATTCAGAGGAGACCGTATCTGGACTGAAGGTGACATAAAAGAAGTACTATCATTCAAGATTCTCCCGTTTAACTCGGAAATCGATGCACCATTGTATGAGAACGGAACAGGTCCATTTCTGAAGTCCGGTGAAATAGAAAACGAACTCTTTTATCAAAAATCTCCTGACTACAGCACGGTCATAAACAATGTTGTTCTCAAACCATTCATTGACAACAGCACATTCTCTACTGAATTGAAAAACAAGAACATCAATGTACTGCTGAGTTCGCCGTTTGGAGCTATTTCCCCGATTCTGCAGGATACTGGCGCATACTTCTACAAATCCAGTATCAGTACTTGTTTCTTTGCACTCTTTTATAACGTCGAGAGGCTCTCACTGGAGCAACGCCAGGCACTTCGTAAACTCATCGACAACAAAAAAGTAATGAATCGTTTTTTCAGAATCGGAACAGAACAACAACGTAACATCGCCAATTATCGCGGTGCAGGCAATAATTATAACGAGTACCTCAATAATAGCATCTTTCCTTCGACTTCCTATTACATCGAAGAAGAGATCGTTTCTCCTCTTGCAGAAAAAGATGGACCGGATATTTCAGTTCTTCCTGATACAGTGAGAATCCAAACCTGCCTTAACCACGATTTTCGTGAAGAGCTGGCTGATCTTGTCGAAATTTTCAATGATCCATCTCTGTTTGGTGGCAAAATTAAAGTAAATGCGGTTCAAAACGAAGAGATCAGAAAAGGAAACTACGATGCCGTTCTTGTGGCAATAAGTGGTTACAGAAGTAACTTCCTTTTCGATATGTACAACATCTTTCTCAGAGAACCTGATTTCGAAACCTACAAAATCAATCTTCGGACTGCCGTGGACAGGAAAGGTAAACAAATCATCGATCAACAGTCGTTCGAGTCTGCAAAGAATTTCTTCCGTATTGACCTAAGCAACTCGTCTCCTGAACAGGCAGATTTCAAACAACTACTTGATTATATCTATGGATTCATGTCCACGCATGAAATCGGCGATAAACAGTACTATGCTCAATATATCGATCAACTCGATCAGAAGCTCGCGCTTGGTAGCTGGTTATTCTCATTGCCCTCACTTGCTTACTTCAGTACGCAATTTGAGGAGAAGACAATCGACCTCTATGGCACCGCATCACAGCTTTCTACAATCGAGAAATGGCAAGAACGCAAGAAAAAATAGGAATATGGGCTTGCGTACTATACAGTTCTAACTTGTATGGTACGCATTCTAAGCTCGATTCAATAAACAACAATCGTATGAAAAAAATCATATTCCTGCTCTCCTTTCTTTTTGCCCAAACAATCCTTGCTGCTACCAAAGCAGATTTTCTGATCGTTTCACATCCTCAAAAACTCTCAATCTACAACCGTTATGAGCAACCCCTCCCGGAATCTGAATGGAACCAGTTCCTCCCCTATGCACCTTTTCAGGTGATTAGAAAAAATGAGCTCTTAGGGGATCAAATCACCGAAGCACTCCGTTTTTCCTATCAGGGGAACCATTTTTTTCTTCTGACTGATGACAAAGGAAATATTGTAAATAAAACAGGGGTTCAGTATCTTAAAACATTTCAACAAACAATGGTATACAATGACACCGTATATCTCAGGTCACCTGTTTCCCTGTTCGAAAGCTATCCTTCAAATGGTTCTTCATTTTCGGTAGGAAAGGATGAACGGGTCATCAGAATTTTCAAGTACAATTCATCCTTTTATCTTTTACACGAAAAGCCTCTGAGGTATGGATGGTACACCGGGAGGTCTGATGTGTTCCGGAAAATCCAGGTCGTTCCAATGGCAGAGACAGTCAACACGGCTGATATTCAAAACAGGATTCAATCGCGGCTTGACGCAGCAAATGAATCCTATGGACAAATCTTTAGTTTTTTCAATCAGGTTACCAATCAGCAGAAATCAATTCCTCAATGGAAACTCGAATCAACCGGCTCGACCATTACATGCAATTTTGTCGGGTCAAACCTGGTCTCTTCACAGCTAGAACAAAGCACACGCTATATCGTTCAGGATATCGAACAAATTCTCCTTGGAAAACCTTTCACCGTCACCTACTCAGCAGGCCGGATATCTATCGACAGAAGAAACTGAGTTATGAAAAAAAGATTGCTTGAACATATTTCCGGGCTTGTTTTTGTCACAGTAGTTCTGGTCTCGCTTCTGGTCTACCATAACATACAACGTGAACAGGTCAGCAGACACAAAGGAACCCTTATTGAATCATTTGTCGATGTTCCTGTTTCGAATATCAATGACCCGTTCCAACGTGCTCTGCTCAGAGATGTCATGAACATCTACTACCCTGATCAGACCGGCACAAACAGTCAGGTGATCGAACAACTGATCGAAGCCAAAGAGGCGCAGTTCAACAAAAAACTGCAAAAATCTCATTTGGAAGAGCGACTGAATTCTGGTAAGCTTTTCAGTATCGGTGCAATGTTCCTCAAATTTCTCATCACCTATCTGCTTGTAATGCTGTTAACCTATTATGGTGTCCAGACTCTGGCAGTCCTGCGTTTTATCCTGAAACGACAACGGTCCTCTGAAGTGCTGCGGTCTTCACATACCCCCAATTCTTCCCCAAAGAACAGAACTCTTTTCAGGGCGTTCTTCACCATTCTCAAAGGATGTGCTTACTTTATTCTCTTCTCACCAGCTTATGTTATTGCCTACTCAATAAAAACAGAAATCAACACAGATTCTGCATTCTTCATGGTTATACTCGGAGTCATTTCCAACGGGCTTCTTGTCATGTACACCAATAAATTTTACGCATTTCTGGTTGCTGAATCACGGAAAGGATATACCGATACAGCTCGGGTAAAAAATTTACATTCATCATGGACATTCGATCGTCCCGATGGTATCTCATGGAAAGCCATCCTGCACCCGCGAAAACAGTTCAAAGGGCACATATTTGAACATATATTCAGAAATGCACATTTTCAGTATCTTTCAACACTGAAGGAACAAGCCTCATTTCTCATTACTGGTCTGGTGATCATTGAGATGGCGCTCAACATTCATGGTTATCTCAATTATGAACTGCTTCGGCAGCTGCTGTATAAAAATTATGATCTGGTAATTGTTATTATCATGCTCATTTTTTACACTGTTAAATCAACCGAACTATTCACCGACTTTCTTGTTAATCGTGAATCTATGAAATATGAAAACTGAAAAGCCGAATTTTTTCATATCGATTTTAAGGGAAAAAGATCGCCGATGGACATTTCTATGGGCAATCACCATTACTGCTGTGGGGATCTGGAATTTTACATTTCTCAATAAACCAGCACTGGAAAAGATAGTTAGTGGATTCACTAACACGTTCCTGATCTCTCTGATCGTTGTCGTCATGACACTCTTTTTAGGGTGGGGACTGACTCTTGGACTCCATTTTTTCCAACAGAAAGAGAACCATACTGGATACATAGCAATTACCTTCCTCCTTAACCTGATTCGCTCAATTCCTCAGATTGTCGGTGTCCTGTTCAGCTATATCGCTATAGCCACCCTGGTAGATACGGGGGTTCTCAAAGGGAATGTGACTATTTTTCCGGTAATGGCATTCTGTATGAGTGTATTTATTGTCACAGAACTGATAGACCTCATGCGGGAGCGGATCGACCATTTCAAAAAGCTTGACTTCTACAACGCTATGCGCGTTTGCGGTATTGCTGAGAGCAGAATCATCAATTTTGACATACTCTGGAAAAACAGCCGTATTCACATTTTCAATAAACTTATTTCAATTTTCGGAAGTGCAATATTCCTGCAGTGCAGTGTCGATTTCATTATATCTATCGGCCTCTCCACAGATATCAACCCAGTCAGTCTTCCGGTTACTCTTGGAAGTCTGCTCGCTAAAATTGATAGTAAACAGGATATCCTGGCCATCGGCAACACTCTCTTCCATCCCGGCTACCTTCCCCAACTGTTTTTCCAACATCTTCAGGGGATTACCATCGCGTTTCTTATTGTCTTTTCTCTGTTCTGCATCAACAACATTTCAAATGGCTATGCAGAAAGGCACCGTTTATGAGCCAACGGAACTTCTCAGTACAGGTCGAATCAGAAACCCGTTGTCTCGTCTCTGTCAGCGAATATCCTGTTTACCAGAACGACATTACCTTTCTGTTTGGGGAATCGGGAATCGGAAAATCTGTAATTTCCAAAGCACTGTATGGTCTGCTTGATCACGAAG
>OBJA01001476.1_pt1 | contig 15994 bp, 13 predicted proteins | sample 1519751 | NCBI WGS metagenome assembly OBJA01 (sample SAMEA3881238, study PRJEB22517) | soil metagenome | biome: lake sediment; feature: soda lake sediment; material: sediment, water from around vicinity | place: India | collected 2013-12-23 | depth 3 m | reverse complement strand
GATACATATAAATAACCGGTGCTGTAGCCAGTCCCGTCGACCGGTTGCGTGTCTCAAGACTCAGCGTAGCTTCTGAAGCTACATCGATCAGGAACCATGTCGCCCTCTTTTTCAAGATTACCGGTAAATGTTGCAGTGCCTCCGACCGCAGCAGGTGTGCGCTCACCTATAGGGAAACCATTTTAAACCTTCCTCCCCTACTCTAATATCGTATAGTACACGAAACAGACATTAACACCGTTTGACATATCTTTTGTTAACTAATCTCGGAGAGTCCATTTCATTTTTCATATGCATGCAGATTAAAGTATATTTTGGACCGATCGCTTAATGAACTAGATAATAAGGGCAGATACAAACAATTACTCATTACTTTATGAAAACCTTTCAACAAACCGCTTTGATTATTGGTGCCGGACCTGCCGGTCTTACTGCTGCATATGAGCTCCTTAAAAAAACAGATATCAAACCCATTATTATAGAAGCACAAAACGAAATTGGCGGGATATCAGCTACATACAACTACAAAGGTAACAGGATCGATATCGGCGGCCATAGATTTTACTCAAAAGATGAGAATATCGTAACATGGTGGAAAGAGATTCTTCCTTTGCAGGGACCATCATCAACCAATGCCCTTTCCGTAGATCTATCGCTGCCATTTGATCCGAAAGGAAACGATCCGGAGAAAGTAGATGACATCATGCTTATCCGGCCTCGCATGTCCAGAATCTTTTATAACAAACTCCTGTTTGACTACCCCTTGAAGCCCACATTCAAGACTTTCTTCAATTTAGGATTAGGGTTATCGTTCCAAATCGGACTTGATTATATGCTCAATAGAATACACCCTATCGGCAACGAACAAAACCTTGAAGATTTTTTCATCAACAGGTTCGGGAAAAAACTGTACGAAACGTTTTTTAAATACTATACAGAAAAAGTCTGGGGGATTTCCTGTAAAGATATCAGTAAAGAATGGGGAAGCCAGAGAGTAAAGGGCATTTCTATTTCCAGATTATTACGACACGCATTATCGAATAAAAATAAAAGGTCAAAGCACACTGAGACTAGCTTGATTTCTCAATTTCTTTACCCTAAATTTGGCCCGGGACAATTGTGGGAAGAAGTTGCCAGGAGAATTGTCAATCTTGGAGGAGAGATTTACAGGAATACATATGTAAAAGAGATCGTACTTGACCAAAACCGGGTGAAGCAGATTCTTGTATCCAATGAGAACAGCACATCCTCTTACAACCCTGATTACCTCTTTTCTTCAATGCCGATAAAAGACCTCATGAGAATAATTACCCCATCAGTTCCCGGTTATCTAAGAACGATTTCCGACAATCTGGTTTATCGTGATTTTATCATGACGGGAATACTTGCAAAGACAATGAAGCAGGGTAACTGTTGTGATACTTTTCCAGGCGTAAAATTACTTCCTGATACCTGGATCTACATTCAAGATGAGAAAATGATTTCCGGTCGACTCCAGATTTATAATAACTGGAGTCCGTACATGGTTGCAAAACAAGATACCGCCTGGATTGGACTCGAATTTTTCTGTAATGAAGGTGATTCATTCTGGAACAGAAGTGATGCCGATATTATAAACTTGGCTTCAGATGAGCTGTGCAAAATGAATTTTCTCAATAAAGCAGACATTCTTGATGGAACCTGTATCAGGGTAAAAAAAGCGTACCCCGCATACTGGGGAGCTTATAATCAATTGCATGAGATCAGGAATTATCTGTGTGGAATCTCAAATTTGTATTGTATCGGTCGCAACGGGCTCCACCGGTATAACAACATGGATCATTCAATGCTGACTTCGATTGCATCTGTTAATAGCCTGCTTGATTGCTCAATTAATAAAGCTGATATCTGGGAAATCAATTCTGAAAATGAATACGGTGAATAAAAGAAACCTACCTGTTTTTATAAAGAATGTAGCAGTTCTTATCTTCGTAAACAATTTCGCTTTTTGACAAAATTTCTAAAGGATATTCGAAATATACCGGATTTGATGGAAGTATAATGTATCTAGCATTCAAGTATGCACTATTCTCATATGGATCAGACAAGTTCAGAAAACCAAAATTTTCTACAAAAGGCTTGAATCGTACCCCCCAACCAGCAAATACCATTGGATTACACAATCGATATTTATTGTTCGGATTATAATAATCAACACAACAGATAATCTCTTCGGAATTATTCTGCAAAACAGTTACAGGAATATTTTCGGGAATCACCTTCGAATAGTGGACCAGTGTGGCACGATTGGTGATAAACTGTTGCCAGAATACTAAATGGTGATATGTGAATATAACAAGTAAAACAGCGATGATTATCCGTAGCTTTCTTATCGGATAACGAGTAAAAGCCCATAAAAGCAGTGGGAACATCAAGCAAACGAATGCAGCTTCTAATCTATAGGTAAAACCCCTTATAAAGGTAAACGGCACTACGGCAATTATTGCATAGGCAGCAATCAGTAAAAGGACAAATTCATTACTTCCCGTAGTGAAAATTGCTGTCTTTTGAAATCTATTCTTTTTAATATAACGAAAAAGGAAAACTCCATAGATAAGCAAAAAGGCAGCTATTCCGCTTTTTAAAAAGTTATAGCCATATTTGGCAATGAATAATGCAGCATTAAAGTCTTTGAACATTTCAGGTACTGTCATTTTTTCAAGTTTTTGTGCAAATTCATTACTCCAATCGGCAATCCCCAACGCTTGTGCCAGAACAAACTTTTCATTAGAAATACTGAACTGACCGTATACTGCATGATTAAGGAAATGGGGCAGTGCTATTGAAATGATTATGCCTGATATGGTAATGATCAAAGATCTCCATTGCTTACCGCCATTTGCCCGGTACAAAATAGAAAAAACAGGAAACAACAGGGCAAAAGAGAGGAAATGAAACCGGAACCAATATGATGAGCCAACAAGAATAGCCGCTAAAAACAGTGCAGCTGCTTTATCTCTGTATTTAACGTTCAAAACAATTCCTGCAAACAGTAATGCAATAGGTGCAATGTCTATATGCATCGAAAGTACAAGATCAATGATCCAGGGGCTTGTAAACAGAAAAACACTAAGCAACATTGCTTTCTTATTTGAACACATTTTTATGTTCATAAAAGACAGCAGACTCAACAAAGAGAATAAAAAGACTAATGTGAAACCAGTGTTTATCATTCTCTGTGAGATCAATATATCACCAGTCCATTTTGTCAGAATCCAGCATGACAATGGATGTCCAAAACCCCAGTTATTATTTACACAATAGGTAACATCGGAATCCATCAACAGACATATTCGAGACAGTTCATAGAAATCATTTATATCAGGATATGGCAACACTATATTTAGTACAATGATTTCAATGACTACCAGCACTACCAGCCATGAGTAATTGATACATCTATCCGGATTGTTCACCGTGAGGTCTGTCCTTCCATGTTTTTATTTGCCGCACTACCTGACATTTCAGCAGATTTCGTTACGAAACATGAAACCGGTAACGCCACCTTACCATAGGGGATGTGAAATATTCCAGAATAAATTTACATTATTGAGACGGATGGTTGAAAGACTCCACATATTTTGTGGAATAAAGAATCTCACGTATGCGATAAATATGATAATTCTCAATCCTGCACTTAGCACCTCAATGACCCTTACTGCATAAAAACAGTTCCAGGTATAAAAAATGAAGCTATAGCACTTTAAGGATACCTATAACATCGAGCAGATGTGGTGGTATCTTTTTTCAGAGCAATTAATACTCGAAAAGTCCAAATCGAACCTGCTCACTGGATTATTTTTAAGTGTTTACAGATGATGGTAAAGCAAACCTGCAATACATCGGAAGAAAACGTAATCTCTCAAAAGATTGCTGCTCATAAATGTCTGAAGAAAGAACTATACCTTTTTCGGAGTTGGGATGCTCGTCAAGAAAGAGGTGCATACTTTTTAATTAACCAGGAATAATTTTTTTCCTGAAATAATCTCAAGTTCCTGAACCATTTTTACTGGTTGAAGATCTTTTGAAAATACCTGATGGAGAGAGCGATCTCTTTCAAAATCAAGGACAATGAGACTGGAAAAATTTTCCCTTCCAAAATCTTTTATAGTGTATGTTTTCCCTACTTGTCTTGCACCACGAACTATTAAAGGCTTTCTTGAGGTAGAATTTTTCCATGAAATTAGTTTTTCAGAAATATCCCTTTTCAAAAGCTGTCCTCACAACAAAGCTTTACATGAATGCCTTAATCAGCTCTAATGAATGAGAAATCCATACATACTGTAATCAAATTCTCAAGATGAAGGTCGTTGTGTTTATTTAATATAGCATAATTATTGTATTTATACAAGGTTGTTGAAACCAGAAACATGTATTTATACAAGGTTGTTAAAACCAGAAACATGTATTTATACAAGGTTGTTAAAACCAGAAACATGTATTTATACAAGGTTGTTAAAACCAGTAACATGTATTTTTACAAGGTTGTTAAAGCCTGAACCATGTATTTATACAAGGTTGTTAAAGCCTGAACCATGTATTTATACATGGCTGTTAAAGCCATGAAACGTGTAATTATACAAGGCTGTTAAAGTCTGAAACGTGTAAGCACAAATTACCATCCATAGCAGACCGGGGTCCTCGAAGCCTGCATTGAGCTCGTCGAAATGGTCGTGTCGCCTACCTTAAACCTGAGTACAGGATTATAGAAGAACAGGAAAAAAGCTTATCAGATTTTTCATATTTTCCACTTCAATGTTTTTCTAATTGTTTTTTAATTGCCTGCGGGTATTTGACATTTCCGATCTGAAAAACCCTGTAGAGATTTATTCAATAGTTTTCCGTATAGCTAAAGTTTAAAAAATAAGAAATGATACTATTTATATTGGACAGAAAATTCCGATGTTAGACTTCCGGGTGTTTATGTTTTGATCTTTTATGGTAGGGGGCGGAGACAGCGATTTTTACTGGTCAGACAATCTGTCTTCATTTAACGTAAGAGACTTTACTGTTGGTTTTTCAATTAACTTTAGAAATATGAGATTATGAATTTACACTACCCAACCGATTTACCGGCTCAGCAATGGTAATGCATAAAGAATTTGCTTTTATCGCCACAGATATTGGAATTATTTTTACAAACTCACTAACACCATGGAGTTCAGTATTATGGATGAAAATTTACTACGTGGCATTTAGCAGATATGATAGTCGTAGTTTTTTTGCAGATTCATAATTTATATTCGACATAGCTAATTTCTTCAGTGATTACTGCACTTTACCATTTCCTACGGAGTATTAAGTATGTGGTCATCGGTGATTTTCGCTTTTCTTTGCTCACCTGTTTTTTGCGATACATTGACTTTGAAAACTGGGGATACTCTGTTATGCGAACACTTCATAGAGGTCTTGAAAACTGAAGAACGATACTTTTTGTGTAACGAAGACACGATCTATCCTCAGCAAATTTATTCCAGAAAAAATCAAAACGGTACATTTCCCTATATAGATGAGGTATTTCTGCAAAAAACAATTAGTGGCAGACTCTCATTCTATACCGGAATAAAAGATGAATTTGTTTGGGAGGAGATTAGTAAAGGATTCCGTGATCCAGATCTTAATTACATAAGAAAAAAGACAAATGTATTATACTATTCTTTTGATAGTGTTACATTTTCGATGTATAACCATTTGAGGCGAAACCGGCTACTTGCCGACAATCTAAAGGAGAATGCTAAAGCATTTAGCTACTACCGAAGACACCGATCAATCCATTTCATAGGCGCAATTTCCGCAAATGCATTCGCAGTGCCTCTTTTATTAGGATTACTAAAATACCCAAACGATAAGAGAATGGTTCCTCTTACAATAACAGGTGCAGCAGGAATTCTGCTAAGCACCTGTATTACTGTTACGGTACCAGGTAAACTGATCAACAAAGCTGTTGCATGCTACAATTCGAATTGAAAACTTTGATTTTCCATAATAGCAATTTATCAATTTATTTCACATATTTTACTTTGAAAAAGCCTTGATTATGCATCTTTGACTACTATGAAATATTTCCATTTGCGGGAAAATAGGATAATGATATTTCCATATTTTGACGAATTAAAACGACTTCACCTTTTTGTAAAATAGTGCGACCGGGTATTCGCCTACTTTTGGATAACTTCAAGATTAGGCGAAGAAATTGTCGGAAACCAAGCGCAGGTGGAAACACTCTGTCGCTACGAAACATAAAACCGGTAACGCCACCTTTTTGTATGGCCATGTGAAATCTTCCAAAATAAATTTGCATTATTGAGACTGATGGTTGAAAGATACTCAAATTTTGTGGAATAATAAATCACACGTATGGCATAAACATGATAAATCTCAATCCTGCACTTAGCACCTCACGAACCCTTACTGCCTTAATTCCGGCTTCCGACGGAATGGATGGCGGGGTATTTTTGGAGCGATCTCGATTTTATTTTAAACAAAATGTGTTCAACTCACGTATTTTTATAGACATCATATGCTCCATCGAGGGGATTAGAAGTGATCCAAGTGAGTCACACCATAAAAACAGTTCCAGAGAAAAAAATGAAGCTACAGCACTTTTAAGGATACCTATGACATCGAGCAGATGTGGTGGTATCTTTTTTCAGAGCAGTTAAATTTTGCTATGTAAAAATGTACAACTGGAGCAGAAATGACCTGTCATACTCAGTTTAACGATAAAAAAGGTGATACCCGCCCTCTTCCATTCCCACCCTGGATGAAACGGCCTATGGCATATTCAGGAAAACAGAAGTCGGTCATCAAGCAGCTTGCATCTGCTGGACTTCACACGGTCTGCAGTGAAGCAAAATGTCCTAACCGCTGCGAATGCTTCTCCAGAGGAGTTGCAACATTTCTGGTCATGGGTACGATCTGCACCAGAAACTGCTCCTTTTGCAATGTCGAACATGGAAAACCGGGTCATCTCGATATGGATGAGATCTTTCGTGTTGTTGATGCATCACGGGAGTTGAAACTGAATCACGTGGTGATTACATCGGTAACCAGAGATGATCTTCCCGATGGTGGAGCAGCTTTTTTTGCAAAACTGGTAGAGCAATTCCGAAGAGATCTTCCAGGGGTAACAGTTGAAGTACTTATACCTGATTTCCAGGGAATTGCTTCTTCTATAGATACCGTCATCTGCAGCAAACCAGATATTCTCAATCATAATGTAGAGACCGTTCCACGTTTGTATGCAGAAATTCGACCACAAGCAAACTACACTCGTTCGTTGCTTGTGTTAAAAAGAGCCGCCCAGCAGGGACTAGTCACAAAATCGGGGATTATGGTTGGATTGGGAGAGAAGGAATCCGATGTTTTGGATGTTATGAGAGATCTCCGGGATCACGGATGTTCCATTCTCACCATTGGCCAATACCTCCGTCCATCACCGCAGAAAACACCAGTTGTGGATTTCATTAATCCTCAGCAGTACGAAAGGTATACAGAAAAGGGTAAAGAGATGGGATTTTCCGCTGTGTTTGCAGGACCGTATGTGCGAAGTTCATACAGGGCAGAAGAGGTTCTGCACGGGAAACATGCCAGATGAGCCCCGGAGTTTTGCTGTTTTAAAATTCAAAATCTTAAAGTAACAGGATAACCCTATGATATGTAACTGATTATGCAAGAATGGCCAGGTTGAAAGCATAATTGGGCTACTCTTTAAAGTGCAAACATGATACCATGAAGATAGATAAAGTAATTGTCTCTTCCGGTTACTCCGGAATGTAGGATGAGTTTTCAAGTTCAACCAATAAGAAGGAGACGGTGACTATGGAGATTCAGATCACCTCACGTCACAGCAAAGCATCCCAGGCGCTTCAGGAAACCATCACCGATGAACTCAGTAAGATAGAAAAGTTCTATGACAAGATCACCTCGTGCCATGTTATTCTCGATAGTGAGCATGTGGATAAAAAAGTAGAGATTACCATGAACACTCAGGGACACCAGCTGGTGGCTACGGGTAAAGCGGAAAATATAGGAAAAGCCATTGATGATGCCTTAAGCAAAACAGAACGTCAGCTCAAGAAACTCAACCAGAAGATTAAAAACCACAAATCTCCGGAAAAAGAGTACCTGCCCAACAGTTTTACAGAATAATTTTACCGTTTTCTGAAAAACTGAAGGGTTACATATTATTTTCTATACTCTATTCTCCCGTGCGGATCGGGATTCTGAATCGCACGGGAGTTATGATTTGTGTTGAAAGGAATTACTTTCGTGAAGAAGACCAACATGGATCTGGCTGTTGGTGGATTTATCCTTGTTGCACTGGTGATTCTTATTGCAGGAGTTCTCTGGCTCAAAGAGATTTCAGTATCCTCAAAAATGGTTTCCTACTCTGTTCTTTTTCCGAATGTCGGGACATTGCAGATTGGAGATCCAGTGATGGTAAACGGAGTTACTAAAGGATCAGTAAAGAGGATCTATTTGCGGGGAAATGAAGTTGCAGTTATCCTGGATGTTGAACAAACGGTGACCCTGACGGATTCATGCAATTATTCAGTTCAGAATATCGGACTCATGGGTGAGCGGGGAATCGGAATCATGATCTCTCAGGCAGGAAATGTAATCACTGCGAATACCCATAAAGACACCACCTTCCTCAGAGGAAATTTTGATACCGGAATTGCCGAAGCGCTGGGCATGATGGGGACCGTTCTCGAAGAGGTACAGGTCCTTGCGGGGAATGTTGCTGCCATTGTTGAAAACACGGTGGGAGATTCAGCATTTATTTCCCTGTTCAAAGTACTTGTAGCACGGCTCGATACGATATCCGATGTAACTCAATCTCTTCTGGTTAAAAACCGGCCACTTATTGATAAAAGCATCAAAAATGTCAGCACTGCATCAGCGGACCTTAAACAGCTCCTCGACAAAAACAGCGGCCACATCGATGCAATCATGGCTAATGGTCACTCCCTTTCGACCTACTCACTCTCCATTGCAGCAAAAGTTGAGACGCTCACTGTATCAGTTCAGAATGTTCTTGATCAGATGGAAAACGGCGAGGGGACACTCGGAATGCTGATGAAAGATGAGCAGTTTTATCGTGACTTGAAAAAAACCATTGCTAATCTCGATACACTGGTAAACGAAGTACAGGATGATGCTTTGAAATTGAGAATCAAATTGGGGTTCGGCAGAAAAAAGAAGTAAAAAGAATATGATAGAGCGGCAAATTGTAGTGAGTAATTCACTGGGTATTCATGCGCGCCCTGCATCTATGATTGTGCAGACAGCTATTAAGTTCAAGTCGAGTATTTCACTTGTTAAAGATGGCGTTTCGGCAGATGCCAAGAGTATCATGAGCGTAATGATGCTTGCTGCAGCTTACAACTCTCTGGTTACTATACGCGTTTCCGGTGAAGATGAAAAAGAAGCACTTGAAGCAATCACAGGGTTGTTCGAGAAAAAATTCAATGAAGAATAACCTCCCGGTCTCTGTGGTCTGATTCTGCTTTGAAATGACCGACACAGGTACTGGACCTTGCTGAAATTTTCTGCTCAGGGGATATGCATCACCGGTTTCTGTGAACGCACAGACAGATTGAAGCAGCTCAAAACTTCAGGCACTTGAACTCCTCAGCCGATTTTTTAATAACGGCAGGGTTCGCAAAGAGGATAATGATCAATACATGTATAATAGATCTAATAATTGGCTACGCAGAAAGGATTCTCGATGAGTGATATTTCCATTGGCCTGGTTGGAGCAGGAACTGTCGGTGGAGGAGTTGTCAGAGTTCTTCACAAACAGTCAGATGCATTTAAAAAAGACCTGAAACTTCCGATCCGGCTTGCACGAATCGCCGACAAAGTAACATCCCGCTTTAAAGAACTCCCTGTTGGGGATGCACAATGTAGCGATGATGCAGGAGATATACTGCGGGATGAATCGATTCAGATTGTTATAGAATTGGTTGGTGGGACCACATTCGCACGGCAACTGGTCCTTGATGCGCTGCAGCAGAAAAAACATGTAATTACCGCAAACAAAGCACTGATTGCTGAATATGGACCGGAAATCTTCGAATGTGCTCAGAAAAACGGTGTTTCGGTGTATTTTGAAGCCGCAGTTGGCGGAGGTATGCCGGTCATAAAGACAATTCGTGAAGGCTTAATCGGTAACGATGTGTTTTCGGTTAAGACCATCATCAATGGTACCTGCAATTATATCCTCACCAGGATGACCAATGAAGGACTTCCCTTCGACACGGTCCTCAGGCAGGCGCAGGAAAAGGGCTACGCAGAAGCCGATCCGACTCTGGATATTGGTGGTGGTGATACAGGACATAAAGTCGCTATCATGGCATCGTTGATCAGTAACGGATATGTCAAATACGAAAATATCAGCATCGAAGGAATCACCACGATCAGCAAAGATGATATCGCTTTTGCACGAGAACTGGGCTATACTATCAAACTTCTGGGTGTCATCAAAAAAGACCAGAACAGTTCCCAGCTCGATGTGCGGGTGCACCCGGCCATGCTCCATAATGATCATATTCTGGCTTCTGTTTCGGATGTTTACAATGCAGTGCAGCTCGAAGGTGATGCCGTTGGCCAGATTCTTCTGTACGGACGTGGAGCTGGTGAGATGCCCACAGCGTCTGCAGTGGTGAGCGATGTTATCGATGTCGCCAAAAACATTGCAGGAAACACACCAATCCGTATTCCGATGCATTATTACAGCACCGGAAAAACGATAGATATTCAGCCGATCGAAACTATTTTATCCAGATACTATCTGCGCTTTACCGTTCTGGATAAGCCCGGAGTGCTGGCTTCCATTACCTCTTTCCTGGGAAATCAGGGAATATCAATCGCTTCAGTGATGCAGAAGGAAGGGTATTCGGATAATAGTGTGCCGGTTATTATTTTGACACATTCAGCCTCTGAAAAAGGAGTCAGAGCCGCACTTTCGGAGATTGAAAAGATGGACTATATTAAAGACAAGACACAGGTAGTGCGGATAGAAGAATAGCGAACCAGAATTCGCTCAGTGAGGATCGCATGCGTTATATCAGTACCCGAGGTAACCATCCGGCAGTAGCTTCAGCTCGGGCCATCGGGCTCGGAATGGTGCCGGAGGGAGGCCTTTTTGTCCCGGAATCGATACCCCAGCTTCCACAGCTGGACTCAAATGCACCATACAAGGAAACAGCATACCAGGTGCTCGCTCCATTTCTTTCGGACTTTTCCGATGAGGAGCTTCGTTTCTGTATCAATAATGCGTACTCGGAAACGACATTCGATACCGATTCGGTTATAAACCTGATAAAGCTCAATCCGGCTTATTCGATTATGGAGCTCTGGCATGGGCCAACAGCTGCATTCAAGGATATTGCCCTTCAGATCATGCCCTGGTTTCTGAAAGTATCGAAAGAAAAAATTGGCAACAATTCTCATACAGTCATTTTAGTAGCTACATCCGGAGATACCGGAAAAGCCGCCCTTGAGGGTTTTAAAAATTGTGACGGAATCTCAATTGTCGTTTTCTATCCCGATGAGGGAGTCAGCGAGATCCAGAAACTCCAGATGTCAACTACGGACGGGAAAAATACGTTCGTTGTTGCGGTACAGGGTAACTTTGATGATTGTCAGACCGGAGTGAAACGTATCTTCAGCGACCCGGTACTCAGGAAAGAATTAGCAAACAAAGAATTTGAACTCTCATCGGCAAACTCAATCAACTGGGGACGGCTCTGTCCGCAGATTGTCTATTATATCAAATCCTACCAAACGCTTGTATGTAGCAAACAGATTACCTATGGTGACCCTGTCAATTTTTGTGTCCCTACCGGCAATTTCGGAAACATTCTCGCCGCATACTATGCCAAATTGATGGGATTACCAATAAACAAGCTGATCTGCGCATCGAACAGAAACAACATCCTCTCCGATTTCTTTTCTTCCGGCATTTACAACATCAATCGTGAATTTTACCGCACCAATTCACCTTCGATGGATATTTTAATCTCATCCAATCTTGAACGGTTTCTCTTTGAGATCACCGGCCATGATGCCTCAAAGATTACGACCTGGTATGATGAGCTGGGTACATCCGGTTCGTTCCAGATAGATGACCAAACCAGGGAACGCATCGATTCGTTGATTGTGTCGGGCTGGGTTGATGAAAAGCAGGTTCTGCAAACAATCAGAAACGTCTATGACAAAAACGGCTATATCCTTGACACACATACAGCAGTCGGTATGGCAGTATGTAATACTATCGGCCCCTTTGATAATCATACCGTTATTGCATCAACTGCAAGTCCTTACAAATTCAGTTGCAGCGTACTTGGTGGTATTGAACAGAAAACATGTGAAGATGAATTCAGTGCAATAGAACAGATCTCTTCATTGACAGGAAAGCCTGTCCACCGGGCCGTTGACCGGCTACGTGATCGTCCCTTGCACCATAATACGGTAATAACGATTGAACAGATGAATGAACAGGTCAGGGCAATCATTGAGTCATTAAAGGTGAGATGAGGTCTGAGGTATGAACAAAAAATATGCGATTTTAGTTGGTGATGGCATGGCGGATTTCCCTGTTGCGGAACTGGATGGCAAAACACCGCTTGCTTATGCGAAAACTCCCAACATGGACCAGATCGTTTCTCGCGGACAAATAGGACTTGTATCCACCATACCACCGTCTTTTCAACCAGGAAGTGATGTAGCAAACCTGTCGTTACTGGGATATGACCCGGCTCAATACTATAGCGGTCGCGCACCTGTTGAAGCTGCCAGTATGGGTATTGCACTCTCAAGAGAAGATACAGCATTCAGATGCAATCTGGTGACTATCGAAAATGGCATGATGGTCGATTATTCGGCCGGCCATATCGATACTGATACTGCACAAATAATAATCCGGGAACTGCAGAGACAGCTCGGAACAGACCAGATCAGATTTTATCCAGGTGTCAGCTACCGGCACCTGACCGTTGTCTCCGATTTTCCTAATGGCCTCTGTTGCACACCCCCGCACGATATTTCAGATCAGATGATTGCCCCACACCTCCCCCGAGGAAACGGCGCGGATATGATACACGCACTCATGCAGAAGGCTCACGAGATCCTTGCCACATCAGATATAAACCAACAACGGCGCAATGCCGGGCTCCGGCCCGTAACCGATATCTGGTTATGGGGTCAGGGGCATGCTGTGAATCTCCCGACGCTTAAAGAGCGGTTCGGATTGACTGGTTCTGTCATTTCAGCTGTCGATCTGGTACGGGGTCTGGGCGTACTGGCTGGTTTGAAGATTCGAATTGTAAAGGGAGCCACAGGTTATCTGGGGACCAATTATGCCGGAAAAATTGCTGCAGCTTTGGAGGCATTGCAGAATGAAGATCTGGTATATGTGCATATAGAGGCACCGGATGAGACATCACATGAGGGTTCTTTGAAAAAGAAAATTCAGGCCATTGAGGAATTCGATATGTTTGTTGTTGGTGAAATGTTAAAACAGCAGCAAAAATTGAATGTACGTATCCTGGTGGCACCAGACCATGCTACTCCGGTTTCGCTGAAAACACACAGCGCAGATCCCGTTCCCTATGCAATCTGTGGTCCGGGAATAGAACCCGGAACCGTATCAAACTATTGCGAGAAATGTGCCGAAGGCAAACAGATTATCACCGGCCCGGCACTATTTGAGCACTTTATAAAAGGGTAAAAAGCGTACATGGCAGTACGAGTACTCGAAAAACTTCTTACATTTCTTTTTGATATATTTGCAGTAAACATTGCTTTTTTCACCGCTTTCTGGCTTCGCTACCAATCAAATTTCTTCCCGGAATCGTATAATCCTCACCTTTACATTTTTTCGTATGCCATCCCTGCGGCTATCATGACCGTTGTCTGGATTGTCCTCTTCTTTTTCACCGGCTTATATCGTGACTGGTATAAGGAATCTCGGATTGACGAATTTTTCGTTGTGTCTAAAACAGTTCTCACAGGGATATTTTTTCTATTTCTGGTGACCAGCTCAGCACAGATAATCGAATTTGCTCAAACAGGCAATGCCCATGCATTCTTCACACGAACAAAATTTGCCATTCTCCTGACCTATGGTCTTTGTATGCTGTTTTTTGCGACTGCAAATCGTTTTATCATGCATACCTTTCTTGCAGTGCTGTTTTCCCGGGGAATTGCAGTTAGCAGGATGTTGGTGATCGGAGCAAACACATCTGGTTCCAGCCTGGTTAAAGAGCTTGCGCAATACCCGCAATTAGGATACAGGGTGACCGGATTTGTAGATGATGACGGGAGGAAAACGGGTGAAATCTGTGAAGGGTTAAAAATCCTTGGAACCTATTCGGATATCCCAAATATCGTAATGAAAGAGCGTATCAACGGGTTGATCATTGCCCATGTCAGTACATCAGCAAATGAAATTCAGAAAATTCTTTCTTACTGCGGAGATATCAGAGTAAATATCTATATGGTACCATCGCTAGAGAATGTCATTACAGGGCACCTCAAAACCCACCAGGTTTTCGGTGTGCCCCTAATGGTGCTTCTGCAGGATCATATGCCTGCCTGGGAAGCTCAGATTAAACGCTTGGTGGACATGGTAGTTTCTTCAACAATACTCCTCTTTGGAGCACCTGTTTGGTTGACTATCGCTCTAATCATCAAACGTACATCACCAGGACCTGCGATTTACCGTCAGATACGGGTTGGCCAGAACGGAAAACAGTTTACTATGTACAAATTCCGTTCAATGTACCAGGATGCAGAGTCGCGTACCGGGCCGCAATGGGCAACAGAAAATGATCCCCGGATCACCCCTGTCGGAAGATTCATTCGCAAAACCCGCTTAGACGAGATTCCGCAGTTTATAAACGTACTCAAGGGTGAGATGAGTCTTGTTGGCCCCCGTCCGGAACGCCCGTTCTTTGTTGAACAACTGAAACAGGAAATCCCCTGGTATGTTCGCCGAATAAAAATGAAACCGGGCATTACCGGTTGGGCTCAGGTTAAACACAAGTATGACTCATCCATAGAGGATGTGAAACAGAAAGTTATGTACGATCTTTACTATTTCGAAAACATGTCACTTCTTCTCGATGTAAAGATTTTAGTGCACACCCTGCTGGTCGTGTTTACTGGTAAAGGCGCACACTGATTGCCTGATCAGCAGAGAACTGGTTTAGAATCAGCACAAGTTTACTCACCCCACAGGTCTTTCTGCAGCTTACCCCTCCTGGTTTCGGCTCTATCCTTGCTTTCTTTTCATGGTTTCAGATTTCGTTCATTTGAGAAGGAAAACAGAATGCACATAAACATCATAGGTGTCCCTCTGGATCTGGGCCAATCGAGACGGGGGGTTGATATGGGACCCAGTGCTATACGGTATGCCGGGTTGGCAGCACGGCTTCGTAAACTGGGATATGTCGTAAAAGATGCAGGCAACATTGCAGTTCCGGTTCGGGAACACCTTCCTGAAAAGGAGGGACCTGGATACGCTCTGGAGATCAGAGATGTTTGTGAGCATATATATGAGATTGGCAGAAGGGCAATGGATGAGGGGGATTTTCCCCTTTTTTTGGGAGGGGACCATTCGATCGCAATCGGCACAATCGGAGCCGTAACCGCAAAAGAAAAAACAGGGGTACTCTGGATTGATGGACATGGCGATTTTAATATTCCTGAAACATCGCCCAACGGCAATGTACATGGCATGCCCGTCTCTATCCTGCTTGGTTATGGCATCGACACGCTTATTAATGTGGGAAGGGTCGGCCCCAAACTGCACCATAGTGACATTGTTCTTATTGGAACACGCGACCTTGACTACGATGAACGTAATCTGTTGCGGGAAAGTGGAATACTCATTTTCACCATGAGAGATATAGACGAACGGGGAATAGGAGCTGTAACCCGTGAT
>OBJA01001475.1_pt1 | contig 16012 bp, 16 predicted proteins | sample 1519751 | NCBI WGS metagenome assembly OBJA01 (sample SAMEA3881238, study PRJEB22517) | soil metagenome | biome: lake sediment; feature: soda lake sediment; material: sediment, water from around vicinity | place: India | collected 2013-12-23 | depth 3 m | reverse complement strand
GTAATGCGGAGTCTTATTTACCTGCCAGTTCTTTAGCCTGTTCGATCCAGGGAGCAGGGTCTTTTGATGCGTAGCGGCTGCCGGCACCTTCCAGAATCTGGTTCAGCTTTTCAACAGAAGCCGAAGCCAGATCAGCATAGGTACTGATGCCTGCTTCATTAAAAATTTCTTCAAGCTTAGGCCCGATGCCTTCAATTTTCTTTAAATCGTCGGCTTCGGCCACATCCGATTCAGCGGCTTTTTTTTCGGCTTTTGCCTCTGCTTTTTCTGCCTTTGCAGGTTCTGCTTTTTTCTCAGCAGCCGGGGCTTCAGCAACAGCTGTATCCACGTCAACTACCGGGTCAACCGATACATACGAACGGTTTTTCCTTTTTTTCTGAAACATAACTGTTCCGTCGATCAGGGCAAACAGGGTATGGTCTTTGCCAATTCCCACGTTTTCGCCCGGGTAATGTTGTGTTCCACGCTGGCGTACTAAAATATTACCAGCTTTTGCATACTGACCTCCGTATATTTTAACTCCAAGTCGTTTGCTTTCCGATTCGCGTCCGTTCTTCGAACTACCTACACCTTTCTTATGAGCCATGGTAATCTGTTTTTTTAGTTATCCAACAATATTATCGATCTGTATCTGGGTGAACTGCTGGCGATGGCCGTTCAGTTTTTTATATCCTTTGCGGCGTTTCTTTTTAAACACCAGCACTTTGTCGCCTTTTTGGTGGCCCAGTACCTTTACTGTCACTTTGGCACCACTTACGGTTGGGGTTCCAACAGTGATGCTGCTGTCGTTTCCAACAAGCAACACTTTTTCGAAATCAAGCGAGTCGCCTTCGGCGGCATCCAGTGAATGAACATACAGCTTTTTATCTTTTTCAACTTTAAACTGCTGCCCTGCAATCTCTACAATCGCGTACATAATTTCAACTTTTAACGTTACACCGGCAGGCGGGATTCCAACGGGTTTCCTCTTATCGGGCCTGAACGATTCAATTTTTCGGACTGCAAAAGTAGTTATTTTTAACACATTGACAAATGTTGGCCGGGTTATTTTCGCCAAACATAAAATAGTGGCCTGAAATATGCGTATAAAGAATTCATCGAACTATTCCGGCTAAAATCAAAATCATTCTTATATTTGTTTATCACAATAAAAACCAGATTTAGAAGAGGAATGCAAAAAATAAGACTGAACATTCTGGGATTATCTGTAAGCCAAACACAATCAGGGGCTTATGCATTAGTTTTATCAGAAGAAGGGGGTGAGCGCAGGATACCGATAATTATTGGGCCGGTAGAAGCTCAGGCGATTGCCATTCAGCTGGAAGGATTAAAGCCTCCCCGCCCGCTTACCCACGATTTAATAAAGAACATTGCTGTTGCATTCAATATTGTGTTGCTTGAAGTTGTCATCCATAAGCTGGAAGAAGGGATTTTTTATTCCGAATTGTTATGTGAGATGGACGGCAAGGAAATCAGGGTAGATTCGCGCACCTCGGATGCCGTTGCCCTGGCCCTTCGCTTCAGGTGCCCTATTTTTACTACCGAAGATATTCTTTCAAAGGCAGGCATTGTGCTTGAATCGGAAGATCCCAGGCCGGCAAAACCAGGCCCCAGCAGAAGAAAACCGGAATCACAGGAATCATCGCCTTTTTCGCATTACACGTTACAGGAGTTGGATGAGATTTTAAATGAAGCTGTTAATAACGAGGATTACGAAAAAGCTTCGATCATTCGCGATGAAATAAATAACCGCAAAAAAAACTAATCCATGTAGATGAAAATTGTATTTTTTATGCTGGTTATTATCGCCGGCATTTTCTTTTTAGGGCCTCTTTATGCCCAATCCACCGATCCAATCCAACCCCGCAAGGAAAATATTCAAACCGACACTGCGGCCTCCCAGGCCGATACTTCAGTAATCGTGTTATCGAATCAACGTGACAAACCTTTTTCAGCCGGCACCCTTTTCCGGGGTCTGCTGGGGATGGGTGTTCTGGCAGGGCTTGGCTTTTTGTTAAGTACCGACCGCAGAGCGATCCCCTGGAAAACGGTAGTTTTTGGGCTTATCATCCAGGTATTGCTGGCAATCGGGGTATTGTATGTCCCGTTCATCCGTTACCTTTTTGAATTTTTTGGGTATATCTTCGTGAAGATACTCGACTTTACAAAGGCCGGAAGTGAGTTTCTTCTTGGGGATCTGATGGATGAAAACACTTATGGTTTCATTTTTCTTTTCCAGGTATTGCCAACAATCATCTTCTTTTCGGCCCTTACCAGTTTGCTGTTTTACTGGGGCATTATACAGAAAGTTGTTTGGGCCCTGGCCTGGTTATTTACAAGGGCATTACGCATTTCAGGGGCAGAGGCACTGTCGGTTGCAGGCAACATATTCCTGGGCCAGACAGAGTCGCCGCTTATGATTAAAGCCTACCTTGAAAAAATGAGCAAGTCGGAAATCCTGCTTGTCATGACAGGCGGCATGGCTACTATGGCAGGCGGTGTACTGGCTGCATACATTGCACTTTTGGGAGGAAACGACCCGGCGATGCGGCTTGAATTTGCCAAACACCTGCTGGCAGCCTCCATAATGGCGGCCCCGGCAGCCGTTGTATTTTCAAAGATGCTGGTCCCCCCCACCCAGGCCATCGATAAACAAATTGAGGTGAGCCGTGAAAAGATCGGAAGCAATGTACTGGATGCCATTACAAACGGCACCAGCGAAGGTGTTAAGCTGGCAGTAAATGTGGCAGCCATGCTGCTTGCGTTTATTGCATTCATAGCCATGTTCAATTTTATTGTAGGCAAGATTGGCCAGTGGACCTCCCTGAACCAACTGATTGCAGATAGTACCGGTGGCCGTTACCAGGAGTTGTCGCTGCAGTTCATCCTGGGATATACATTCGCTCCCCTGATGTGGCTTATTGGAGTAAGCACCCAGGACATTGTACTGGTGGGAAGGTTACTTGGCGAAAAACTAATTCTTACCGAATTCATCGGGTACATCAGCCTGGCCGATTTAAAATCCGCTGCTGCTTTTGCTCATCCCAAATCCATAATCATGGCAACCTACATCTTGTGCGGATTTGCCAACTTTTCATCAATCGGCATCCAGATCGGGGGAATCGGAGCACTGGCTCCCGGACGCAGGGTGCTTTTGTCGAAATACGGAGTGCCTGCCCTCATTGGCGGAACCCTTGCTTCACTCATGTCGGCAACAATCATCGGGATGATAATGGGTTGAATGAAAAAATTCCCTGCAAATTTCTGATTAAAAAAAACAGGAGGGCTGGCACCGATTTGGCTGTTGGCCTGCTGTGGCTTATTCAACAATCCGTAGATCAGAAAATTATTACATATGAAGACATACATCGGCTGCAGCGGCTTTCACTATGCCGGTTGGAGGAATCGGTTTTATCCAGGGAATCTTCCTAAAAAAGATTGGCTTTCGTATTATTCGGAACATTTCAATACCGTTGAAATAAACAATACTTTTTACAAAATGCCTGAAGAAAAGAACCTCAGGAACTGGATGGATAAGACCCCGACGGATTTTAAGTTTACAATTAAAGCCAACCGTTATTTCACGCATCAAAAAAAGCTGACTGTTGATTATGATTTCCGCGACCGTTTCCATGCATTCGATGAAACACTAAAGGTGCTGGGCAGCAAGCTGGGTTGTGTGCTCTGGCAGCTTCCGGGGAACCTTCATAAAAATGCAGCGAAACTGCAAGACCTGGTTTCATTGCTTGATGCACGAACACATCATGTTGTTGAGTTTCGCCATATATCGTGGTTCGACGAATCCATCTATTCGCTTCTCGAAAAACACAAAATTTCGTTCTGTATGGTTTCGGCACCGGGCAATCTTCCCGAAGAGGTGATCTCTACGGCTAAAACAGCTTATCTGCGATTTCACGGTAAAAACAATTGGTACAATTACTATTATTCGGAACAAGAGATGGAAGGCTGGCACAAACGTCTTAAAAAACTGAAGGGACCCGACAGGCTTTATGCTTATTTCAATAACGATCACAATGCATGGGCAGTTGAAAATGCCCGGATGCTTAAAAAATTGTTCAGTTAATTGAAATTGTGCAACTATTCTACATGAGTTGTGAAAATCTTCCACACTTTATATTTTCTTTTTTACAAGTATCTCTATTCAGGTACGATCCGATTTCTGGCATAGAATTTTTTACTCGGTATTGCTGAGAAATGAAGTTCAATTAATAACTTTTTAAAAGGAAAAATTATGGCTGTTAATTATGACAAATATGCCCACGAAGGCAACAGGTTTATAAAAAACCTGGCAATCCGTCTGGGGCATAAGGAGGAGATACAGCGAACCGGCATTATACTACGGTCTGTTATTCACACCCTTCGCGACCGGTTAACTGTAAGTGAAGCAATGGATTTAATGGCCCAGTTGCCAATGTTCCTGAAAATTGTATTTGTTGAAGATTGGAAATACAGCGAAAAACCATCGCGCATCACTACCCTGGAAGAATTTAAACAGGAAGTTAAGAAACATCAGAGCCGGTATGGGGAAAATCAATTCGATTGGGATATGCCCACTGTTGATATTGTACATACCGTTCTGGAAGAACTAAGTCCTTACATTTCGGAAGGCGAAACACGACATATTTTGTCGCAGCTGCCTGAAGAAATAAAACACCTTGTAGAAGAAAGCATTCACTAACAGCAAAACACTTATGGCATTTAATTTAACAAGTACAGCATTCGAACAGGGCGCCTCAATACCGGCAAAACATACATGTAAAGGAGAGGATGTACCTCCTCCCATTCAATGGGACGAAGTCCCGAAAGGAACGGTAACGCTTGCACTGGTCCTTGAGGACCCCGATGCCCCGGGAGGAACTTTCCTGCATTGGCTGATCTACAATATCCCACCCGGTGAAACCAAGCTGGATGGAGTTTCGCCGGTAGAAAAACATCTTAAGAATGGGGCGTATCAAGCTAAAAACGATTTTGGCAAAACCGGGTACGGTGGCCCCTGCCCCCCAAGGGGGGAAGAACATCGGTATTACTTCCGGTTATTTGCACTTAAGAAGAAACTTCCGCCCGAATCAATCAATAAGGTGGAAGATTTCTACAAGGCAATCAATGGACTTTTAATTGAGAAGGCCGAGTATATGGGTAAATTCAAAATGTGATCCTTTTCAATTTTTTACTTGTTTTACGTTTTCAGGCAGGAAGGACAAAAAAAGGTTGTCCTTCCTGCAATCTTTGTTATTTGTAGTTTACCGCTGCACCCGGGGCAATCGTTGGCTTTGCTTTTACAGGATAAAAGAAAGGGTTCGAGAAGTCCTGAAACATCAGCATCATTTTTCCGGTAAGCTTCAACCCCGGGTCTCCCGGGTATACTGGATGTTTATTCACAGGGCAATTCAGGTCAATCTTCCTTTTCAGCCTTGAGTATGTTTTCAATTCCTGTGGCTACGGCATCGGGATTGAACGATATACTGTCGATACCCTGTTTCACTAAAAACCGGGCCATTTCCGGAAAGTCGCTGGGAGCCTGGCCGCACAGGCCTATTTTTTTCTTCTTTTTATGAGCTTTTTTAATGGCCATGGCAAGCATTTCCTTCACTCCTTTACTGCGCTCATCGAACAATTCGCTTACGATTTCTGAATCCCTGTCAATTCCAAGGGTAAGCTGTGTCAGATCGTTGGATCCGATAGAAAAGCCATCAAATATTTTAGCGAACTCTTCGGCCATTATCACATTGTTGGGGATCTCGGTCATTACATAAATTTCGAGGCCGTTTTCACCCCGTTTTAAGCCATTTTCAGCCATCACCTGCTGCACTTTTTCGCCTTCTTCCACCGTGCGGCAAAAGGGGATCATCAGTTTCACATTTGTCAGACCCATATCTTCCCTCACAACACGCATGGCCTCACACTCCAGGGCAAATCCCTCCCGGTATTTGTTATGGTAGTATCGTGAAGCTCCTCTGAAGCCAACCATTGGATTTTCCTCCGACACTTCAAATTGCTTTCCCCCGATCAGATCGGCATATTCATTCGATTTAAAATCGCTCATCCTCACTATTACATCACCCGGATAAAAGGCAGCTGCAATTGTAGCCACAGCCCGTGAAAGCTTTTCAATGAAATAGTGTTTTTTATCGTCATATTCAGAGGTCAGCTTTTTTATCTTCCTTTTTGCTTTTCTGCTTTTTAACTTATCGAAATTTATAAGTGCCAGGGGATGAATTTTAATAGAACTGTTAATTACGAACTCAAGACGCATTAAACCCACTCCGTCAACCGGCAGCATGGCATTTGCAAATGCTGCTCCGGGATTGGCCAGTATCAGCATTACCTGGGTTTTTGGTTTCCCCAGCTTTTTCAAATTGATTTCCTTTTCATCCCATTTTAAAATCCCATCATAAATCATCCCTTCATTCCCTTTGGCACACGACACAGTAACCTCCTGCCCGTCTTTAAGTTTGTCGGTGGCATCTTTTGTTCCCACAACAGCCACTGCTCCCAGCTCACGGGCAACAATGGCAGCATGACTGGTACGGCCTCCACTGTTTGTAATAATGGCTGCTGCTTTTTTCATGACGGGATCCCAGTCGGGGTTTGTAATTTCGGTTACCAGCACATCGCCTTTTTCAAGCTTATCCGATTGATCGGGCGAATTCAGTATCTTTACTTTCCCGGCGGCAATTTTGTCTCCTATCCCAATTCCAGTAATTATCGGAGTGCTCCCCTTTTCCTTCATGCTGTATTTTTTAAGCTTATGGGGTTCTTTCTTTGATGAATGTACTGTTTCCGGGCGGGCCTGTACAATAAAAAGTTCATCTGTATTCCCGTCTTTTGCCCATTCAATGTCCATTGGTTTTTTGTAATGCTTTTCAATATCGAGGCACCAATTACCCAGTTGAATTAGCTCATCATCGTCCAGCACATATTTTTTTTGTAATTTCTTAGGCGTATGCTTATTGACAGTTGTATCCTTATGTTTCTTTTTCTCGTTGTAGACCATCATCTTTGCTTTTGAGCCAAGCCGCTTTGAGAGGATTGGTTTTTTACCATTTTTCAGGGCTTCCTTAAAGAGGTAAAATTCATCGGTTAATACGGCACCCTGCACCACATTGTCGCCCAGGCCCCAGGCTCCGTTTATAAGTATTACATTTTCAAATCCGCTGTCAGGATCAATTGTGAAGGCCACACCCGATGAAGATTTGTCGGAGCGAACCATTTTCTGTATACCCACCGACAATGCGACCTTCATGTGCTCAAAGCCGTTTTTCTGCCGGTACTTAATTGCCCTGTCGGTAAACAGCGAAGCCACACATTTTTTCCAGGCATCAAGCAGTTCCTCATTGGTTTTGATGTTCAAATACGACTCATGCTGCCCGGCAAAGCTGGCTTCAGGCAAGTCTTCAGCTGTTGCGCTGCTTCTAACGGCCACACTCTCCACTGATTCTTCACGATTTTTAAGATCTTCGAATCCTTCCACTATTTTTTCTTTGACCTCTTCGGGAACGGAAGCCCCCATAACCATCTCACGGCATTTTGCTCCAACCTCTTTCAGGTTCTCTGCCTTCTCATCGAGCGATGCCAGGGTCTCTTTCAAGGAATCCTCAATTTTATTGTCCCTGATAAACTTCCAGTAGGCATCGGCTGAGGTGGCATAGCCGTCCGGGACTTTAATCCCCCTGGAGCCCAATTGCCTAAACATTTCTCCAAGCGAAGCATTCTTTCCACCTACTTCCTTTACTTTTTTGTTGTCTAATTCTTCAAACTTGTATATCAGTTTCATATTTAATTTTTTAATTCCGTTACAAATAACATCGGCCGGTCAAACACTCACATTCCATTCAGGTATTCCTCCATCATCAGAATGTATTTCCTGGCATCTTGCAGTTTCTTTTCATCATCATCTCCCGGATTTTCCTTCATACTCAAAAGGGTAACCTTTGCCCTTACGCTGGCTCTGTAACTTTTATAATAAAGGAACAACCTGTGGCTTTCCGGATCCTGTTCCAATCCGTAATAACCAAGGTATTTATTATAAAACCGGTCACTCAAATTCTGCTTTGCGAAAAAGTCGAGATCCACACATAAGAATGCAATATCATTCAGTATATCAATCCTGCGATAGTCGCTGTTAAATTCGATACAGTCATAAATAACAGGGTCGGGGTACAGAAAAATGTTGCTGGCATTTAAATCCCCGTGACAATTTTTTTGAAATCCGGTTATCACCCGGTGGTTCGATAAATTACGGATAGAATTCAGGTAGTTAAATGATTTTTTAACTGATTCCTCTATCCGGGCCTCCCAATCGCTGCCCGATTTGTCCGATAAAAAGCCACTGACAGTCTGAATATCGGCAAACCTTTCCTGGAACTTCAAGGTAGCAAAAGCATTTTTGAGCACCCGTACCTTTTTATGGAACCTTGCCACTTTTTCTGCCAGGGCATCGATGTGTTCTTCAGTCACCTCATCCTTTTCCAGCATTTTATCCATTTCCAGGTGGGCATCCATCCGTTTCATCTGAACCGCATAGTCAACCACTGCTTTCTCCTCATCGGGTTTTGCCAGTCCGGCCATCTGATTTGTTACAGAAACTACATTGAGGTACATTTCGGGAGCCGTTCTCCGGTTGAGTTTAATTTCCTGCTGGCAATAGAATTTTCTTTTTGCGATTGAAGAAAAATCAAGAAAGGAAAATTTCACCGGTCGTTTAATCTTGAATGCAAAATTATCGGTAAGTGCGATCCACGAGATGTGTGTTTCAATAAGTTCCGGTTCATTGCAGGTGTCGGGGAACGTACAGTGATTGATCATGTATTCTACCTGTTGCTTATCCATAGATGTATTTTTTAGCTTTGTTCACCATTTCTCCGATTTTATCTTCATTCGACCATAATTCAAGATGGTCTGCTTCCTCATTTTCAAACTCCTGCTCCAGGGCTTTATACACATCAAAATCAGCTTCGGTGTTTTTTCTCGATTTTTTCAGCCGTTTTTTAACTGTTTTTTCATCGGCTTTTACCTCAACAAAAAAAATTGCTTCATTATTTTCGGCAGCCATTTTCTTTAGTTGCTCCCGCCTTATATGCTTGTGAAAAGTACCATCAACCACTACATCGTTTTTGGCATTCAGCTCTCTCATTACCTGCTTGAAAAGCTCATTGTAAACCTGCTGTTTTGTTGTATCGTCATATTGACCCTTTGCATCGAGCTTTCCACGTACCAAATCTGTATTCAGGTGAACTGCACCGCTTTCTTTTGCAAAATGGCGGGCAAAAAATGTTTTGCCGGTTCCGGGTAATCCATATACGAGCACTATCATCTTTTTCTGTTTTTACTGTTAAATTTATTCACACCAGCACGTCCCTTTATTTCAATTCGCAATCCTCCACAGAACACACTTCCCATGATGTTCTGCTGCTTACCTTTTCAGCAGTTTCTTTAACCCACTCAGCGAGCGGGTATTGATCACATCCTCTTTTTCGAGCCATCCCCTCCGGGCCTGGGCTAAACCATATTCTATATAGGGAAAGCTGTTTACAGAATGGGCATCCGTAGAAATGGAAATCTTAACCCCCAGTTCTTTGGCCATCCGGCTGTAGTTATCATCTAAATCAAGGCGGTCAGGATTGGAATTTATTTCTAAAAAACATCCATTGTTTCTAGCTTCTTTCATAACTGCTTCCATATTCACATCCAGTTCATCCCTGATACCGATCATTCTGCCGGTAGGATGAGCCAGGATATTAAAATAGGGATTCTGCATTGCCCTGATAATCCTTTGAGTCTGTTTCTTCCTGGAAAGCCGGCGGAAATAATGAACCGAACATACAACCAGGTCAAGTTCCTTTAAAATGCTGTCAGGCAAATCAAGTTTCCCATCCTCCAGAATATCTGCCTCAATAGCTTTCAGTATCCTTATATTTTTAAGCCTGTCATTGAGCTGATCAATGGCAGTTATCTGCCTGACAAGTCTTTCCTCGTTCAGGCCCCGGGCAATTGTAACTTTTTTGGAATGATCGGTAATGGCCAGGTATTCATATCCCATTTCTTCGGCTGCCTTTGCCATTTCCTCAAGGGTATTTGCACCATCGGTATCGGTGGTGTGCGCATGAAGGTCACCTTTGATGTCACTCCTGTTAACCAGGTCAGGAAGTTTGTTTTGCTGAGCGGCTTCAATTTCCCCCCTGTTTTCACGAAGCTCGGGATCGATGTACTGCATGTCAAGGATTTTATATACTTGCTCTTCCGATGCAGAGGCCAATAATTTATCTTTTCTAAAGATCCCATATTCATTCAGCTTCAGACCCCGTTCCTGGGCCATTGTACGTAAAGCAACGGCATGCTCCTTTGAGCCTGTAAAATACATGAGCGCTGCCCCGTATGCCTCCCTATCAACCAACCGGAGATCAACCTGCAAGCCGGTGCGCAAAACAACCGACGAAAAAGTATCTCCTTTTGAAATGATACGGTCCACTTCATCGTATTTCGTAAAAAAGTTCATTGCCTCTCCGGGGTTTGTGCTTACAGCTACAAGATCAATGTCGCGCACTGTTTCTTTTTTTCGTCTAAAGCTACCGGCAACAGTTATTGTTTCAAGCTCACTGTCAAGATAGTCCAGAAAAGGAGTAATAAGAATTTCTGCATCGCTTCGTTTGATCCTGGAGGTACTGCTCTTCGACGACCATGTGTGAATTTCAGCAAGAATCTTTTCAGCTGTTTTTTTTCCAAACCCTTTAATTTTTTCGATTTTCCCCTTTTCTGCAGCCTCTTTTAATTCATCGATTGAACGGATATTTAGCTCCTCATTCAGGATCTTTGTTCGATGCGGGCCTAACTGTTCCAACCTCATTAATTCAACAAGGGATTCGGGAATTTCCTTGCGGAGCAATTTTAACTGCCTGAGTTCCCCTGTTTTCACGATCTCTTCAATTTTATCGCTCATACTTTTGCCTATTCCTGGAAGGGAGGAAATGTCTTCATTGTTCCCAACCATCTCTGAAATATTTCGTGTAACTCCCGAGAGAGAACGTGCAGCATTTCTGTATGCCCTGACCCTGAACTGGTTTTCGCCCTTTATGTCCAGCATATCGGCCAGTTCATTTAGCTTATTTACAATTTCTCTGTTATGGACAGGCATTGGAGGTCTTCAAATGAATAAAAAACTTAAAAACTAAACATGGGTATAGATCAAGGGATTTATCTGGCAACTCCCCGCCAACATTTGTGTCAGCAGGGAGTTTCCCGGATTGCTGCTTATCATGAATATTATCCTGACATCCTGCAGCATGCATTTCTGACTCAAACCACTGCGGGAGCAGATCAGCAAATTGCTAGCGTTCAATTTCAAAAGAAATTTTTGCATTCACGGCATAGGATACAACCTGGTTGTTTTCCACTGACGCTTTCATTTCTTTAATGTAAATTGATTTAATGTTTTTAACTGTTTTGGAGGCTTCTTCCACTGCTTTACGGGTAGCATCAGAAAAACCTTTGTCAGATGAAGCAATAACTTCAATTACTTTTACTAATCTTTCCATAATGTTGAATTTAAATGTTTAAATTTTATTCAACAGAGAATCTTACCAAAACCAATCCAAAACACCAGAATTTATAATGTTTTGCTTTCAAAAGCAGCACTTCTAAGGGATACAGGCCAGTTGAGAATTATGCATTCATTAATTAACAGGTTATTATATGTTGCTTTAATGTACAAATGTGTAATCATTCTACAGATTTGAATTAAAACTTTAACCCGTTACGCAACCTTTATTGATCCCTTGCTGTCTATAAAAAATTAAACAAATAAAAATCGAAACATGAGAAACAGAAAATTATTTATTATGGCCGGCTTTGCTTTAATTGCAGCAACATTTAATGCTTGTTTAGAAGATCCTGAACCAATAGCACTTGATGTTATTGCCGATGTTTATGTGCAAAAATCCATTCAAAATGGTGAAGTGAAATATGCTCCTTCTTTTTGGGTTTTCGCCAACAAATCTCTTGAATCGGTAACCGCAAAAGGCCCCGATAACGAAAGCTGGGACCTGGAGAAAGATGATGGCAGTTCAATGGTATTTAGCCTGATACCGGAAACGGCGCAACATACCGATTCGATGCCCCTGTCGGGCGATTATATATTCACTATAACAAGTACACAAAGCGATGAAGCACCCATCACTATAGTTGATAAACTGGAAAACAAAGAACTTGGTGCAGTGGCAATCGACTCCACGCACTTTGAAAACTCAAGATTAAATGTTCTGTGGACTGCAGTGCCAAATGCTGACAATTATGTTGTCAGACTCTATGATGAATCTGAAAAACTAATATACATAAGCCCTTTAATAGCAAACAACAAAACAGAATTCTCATTTGGCAATACGGATTCAGGATGGGCAAATGCATCAACAAGGGCAACTGCCGGTAATAATTACCGCGCTGAATTGGTGGCACTTCTTTATGAATCAACAAGTACCTCAAATAACAGAAATTTCAATATTCAGTTCATATCCATTGCCTCTAAGGACATTACATGGGAGTAGTAAAAAATATCACATATACAAATGAGGGTGTTTTCAATTGAAAACATCCTTTTTTATTTTCATAAAAGCGTTTGTCCCCGCTCAGTTTTTCGCAGCCATTTCCTTGGAAAACCGTGTATAATCATTCAACTTGATTAATCTTTACGCTTGAAACTATAATCGTGAAGATTAATTTTTCGAACATTTAACTTTTCATTGTACATTTGCACCTTAAATTTTTGGCAACATTCTGTAATAAAATAACATGGAAATTCCGAGCAAATATAACCCGGCAATAGTAGAAGACAAATGGTATAAATACTGGATCGAGCAGAATTTTTTTCATTCAGAACCGGATGATCGTCCACCTTACACGATTGTGATTCCTCCGCCAAATGTTACCGGGGTATTGCATATGGGGCACATGCTCAATAACACAATACAGGATATCCTGGTCCGTCGTGCACGCATGACAGGCAAGAATGCCTGTTGGGTACCGGGAACCGACCATGCTTCAATAGCCACGGAAGCCAAAGTTGTCAACAAGCTTAGGGCAGAAGGAATCGACAAATACGACCTTTCCCGCGAACAGTTCCTTGAACATGCCTGGGATTGGACCCATACACATGGAGGTATCATTCTTGAACAGCTTAAGAAATTAGGCGCTTCATGTGACTGGGAACGTACTGCTTTTACAATGGATCAAACCCGCAGCGAATCGGTGATTCATACATTCATTGATTTATACAACAAGGGCCTGATTTACCGGGGGGTTCGTATGGTAAACTGGGATCCGGCGGCAAAAACTGCCCTTTCCGATGAGGAAGTAATATACAAAGAGGTAAAATCAAAACTTTATTACCTGAAATATAAATTGGATGGTGAGGAAGGATATGTTACAATAGCAACAACAAGGCCGGAAACGATATTGGGAGATACAGCCGTATGTGTCAATCCTGCCGACAGCCGGTTTTCGCACCTGAAAGGGAAACGGGTGCTGGTGCCGCTTATAAACCGTTCCATACCAATAATTGAAGACGAATATGTTGATATGGAATTCGGAACGGGGTGTCTTAAAATTACCCCTGCCCACGACATTAACGACTATGAAATTGGATTGCGCCATAACCTGCCAACAATCGATATATTCAATGACGACGGGACCCTTAGCAAGGCTGCCGAAATTTTTATTGGAGAGGACCGTTTTGATGTTCGCACTAAAATTATTCCCCAGCTTGAAAAAGCCGGAAACATCGACCGCATAGAGGATTATACAAACAAGGTAGGATTCTCGGAACGTACCGATGCAGCTATTGAGCCTAAGCTTTCGGCACAGTGGTTCCTTAAAATGGAGGAACTTGTAAAACCGGCCCTGGAGAATGTGATGAACGATACCATACAGTTTCATCCCCCAAAGTTTAAAAACATCTACCGCCATTGGATGGGTAATATAAAGGATTGGTGCATCAGCCGCCAGTTGTGGTGGGGCCATCAGATCCCGGTGTATTATCTGCCGGGAGGCGACTATGTTTGTGCCGAAACAGCAGCAGAAGCCCTGGAAATGGCAAAAAAGAAGACATCTAACAACAACCTGACTATTGCTGACCTTACCCAGGACGAAGATGTGCTGGATACCTGGTTTTCGAGCTGGTTATGGCCCATTTCTGTTTTTGACGGAATACGTAATCCAGGCAATAAGGAAATGGAATACTACTACCCTACTTCCGATCTGGTAACTGCTCCCGATATCATCTTCTTTTGGGTAGCCCGAATGATAATTGCCGGTTATGAGTACGAAAACCAATTCCCGTTTAAAAATGTGTACTTCACAGGCATGGTCCGCGATGCGCAGCGCAGGAAGATGTCAAAGTCGCTGGGCAACTCTCCCGACCCGCTCGACCTGATTGCCAAATATGGTGCCGATGGGGTACGTGTTGGTATGCTCCTTTGTTCACCTGCCGGTGGCGACCTGCTGTTCGATGAAAACCTGACCCAACAGGGAGCCGGTTTCGCAACCAAAATCTGGAATGCCTTCCGCCTTGTTAAAAACTGGGATGTTAATGCTGAAACAATTCAGACTGCCCATTCAAAACTGGCAATTGAGTGGTTTCAGAATAAACTGAAGGAGGTGACAGCCACTTTGGATACTCAATTCATGCAGTTCCGTATTTCAGAGGCTCTGATGACAATTTACACAACCGTTCGCGATGAGTTCTCAGGATGGCTGCTGGAGATTGTCAAACCACCCTACCAGCAACCCATCGATGCAAAAACCTACAGTCAGGTAGTAGGGCTGTTTGACCAACTGCTGCAACTGATGCACCCGTTTATGCCCTTTATAACCGAAGAAATCTGGCAATTGCTAAAAGATCGCAAACACGGTGAAAGTATCATGGTTTGCCAGATTCCTGCTGCTGAAGACTACGATGCCGCCCTTGTAGCCGCTTTTGAAAATGTAAAGGAGATGGTTTCAGGTATCCGCAAAATCAGAACCGATAAAAACATCCCAAATAAAGATGCTCTTGAACTGAAAGTACAGCAAGGTGATAAAGGGTATGAAGCAAAATTTAATGAAGTGGTAACGAAACTGGCCAACCTGTCGTCGTTGGAACTGGTTTCTTCTGAAGTGCAGGGAGCCGCTTCCTTCAGGGTGAAATCAACAACCTGCTATGTACCTATGGAAGGGTTTATTGACCTGGAAGAAGAACTTAAAAAGCTGGAAGAGGAACTAAAATATACAAAAGGATTCCTTCTTTCGGTTATGAAAAAACTGGGCAATGAACGATTTGTAAGCAGTGCACCCGGGGATGTGGTAGCCAAAGAAAAAGCAAAACAGGCCGATGCCGAAGCCAAAATAAGGGTATTGGAGGATAGAATTTCTTCTCTGAAATAAACCCAGTTATTTTTTTCAAAAGATTTAATATGCTTTGAAAATTTAGGAAACAGGCATTTTTAAAATGCATTGTTAAGAACTTTCAATGCAATATCCTTGCTTTAGATCCATTTCGAATTACGTTACATATGTGCATTTGGGTTAATAAAATTTAAATGTCGTTAAATTTGTACGGTGGATAAGCAAATGGGAATCTAAACTCATAGGTAACTCCTATATTTATAATTCATAATGAGCGAATGTAATCGATCAGTTCGATTATGTTTTGATAATACGTTACAAATGAGATTAAAAGTTACCCTGCAGAAAAATGTCCTGATTTTATTTATTCAGCTTTTCATATGCCAGCTTGTATCTGCCCAAACAGAAAATAAACTGTTTCCTTTAATTCCGGATTCTATCCGTTTTGAACGGCATATCTTCAACCAAAGCATACAAGGGTCCCTACTTCCTGAAAAAGTTACTTTAGAACAACATATTACCCCTTTTACTGATTATCGATACAAACTAGGTCTGTTTAATTCAGATAAAAGCAAAAATAAAAGGTATTCATTTTCGCAAAATCACTTCCATACAGATCTAC
>OBJA01001474.1_pt1 | contig 16027 bp, 7 predicted proteins | sample 1519751 | NCBI WGS metagenome assembly OBJA01 (sample SAMEA3881238, study PRJEB22517) | soil metagenome | biome: lake sediment; feature: soda lake sediment; material: sediment, water from around vicinity | place: India | collected 2013-12-23 | depth 3 m | reverse complement strand
ATTCCAGTCTTTTAGGGATGCACCACATGCCATGTTGTGTCCACCACCACCATATTTTTTCGCGATATCAACGATAACAATACCGCGTGCTCTAAACTCACCGATAATCAAGTTGTTTTCAGCATCTTCTGTAAAGTTTGCCCAAATAGGTATTTCTTTAATGCCAGCCATCTGGTTGACCATACCTCTAGACACTGCTTGGAACTCTAACCCACTTTTAACGATGAGTTCTGCATCGTTTTTACGATAAGCAACAAAATTCTCGGTGATTTCAAAGTTAGAAAATAAATTTTTCGTTTGTCTTTTTTGTAGAGTTTCTGTATAAATATAGTCATAAAATTCTTGAAAGCTTGGATTAAACTTTGTAATATATGATGCAAGTTCAAACGTCTTACTTGCATTGTTTAGATATAAAAATCTTCCTGTATCAGTAACCATACCCCCATATAAATAGGTAGCAGCTTCTGGTGTCACTCTTAGTTTTAATTCTTTTATAAAATCAACGATCATTTCACTTGCTGATGCATAGCTTGAATCACGATAGAAGAGTGTAACATTTTCTATGTCTGTGTCATTTTGATGGTGATCGATGATAATAACATCTTGAGCTAACTTATAGCGATCATCACTAACCATCCTTGATACTGCCACATCGGTAATAATGGCTAATGCTCCTTGATAAAGATTATCGCTAATGTCATTCATTTTTGCTAAATAGACCATATCATTAACATCACCAACAACATAAACATCTTTATCTGGAAAATTCTCGCGAATCGTAAGTGCTAAACCGTACTGACTACCTATCGCATCCATGTCTGGTCGAAAATGACGATGGATGATAATGGTTTGATAGGATTTGATGAGTTCATATATTTTTTTCTTGATTGACATCTTTGTTTTCCTTTCGTTTGTAGATTAGAATAGTATACCATAATTTGATAAAAAAAGCGATGGTTTATCGCTTCTTCGGTTGTTTTTCATAGATTTTTTTCACATCTTTTTGTAAGCCTTCTGTCGCCTTCTTTTTACCTAAACGATTGTTTTTATATCTAAAGAAAACAACGGTTAAAATGATGACTGATGCCACATAAATAATCATATTACGTAATATCAACTTGTTTGTATCTTCGATTCTAATCACAGGAGCAATACTATAATTTTCAGCTGCTTCTTGAGGCGCTTCATCGTGTGCATCTAAGTAATGTTGAATTTGGTCTCTGATGACAAACTGATCAAAATCCACAAACACTGGAATTTCAAAAGATAATAATTTGTTTTGGTAAATTTTTAACTCGGTGAGGGGTAAATACATTTCTTGTTCTTCATCGTAAAAGTCATCTTTTAAGAGGACTGTTCTTTCTGTGCCACCTTGTATCGTGATATACAAAGGTAGTGTGAACTGCTTTTTACCAAAATACTCGATGACTAAGTCTTCATTAGCAATAAACTCCACATCAAATGTGTAATGAAGTGCTGGCCCAGATACTTGTTCAATCAGTAAAAAAATGCCATCTTCAACGTTTAAATCATCTTCGTAAATCATAATACGTGCTACTTCATAAATTTTAATCTTGAGTGTTGTTTCACCATCTGTAAAAACCGTGTCTACTAATGCAACATCATTATAATATCTTGATGGCATGAAAAACGTATAGTTTTCCTCTAATAGTGCTTTTTCGCCTTGTGTGGTTAAATAACTAGAAATCACATAAGCTTCCGTTAGATTGTATGTTGTTAGCAATCCAAGACCAGCTAGCATCATCAATACAATTCTGTAAATATATTTAATCATCTAGTTTTTACCCCCACATGCCAAGTTGATTGGCTTTCGCATGATTTTCAGCTAATCTCATCCATATGTTCAAGTCGACTCCATTTAATGAGAAAAAGCGATTATAGTCAAAATAAGAATTTGCTGCATAGCCGTGTTTAATAATCTCATAATTAACTAAAACACCATCGGCCCAAATCAGTGCTAGATATCTACCAAATGTTTCTCGCGTTCCACTTGAAGGATCTTGTTGTAAATAGATTTCAGTTGCATTACTTAGTATGTTGTATACAAACTCTGTTGCAAGTATAGCAAGCACTCCAGAACCTGTTTCTGCAGTGTCGATACCTACAAACCGCACGCGATCAGGTCCAGTAAATCCTGGTGAAAACTGTGCAGTATCACCATCGTTGTTGGATATAAAGGTTACTTTTATCATGCCACCACTTTCAGGAAAAGGTATCGATAAAAACTGTTCATCATATGTAAATGATGTTGGAAATGGTGTTGGATGTGAACCAAGCGGTCTAAAATAATCATTCGAATAGACATCCCAATCGTTATAGTCAAAGATTGGAGAAGGTTGTGTGATGTGTACTTTTCTAGATAATGTGCGGTCATTTAAAAGCTGGATGATCCATGCAACTTGATCAACGATTTCACCGTTATAATATAGTAATTGAATCGTGTCGTTTCCGTTAAAGAAGAGTTGATCAGTTAATAAATCAGCCTTGTTTTTAATATCAACATGTGCAGAACTATGGGCAATCACGTAGACTTGATAAGGCATCAATATACCTTCAAGAGGAATTTCAATATTAATTTTTTGTGATCCATCAAGCAGTTGAGCAATGGTAAATTCCGATAAATCGATGGGTTCAGCTGAAGTATTATATAGTTCAATTGCGCGATTGAAAAGTGTACCTTCAACATATGTTGAAATCATGAGATTACGATTGACTTCAATAATTGGCTCTGCAATGTAGATAACAATTGCAGCTCCTTCAGGTACGATTTGTCCAATGTTTCGATTTAGGTAAGAAACAAAAAGTCCTTCAGGAACATCATTGGTTGGATAAGTTCTTATCTCAATGACAACATTGATTTTATTCATCTCAATAAAAATTTGTGTGATATCTTTTCCTGTGAGATCAGGTAAGCGATTGACATGTTTAGCAATAAAGATGATAACACCTGTATCTATAGAAACTGAATCTCCAATTTGTAAATCATTTCCATAAGCAATGAATTGCCCTTGAGGAAGATTATTATTTTCAACTTCTTCGATTGAAAAATCGAGTTGAAGTGCTGTCATCATTTGAATGATTTCTTCTTCATACTTGAATCTTAGATCTGGTAAGAAGATGGTTGTGTCTGGTGCTTCGGCTATACGTATAGTGATATCTGATCCAAGTGGTAGTGTATCTCCAGTTTGATAATTACCTGCATAGCTTAAGAATAAACCGTCATCAACAAGTGATGTGACAACAAACTCAAATGTGTAATTGAAGTCAAACTTGTCTAGCTCAACGATGATTTCTTCTTGATTTAAACCAGATAAATTAGGAAGTGTATTTGCATACTTAACAAAATAAACAATGATGCTTATGCCTTCTTCAATTTCCATGCCTGCCTGAAAACCATCTTCATAGGCTAAAAATCTGCCACTTCTAATATCATTATCGATGACATCAATAAATGTATAATCAATGCCTATTTGGTCTAAAGCTTCGGCAGCTAGTGTTTTATTCAATCCAGTTAAGTCTGGTAAAAAACTAGGTTCAATTTTTTCTTCGCTTTGACACGCTAGAAGGAAAAAGAAAGTTAGTAAAATAGATAATCCAAAAAATATTTTTTTAATCATGATTTAATACTCCTTTAATTGCATAAGTATTATATCATAAGATGATATAGTTGTCATGCGCCACATAAATTACCATGATTGATGTGAGATAAAAAAAGTCAGTCATCTTGAGATTTTAAGAGACTAACTTAAGTATACTTCGTATGAAAGAGTCTTAGAAAAGCTGATAGTAGATGCCTATATTAATCGTGATAATCCATGCAAAAGCAATCAGTGATATAAAAAGATTACGCGCATGTTTTCTCATGATACTCATGGTTAGACCATAGATAATCAAGATATTAAATATTGTAATAAAGAAAATAGTTAATTCTACTGGTATGTATTTAAACACACCTAATATGCCGATTAAAGAGATGAAAAATGGTGTTATAACGATGAGTAAAATTTTAGTATCCATTTCCAGTTTCTTTTTTTCTGTGACTTTTTTGTGTGTAGTCATAGGCATACCACATGATTGACACTTGATTGCATATTTATCATTAAGTGTCATACAATTTTGACATTTTTGTTGTTCCATAATTCCCCACCTTTTCGTTATTTAAAACTATTTTAGCATAAAAGACGATCTATACTCAATGATAAAAAAGAAAAAGGGCTTGCCGAGGCAAACCCTTTTTGAGAATCAATAAGATTAATTATAAATCTTAAGGTTATCAACGCAAACTGCATAAGCTGTATTTGTGGTTGAAGATGCACTTTCTAAAACATAAGAAATTCTATACATACCTGGTTGAGTAACCATGTAGGCAACTGTTGTGTATGTTGTTGCATTAGCTTGTCCTAGAATGTTAGTTAATTCTAATGTTGTTTGAAGTGGAACCCATGCTGAAGTCTCAGTATCAAAAAACTCAAATTGGAATGTTGCACCTGTTAAAGCTTGAATATTAGTAAATGATGTTCCACTCCAAGTTGCAAGACTAAACTCAACTTTTTTAATATCTGTAATAGCTGTAAAATCAAATTCAACGAAAGAAACTAAACTGCCGCTTATTGGAGCAAAAACTAGCGCTGGGGTTCCGTTATCCACTGAATGAGTGTTAATCTGAGCTCTATTCTTGGTAATCGTTGCCACTGATTCATCTGCATTAGTAAATGTTAAATCTCCTGCAGTATATCCTGTTTGATTTGTTGCACCGAAGTCGTAAGTGTAAAGCAAGTTCAACACATCGCCATTATCTTCAACTTCAGCTAATACAACAAAGTCTAGTGTGCCTTCAAAAACTTCCTCATTCAAAGTAACTGTATAAGTTAATGTCACTTCTATATTTGAAGTACCAGCTGCTGGACGTGTAACAACACCCATGTCAGATATAACAGCATCATTACTTGATTCCCAGACAATGGTAGCTCCAAAATAAGTCGATGTTGGTAAAACCAAGTCAACAATAACTTCGTCAGATTCAGCAGGAAGTTGTAATAAGCCTACTGCAGCTGCTAATTTTTCTGCATCAGAAGCCATAGCTCCTACTAAAATTTGATCTGGATTAAAGATCATGACTTGCATAGTTGCATGGAATCTTGATGCTCCACCAGTAATAGTAATGTGAGTTCCTACAGCTATGTCTAACTTGTCATTAATAGCTGTAACAACCGCAGTTACTGTATCACTGTTGTTTAATCTAGCACGTAATTCACCGTTTGGTGTTGCAATATAAACATCAGTTCCAGAAGAACCAATAACAATGAGTCTTACAATACCAGTGACTTGAACGAGCTCACCTTGGTTTTCTAATAGTTCATCATTTGTTTCTACTAATAATGGTTCAACTAGGTTATCTGTTGATACAACAACAACTTGTGTGATTGTGCCAATTTGTAATGATGCATTAAATACACCTGTTGTACCATATACACGAATGATATTGCCAACAATTGCTTTATCAGCATCTAAAGCTGGAACTCTAAATAAGTAAATGCCACCCGTTTCATCTTGAATAAATGCTAATACTCTACCTTGAGAATCAAGGGATCTTGCTGTAACAAGACCTTGAATCGTAACAAGTTGTCCTGATGCTAATGCACGCGCTTGTGCAATAGTGCTTACATTTTCTTTAACTTCAATTGTGAAAACACGTGTAGCGCTTGCATCATTTAAGGTCACAGTAGCCGTCAATGTAACGGTAACAGGATCAAATGGAACCGTAACAACACCAGCGTTAGTTATAACGTCAGTATCATTTGATGACCAAGTAACTGTTGTTCCGTAGAGACCTGCTGCTTCAAGTGCTAATGTAATGTTTGAAGTGATTGTTAATGGTTGATCAGCAAGTGCTAATGCAGCTGCATCAACTTTTTCTTGATCAGTTTCAGGTATAAATTCTACCTTAACAATTTGAGTCGCTTTAGTATATTCAAATCTTGGACCATTTGACCAACCTACTGGAACACCAATAAGGTTAATAAAGTCACCAACTTCGATATCAGCAATGTTTCCGCCAGCAACAACAACTCTTGAATCCCAGAAAATATTAATTAATTCTTCTGTAACTGGATCTTTAAGGTTTAATAAAACGTTGCCATGATCTTGAGATGGCTTACCAACAACTTCAAGACCTGTGCGTGTGACAAATCTTGTCACGAATGGTAACAAGCCTGTTGCATCTAATGCAACATCATCAATATTTACTGAAAGTGGTAAGGTTGCATCGCCTAAAACGGTTACTTCTACTGGGTTGATTTGTAGTAATCCATTGTGCGCACTGCGTGTACCGATAAGATCAATTTCTTTACCCACATAACCAAACCATGTTGCCTCAGTACCGAATGGAATATAAATAGCAATTGCTCCCGTTTCATCTTCTATCGCGAATGTACGGTTTGTAGTAATACCTGTCACAACACCTTGAACTCTTACTGTTCCTGAAGCAATTGCTTTAGCATCTGCTACAGATAACACTTCGAGTTCACCAACTGCAATCGTTACTTGGAATGATTTAGTAACATCATTTAAAGTTATCTCAGCTGTTAATGTTACAATGACTTGACCTGTTTCTGGGATTGTAACAACACCAGTAGCTGGATTAATAACCGCTTCATCTGATGATGACCAAGCAATTTCAGTTCCTAATAGAGCACTTGGTAATTGTAAGGTAGTATTTTCGATGATTTCAGCTGGAAGGTCTTTAGTAGCTAAATCGCCAGCAAGATCAACAACTTCTGCATCGGTAAGGTCAAACTGAATGTCATCAGCATCACCTAAGAAAACAACTGTAAATAGGTTTCTATCATCACGTAATGAATACATGAACACATTAACTGTGACAGTTAATCCGTCAAATGCTTTGATAGCATCATTATTAGATGTATAGTAGACGATTAATGCATTGTCAGTAAATGCACTATTTGCGTGAGTTTCGATATCTGGTCCAACATAATCTGGATTAACGAAAAGTGTATGATATCTGTCATCTGAATAGCCTGTTTGATATCTAACTTTAGCAGTCAATTGAATGTAGTGGTGTGTAAATGGACTTGACTTGTCTGGATGTACTTTTGGTAATGTTGCAATATAAGCTACAATGTCAGTTACTGGGGTTGGGGTTAATACTGTAACTTCTGCATCTGATGGAATCATTTGGATAGGCTGACTCACTGATTTAATGCCATTAAATTGAATGCCTCCAAAATAGAAATCAAGTAATCCATAAATATCATAGACTTGACCAACTTGCCAGTTAGCATTTGGTACTGATGCTGTATATGCAAACAATACTCCAGTTGAATCTCCAAACATAAATCCGTCGCTTGTTCTACCTAGAACAGTGACTCCAGGAACTTTTACATAATAATTAATTGGCTCTTCTGGATCTGGTGAAACGCCTGTTTGGAACCATTCGATTGCTTCTTGTACACTAGCAACTTCAACGAACTCAGCAAAACGTAATACAACGATTTGGAAATCTTTTTCTAATGTAAGGTTGTTGTAATGTAGTGTTGCTGTTAAAACAACAGTTGTATGTTCTGGTTGACGATTAACAACACCTAGATTAGATAAAACATCTGGTTTGTCAGAAGACCATGTAACAGTAACACCTTCGGTACCTACTGTCGTTGGTAATGTTAAGTCTGTTGCGACACCACTACCAATATTAGCTAATAATAAACTGTCATATGCTTCTTGAATAATGAGTTCATCTGGTTTAACTGTAATCGCAGAAACGATGACAACGATATACACTTCTTCTTCAAGAACTGTTGCTGTTAAGACAACTGTTGAATCACTTTGTCCATAAGCTGGACGCACAACAACACCTGTGTTCGAAATAACAGCTGGATTAGCTGATGACCAAGTAATATCAAATCCGAAGATTGATGTTGGTAATGTAATGTTAGCTGTTGTTGTATAGTGTCCAGTAGTTGGGTTCAATGTTAACTCACTACCTGTAATAACAATAGCTTCCAATGCGTCTTCAACTGTATAAGGAATTGGTTGAACGGTTACTTGGAAATCTTTCGTTCCAAACCCAGTACCTTTTTCAATTTCTGCTGTTAATGTTACGACAACCGCAGCTTGACCTTTACCTGGACGTGTAACAACACCTGTGTTTGAAATAACTGATGTGTTACTTGAAGACCATGTAACTGTTAATGAATTTTGAGTGGTTGGAAGTGTAATATTTCCAGTCACTGAACTCATTGTGTCGCCAGTTGCTAAACCAATACTTAAGACAGAGATTGCTTCATTGACTTCATCTTGATCAGTAATAATAACTGGATGAGCTTTGACAGTAATCGTAAATGTCTTTGTATCGCTTGCAGCACCTTTTGTAATCGTAGCTGTAAGAACAACAGTTACATCAGCAGATCCTGCAGCAGGTCTTGTAACAACACCTGCGTTAGATACGACAGCTGTGTTATTTGATGACCATGTTACTGTTGCTGTCCCCTGTACTGCAGGTAAAGTTAAGTTAGCTGTAACTGATGATGCTGAATCTGATGTTGCAAAGGTAATAGCCAGTGCAGCTTTTGCAGCTTCAACAGCTTGTTGATCAGTTTGTGCCATCGCTTTAACTGTAACTGTGAATGTCTTTTCTCCCGTTTCACTTCCCTTGGTCAGTGTCGCAGTTAAGGTAACCTGAATATCACTTTGACCAAAAGCAGGTCGAGTCACAACACCCGCTGTTGTGATAACTAGCGGATGACTTGATGACCATGTAATTGTCACATCACCAACCGTGGTTGGTAGTGCTAAATTTTGAGTCACGTTTGTCGCAGTATCGCCTGTTTCAAATGGTAGCTGTAATCCAGCAACTGCATCTTCTATCGCTTTCTTGTCGTTGTCGCCACCGCAGGCAACAAGTACAAGAGCACTTAGTAAAATGACAACGAGCGTTAATGCGCTTCTAAAGGTAAATCTTTTACTCATTTGACTTTCCTCCATTTTTATTTTTTATCCTAAACTTATATTTCCCATACCTGGCAACAACAATTGATAAACCCCGTTAAATTGTGAGACAGGTCCAAATACCCAATGAATAGTACCACCAACTTGGAATAAACTGACTGATACGAAGGATGCTGTATATGCATCTACTCGTATGTTGACTTCAACATTATTAGCATCTCTTGCATAAACGTTATATCCAATATTGACTGAAGACTGAAAAATCGATGTAATCGTCAGATTTTCTAATCGAACGACACGTGCCATGTAATTTGGCATTTCATTCCCCATAATGGTTGTTATGGTTATTTCATTATCTGTGGATAAAACAACCATGTTTTCAATCTTATAGTTTGATAACTGTGGAGCTCCGTTAAATACGGTTGCGACTAAGCCTTGAATGACTATTTCATGACCGATTTGCAATTCATTCGTGAGTGAATACCCTGTGTATAAGAAAATTGCAAAACCGTCATCTTCAAGGTAGATACTGTTTCCAACTTTTGCAGTGATAATACCTGCAACAATAACTTTTCTCGATAAGTAATCATCGAAGTTGTTGAGTAGATACTCAATATCAACAGGTGTTCCATCAGAACTATAGTCAAAATCAGGATCGATTTCACCATAGATGCGTCGTCCTGTTAACTGTGTTTCTGCTGCAGCAACAGTAAAGATATTTCCATATTGCGTTTGTGAGGCCCCAGAAATCCAAGCGTATGCTTGTTCAACTAACTCTAAATTGATTAATCTAGACTCTCCATCCACAAAATACCATACCCATGCAAGCCATCTGCCGTTTCCATCTTGACGATTTGCGCCAGGTTCAGCTTGTAAAACAATACGCTCTGCCTCAGAAAGTTTTTCTCTAACAAAGTTTCCTGCTCTACTTCCCCATGGATCAAAACGACTTGTTGCTTCCGGTGTATCCATACCTAAATATCTAACCGTGAATGTTAAACCTGCACGATGATCTCTAAAGATTGTTGTATCACCATCAACAAAACTTGAAACAGTTACTTCACCAATGCCATCATTAATAAACGATAAACCTTGATAAGCTTGTGTCAATCTGAGTGCATCCGTATGATTGGTGTCAAACGGAGGGATGATAATCTTAATCGTTCTTTCGACAATAATTGTCTTTAATGCATTAATAGCGGTGTAATAAACGGTATATTCGCCAAGACGATAGTAATCAACATCTGGTAATGTTTGTCCGTTTGCATCTTCAACTTTTGACACAAAGAAGAAGCCGCCACCAAATATAATTTCGTTACCTAAATAATCAAAAGCCTGAACACCTTCAGATAGATCAAATGTTGGTGGATTACCTGTTACGGAAACAAAAACTTCTGTATACTCAGCACCAACAATCGTTGGTCCTGGTGTTGCTAGTCTAACGGTTACAGCAGTTCCTTCTGCTACTTCAGTGCCTATTGTATAACTTAAATAAGAGACAAATTGACCACCAGGTATTGTTGAAGAATTTTGATAAATAAAGTTTAATTCGATGTCTTGTCCTTCATAAGCTTCTTCAATGTCTTGTTGAGTCATACCTGTTAAATCAATTAAAGTGACTTTTGTTTCAACGACAACAATAGGAACTGCGATTTGAACAGTAATTGTTGATCCAAATGGTACTTCATCGCCTATTTGATAGCCGTCATAAGCAACAAAGCGACCTTGTGCAACAGCATTTGTCTCCACAGTGACAAAATTTAAAACGACATCATATCCCTGATATAGAACAACAATTTGTGCTTGTGTTCTTCCAGTCATATCTAATAGTTCAAATGTCTCAATAATCGTTTCTGGTGCAATCGCAATCTCAATCGTTATTGCTGTTCCAGCATTAACTCTTTCTCCTACTTGATAGCCACCACGATAACGGATAAACTTTCCTTCTTCTACGGTTGTAGAAGTTGCATAAACAAAGGTAATATTGATATCTAATAAATCATATAAAGCTTCTATTTCTTGTTCTGTTTTATCAACTAAATCCAATAGCGTAACACGTGTATCAATGGGTGTATCGGATCCATTGCAGGCAACTGCAATGAAACCGATCACTACCATTGTAAAAATGAACAATATTTTCTTCATTAAGCGCCTAAGTTCACTTCATTAAACGCATTTTGCAAGGCTTGGGTAATATTTCCATCCCCTGTCATAATACGTGTTAATGCAATACCTACTTCTTGACGTGCTCTTGAAGATCCGATGAATGCTGGATCAAAGAACATATAACTTGATTGTAGGTATGCTGCATGTGCAGTCATTGAAATTGGACGTTGGTTAGCTGTTGGATTGTTTAAGAATTCTTGATAAAGTGGGTGTAAATATCCACTTGTACGTACAGGTAAGTAACCTGTGTTCATTGCCCAGTCAACTGTATTTTCAGTTTTGATTAACCATTTTAAGAATAACCAAGAAACAAGTTGCTCTTGTGCAGTTCCGGTCTTCATTAACGATACGTTTGTACCTTGTTGAATAACCGCTCTGTTTTCTGGCATATCTGCATTATAAGGAATTGGTGCAACACCAATTTCAAATACAGGTTGTTGTGTCGTTGGGTCTGTTGGTGGAATGTTATAGCGAATACCTGCAGATGAACCAATGGTAATAAATGTTTGTTGGTTAACAAATGGTACTGATGCATAATTTTGTCCCCAATATTCAGGAATGGTTAATAAGTCTTTATTGGTATGTAAGAATGTCATTGCTGCTATTGTGTTTTCATTACCAACCCATAAATATTGACCTGAGAATGTTTGATAATTAATGCCTGTATAAGCACCACCAAATTGGCGTGTAAATGTAATGAACATGTTACCAGTTGAGTCATAAGATGCTGGTACAACAAGTTGTTTAGCTGCTGCAATAATTGGAGCAAGTTGTGTTTCATTCAAAGTCGGATTAGCTGCTCTTGCTTTTTCTTCAGCAATGGCATCACCATATGCTTTTAATTGTGGTGCATATGCAATAATATCTTGCCATGTTTCTGGATATGCTAAACCAAGTGCATCAAGTGCTGTCTTGTTATAAATCATGACTTCTGTTGACTTATTAAATGGTAATGAATAATAAGTTCCTGCTGCATCATATTGTGTATTTTCTAAACGATATGATGGAATAATGTCTTCTAATGCATCTTCACCGCTTAAACCCCATTGTGGAGAAGCGATATATGGTCCTAAGTCAAGAACTGCTTTACCATTTAAGTATTCAGCAACGTGGTCTGGATAACCTTGTACTAAGTTAGGAACATCACCCGCAGTAATCGCGTTAATCATATTTGATTTTAAAGTGTCATAGTTACCGACTCCTGCTGGAATATTAACTGTTAAGTCATAGCCTAAAGCAAGGTAGTGCGCTCTAAATGAGTCTGCATATTTTTGCATTAACGCTTGGTTTGACTCACCCATTGCATGCCACATAGTGACGTTGACAGGATTTGTTGTCAGTGTAACTGGAACTGCACTTACAGCAACCGTTAATGTAATCGTTACTGTTGTACGAACGCCACCACTGTTTGTTACACGAAGGTTAATAGTGTATGTTCCTGGTTGATCAAGGAAGTAAACACCTGTCGTAGTGATTGAACTTGTTAAATCGCCATCTCTTTCATCAAATGCAGTTACACCAGTAAGTGGACTCCATGCGCCTGAACCAATATAGTACGTTTGAAGTGATTGAACACCACTAAATACAGGTTCACTAACGACTGCTGCTTCGACGACTAATGTGATGGTTGTTGAAACAACATTTTCATCTGAGTCTTCAACAGTTAACGTGATCACATAAGTACCAGGAGTGTTACGATATGCATCTTCCCAACCTGAAACAACGATATTAGCTGTAATGTTTCCATCCTGTGGGTCTGTTGCTGTTACACCAGTCAGTGGGTTCCATGGATCTCCTTGTATAATCGTTTGATTTCTATTAACACCTGAGATAACTGGAAGTTCAGCTGGTCTTTCAAGAACGGTTAATGTGACTTCGCGAGATGCTGATTTGCCATCACTATCTATTACACGTACTGTGAAGGTATAAACGCCAGGTGTTTCTAAAAATGCTGGATCATACCCAACAGTTTCTAATAAATGTGTGATAACACCATCTTGAAGGTCATTAGCTGTAACACCTTCTAATGGATTATAGGTATCTCCTACATAAACTTCAGGTAGTATGTTGACTCCTGTAATCGTTGGATGCCCTTGAACAACTGTCAATGTGACTGTGATGGATACTTCTGCACCTTCACTGTCTTTAACACTGATTGTAAATGTGGAAGTTCCTGGAGATAATAAATCATCTGGATCAAATCCGCGAACTTCAATGTTTTCTGTAATATCCTTGTCTTCTGGGTCCCATGCAGTAACCCCATCAAGTGGATTGTACTCATCGCCAACTTCTACAGTTGGGTTCGTGACAACGCCACGTAGTTCTGGTGTTTGGTTTCTTTGCTGAGCACAAGCTGCAACGAAAAGTGCAAACAATGCTGCAGTAAAAATTAATACAAGTTTCTTCATTTTACTCCTCCTATATTTAATGTCATTTTATGACTTGTAATTCTATTATCCTTTAGTTCCACTACGGCCAACACCAGCCATAATGTACTTCTTAAGTGCGAAGAATACGATTAGCAATGGAATGGTTACGATTGCTGTAGCTGCTAATTGTAAATGGTATAGCGGTCTAACTTGTCCTTCAACGTTGTCGTTGAAGTTTGTGCTTCTTAATGCTACCGAGATGAGGTTTTTAGACTCTGTACGTGTCACAAGTTGTGGCCAGATATAAGCATCCCAAGCGCCAATAGCTGATAAAATCGTGATGGTTGTAATTGTTGGTTTGCCAATAGGAATCATAACGCGTGATAAGTACTTAAAGTCTGAACATCCATCAACTTGAGCTGCACGATATAGTGTGTCTGGAATCTGTTTAAACGTTTGTCGCAAGAAGAAGATGTAGAAGACAGATGTCATGAACGGAAAGACGAGTGCGTTCATGGAGTCGATCCATCCTAATCGATTGATGGTAACGTAGTTTGTAATGGTGTAAAGTTCACCAGGAATCATCATTGTCATTAATAAAACTGAGAAAATGAAATCTCTTCCTTTGAAATCTAATCTAGAGAATGCAAATGCTGCTAAAATGGTTGTTACCACTGTACCAAGCATCGATAAGATACCGACGACTAAGGTGTTAAGCATATATCTCCAGAAATTAAATTCAACAATTGCAACCTTGAAGTTTACCCATTGCATTTCTGAAATAGGAACAAAGAATCGTGGTGTCAATGATGTTGTTAACTCGACGTGAGTTTTTAAAGCTGTAATAATCATCCAGTAGAACGGAATGAAGATAAACAGTGCAAATAATGTGATAAACGTGTATGTAGCGACAAGACGTACAACGCGCATAATCATATCGTTTCGTGTAATACGTTCTAAGTCTTGTTGTTTATTAATGACTTCTTTTCTGGCTTGTCTCTTCGCTTTCATGCGTCTAAAGACATCACCTTTAAATAACTCTATTAACCACTTTTTAATATTTTTCATAGTAGCGACAAAGCCATCGCCAGTTACGATTTTTTTGATTTCAAATCCGTTGTACATACGAAGTACTAAACTGAAAACGTTAAATACTAAGAGTGGGCTCATAAATGCATACAGAAATTGTGTTCTATATGTCCATTCATCCATTTCAATAATATCTTTACTTCTTAATCGCTTAATGTTTTGGAAGGTTACCGGAACAAAAACAATGAGGATACCAATCGCTAAACTGATGAGTGTGTTTAATCCTGCTGATGTAACCGTTCTTCCAAGAATATCATATGTTGTTTTTATTTCTTGCGTAATGTTTTGACGTGTTGGTGTTTCCATAATTCTAAAGAAATAACTCAACGCGTAAATAACGAAAATAACAAATACTAAATCAATAAGAGTGGCGATTAGATCTAAGGTGCGAATACGTTTCGTATATCTTTTCATGATAGCCTCCTCTTAATAGTGAACTCTACGTTTTCCAACTTGAAGTTGGACGAGCGTAAAGACCAAAATAAAACCAAACATAATGATCGATGCAGCAGCTGCTAATGAAATATAGCCATCTTCTGCTTGTCTCTCTAAGTAGTAATAGATATAGAATACAATGGTTCTTAAATCGAGTGAACCGCTCGGTGACTGAATACGACCTGAAGTACCAATAATCGCAACAATCGACGTATAGGTCTTAAAGACTCCAATAACTGAGGTAATTAAGATATAGAATATCATTGGTGATAATAAAGGTACGGTAATACGTGAAAACGATTTGGTCTTGCTGGCTCCATCAATTTGAGCAGCTTGATAATATTGCTTATCAATGTTTTGGATACCTGCTAAGAAGACGATGATCTTAAAGGCAAGTCCATTCCACACACTATAAATCAAGATAACAAGCATGGCAGACCAGTACGTGGCCCCTCGTTCAATAAAGACCATAGGTTGTCCGCCAAAGGCTTTAATGACTTGGTTCGCTAAACCTAATAAAGCTGGGTTGTTAACTGTTAAAATGTTTCCACTAAAAATATATGCAAACACTAAACCGATTGCGATTGAGTTTGTGATATATGGTAAGAAGAATATGGTTTGATAAAACCCTTTTAACGGTTTAATTGCATTCATTGCTACAGCAATTAATAAACTGATAATGATGGTGATTGGAACAGAAATTAATACGATAATACCTGTATTAACGATTGCTGTTCGAAACTCATTATGTCTCAAGACGCGTGCATAGTTACCAATAAATGTGAATGAATCAAACTCATTGTTTTGATAATTATATCCCGTGTAGAAAGAAATGATGAACGAGTTAAAAATCGGATAGAACGTAAACACACCAAGCAAGAATAATGCTGGTAGTAAGTATAAGATTGCTTTAAGCCAACCTGGCCAACGGGTGATAAATCCTAACTTATGTCTTTCAAGAAAATCATTGATTTTCGTCATGA
>OBJA01001473.1_pt1 | contig 16035 bp, 13 predicted proteins | sample 1519751 | NCBI WGS metagenome assembly OBJA01 (sample SAMEA3881238, study PRJEB22517) | soil metagenome | biome: lake sediment; feature: soda lake sediment; material: sediment, water from around vicinity | place: India | collected 2013-12-23 | depth 3 m | reverse complement strand
ATCATCAATCAAATTACGGCTCCCGACCAGGGCGAACTGGAGTTTATGGGCCGTAAATTCAGATCAACTGATATTCAGTATATCGGTTACCTTCCGGAAGAAAGGGGGCTGTATAAAAAAATGAAAGTTGGCGAACAGGCCCTCTACCTGGCACAACTAAAAGGCCTGAGCAAAAATGACGCGCTCAAAAGCCTTAAATTTTGGTTTGAAAAATTCGAAATCCAGTCGTGGTGGAACAAAAAGGTGGGAGAGCTTTCGAAAGGGATGCAGCAAAAAATACAATTTATCACCACCGTGGTGCATAAACCAAAGCTGCTGATCTTTGACGAGCCATTCAGCGGTTTTGACCCCATCAATACCAAAATGCTTAAAAATGAGATTTTAAATCTGAAAGAGCAGGGAGCAACGATCATCTTTTCGACCCATAACATGGCTTCGGTTGAAGAAGTTTGCGACCACATCGCGCTGATCAACCAGTCGCGGAAAATCCTCGACGGCGAAATTGACACCATTCGCGAACAATATAAAAATGACATTTTTGAAATTGAAACCACTGCCCCTCACGATGTGACTGCAGAATTCAGCAGGAACGGATTTCGACTCATCGAATATGGATTAAAAGGAAAACTGCAAACAGTTAAGTTTCAGGTTGCAGACGACGTTTCTCCAAATCTGTTCCTTCCCGGATTGATGGAAAAAATGGAAATCCGCTCTTTCCGCGAAGTGATTCCTTCCATGAATGAAGTATTTATCAAAGTTGTTGAACAAGCCAATCCGAAAAACTGATCCCCATGAACAAGTCATTTTTAATACTAAAGCGCGAATATTTAACCCGGGTGAAAAAAAAATCATTTATCGTTTTAACCTTGCTGGTGCCATTTATTTTTGCGGCTTTTACCATTTTGCCGGCCTGGCTTGCCATGCAGGATGACGAAGAACAGCGAACCATCGGGGTTTACGATGCTACCAATGTTTTTCTTGGAAGGTTGGAAGATTCGGAATACACAAAGTTTCAGTTTATTCCGGAAGAAGTTTACGAAGCCGCCAAACAAAACATCAAAACGAGCGACTATTATGCCATCCTTTTTATCCCGTCAAACATTTTAAGCACCAACCATGCGCAGTTGCTTTCAAGCAAGCAGGTTACCTTCGATATAAAAAACATGATCGGCAACAAGCTGGAAAGTTTGATTGAAGCCGATAAAAAAGAAACGGTCATCAAAGAATCGGGGATTCCTGATCTGGAAGAAAAACTGGCTTCAACCAGGACGCGGATTAACCTGCAAACCCTGAAAATAGGCGAAAAAGGTGAAGCCGTAAAAAGTTCAACAGAGATTGCCATGGCAGTGGGTTATGCTGCCGGTTTTATCATTTACATGTTCGTATTTCTTTACGGCACAATGGTAATGCGCGGTGTGATGGAAGAAAAGTCAAGCCGCATTGTTGAAGTGATCATTTCGTCGGTGAAACCCACCCAACTTATGTTTGGAAAAATTGTGGGAATTGGTCTGGTTGGCCTCACCCAACTGGTTTTTTGGTTTATCCTTGGCGGATTGATTGTGACCGGGTTACAGACTTTTTTAGATCCCGGGCAAGCCCTTCAGCAATCGCAGGGAATGATGGGAGCGGGCCAACAACTTCAGGCAAGCGCCCAGGCACAGGACAATGCCGTACTCAACATTATCGACATGCTTGGCAACCTGAACCTGCCACTTATTTTGGGATCGTTCCTGTTTTATTTTTTAGGCGGTTTTCTGCTGTATTCATCGTTGATGGGCGCTGTTGGATCTGCTGTTGATCATGAAGAAGAAGCCCAGCAAATGATGCTGCCGGTAACAATTCCGCTGGTTTTTTCCATCATCATCCTGTTTCCGGTAGTTAAAAATCCGGAAGGTGCGTTGGCGTTCTGGGCTTCAATGGTGCCGCTCACCTCGCCAATCATCATGATGGTGAGGATTCCATTTGGAGTTTCCATGTGGGAGTTGGGCTTGTCAATGGTTATTTTACTGTTGTCGGTTTACGGCGTTATCTGGGTCGCCGGCAAAATATACCGGACCGGAATTTTGATGTACGGAAAAAAAGTCAATTTCAAAGAAATCGTAAAATGGCTTTTTTATAAAAATTAATTCAGATGGAAAACTATTTTATTGGAAATTTTTATTTATAATTGTTCCACATAAACAAAATCCATGAATTATACCTTCTTAAACATGTCTGCTTGCTGTTGTTTTGGACAACAAGGGGAAGGTATGTTTAGTTGAATCGATTTAAAAGATAAAAATGACATAAATAAGCCTTCCGCGACCGGAGGGCTTTTTTTTTGAAGACAAATGAATACAAACCCTTAAAAATGATAGTATGAAATTTAACAACATCCTGGAAACAATCGGCAATTCGCCGCTTGTTAGAATTAACAACCTGTATCCCGAAGGTTACGAAGTGTACGTGAAACTCGAAAAATCAAATCCCGGAGGCAGTATCAAAGACCGGATTGCATTGGAAATGGTTGAAGATGCTGAAAGCAAAGGCATTCTGAACCCCAACAGCCTGATTATTGAGCCCACATCGGGAAACACAGGGATTGGACTGGCCTTGGTTGCAGCGGTTAAAAAGTACAAACTCATCCTGGTTATGCCTGAGTCCATGTCGGTTGAACGCCGTCGCATTTTGACCGCACACGGTGCCGAACTGGTGCTTACACCCAAAGAAAAAGGTATGAAAGGCGCCATTGCCAAAGCAGAAGAACTGGCTGCCGAAAATAAAAATTCATGGATTCCCTCGCAGTTTGACAATGTGGCCAACATTAAGGCCCATCGTGAAAACACCGCGCGCGAAATTTTGGCTGACTTTCCCGAAGGTTTTGATTACCTGATTACCGGTGTTGGAACCGGCGGACATATTTCGGGTGTAAGCGAAGTTTTGAAGAAAAAGTTTCCCAATCTGAAAACATTTGCAGTGGAGCCGGAACTGTCGCCGGTCATCAGTGGTGGTCAACCAGGTCCCCACCCCATTCAGGGAATTGGCGCGGGTTTTATTCCTGTAAACCTGAAAACTGAATACCTTGATGGAACCATTCAGGTTTCGAAAGATGAAGCATTTGATTATGCACGCAGGGCAGCCAAAGAAGAAGGTTTGTTTGTCGGGATTTCATCGGGCGCTGCATTTGCAGCCGTTGCCAAAAAGATTGGTGAACTTCCGAAAGGCTCTAAAATATTGACCTTCTCCTACGACACCGGAGAAAGATATTTGTCAATCGAAGGGTTATTCGGATAACCATAAGAAACATCAAAAAAACGCAAAAAGTAGTTGGCAAGCATGTTTGCCAACTGCTTTTTGGCCACTACCAATAAATGCAGTACCGTACAGTTTATCCTGCAGGCAGTATTATTTTTGAAACTTTGCGAAGTATCGCTTCAAGACCACAACATCCCGTCGTGGTAACCCGCCTTCATCCAGGGCAGGTGCTGGTTATTGTAAAAAGGCTCCAACGCAACATGCAATTCTTTCATCCGCTCTTTGGATAAAGGTTTGAAGTTTTTGACAACCGCCATATTTGTGTTCAGCACATCGATGCTGTCGGTTCCGATCACAGCCGCGGTAATTCCTTCAAGGCTAAGCGCATAACGAACCAATTCTTTTGGATCAAGGTTTTCCACTGTTTCCCGCGGACGGATTACCTTCATGGCCAAAACGCCCATACCTTTTTTGGCAGCAAACGGAACCGGAAGTTCCTCAAAGTTTTCTTCTTTTTTCTGGTGGTTCAATGCAATCAGCATGGTGTCGAAATCGTATAATTCGGCTGCCAGTTTCATAGCTTTTGCTGAAGTATGGCCGGTAAAACCAATGTTGCGGATCACTCCCTGGCTTTTGTAGTCGCTCAGTACTTTGTAAACTCCGTCGCCAAAGGCACGCACTTCTTCTTCATTGTTAACCGAATGGATCTGGTACAAATCGATATAATCCGTGTTGAGTCTTTTCAGACTGGTTTCAACCGTTTTTTTAGCGCCATCCGCATCACGCGCTTCCACTTTGGTTGCCACAAAAACTTCCTTTCGTCTGTTTTTCAATATTTTGCCGAGGCGTTCTTCACTATACTGGCCGCTTCCCTGGTAATTGGCCGCGGTGTCCCAGTAATAAAATCCATTGTCGAGGGCATGTTCCAGCAATTTCAATCCTTTATCTTCAGGAATTGCCATAAACCGGCTGCCGGTACCGATGATCATTTGAGGAATTTTGACTCCTGTTTTGCCCAGAGCCACTGTTTTCAGCCCTTTTGGGTTGAAAGTGTTTTCGCTGTATGCCAGGTTAGGGGTGAAGGAAAGTGCAGCGGCTGCAATGCCGGTCGTTTTGATGAAATTTCGTCTGTTAATAGGTTCAGTACTCATAATCTCTTGTTTTAGTGGTTTCTATGATAAACCGCTCCGATGGAAAATAGTTCAATTGCTTTCCCAACAATTTCTATCTTTGAACAAAGAAATAAAAGAATGAAATTGGCTGTTATTGACCTGGGAACAAATACCTGCAACCTGTTGATCGCCGAGGCGGGCCAGGGCAGTTATCAGCTTTTGCACCAGGGAAAGGTTGGCGTCAAGTTGGGGAAAGGCGGCATTCATAAAAATCTGCTGACGCGCGAGGCGTTTGAAAGGGCCGTCGATGCGTTAAAAATCCACAGAGATACAATCGCTGCTTTTGGGGTTGAAAAGGTGATTACCATTGCGACTTCGGCCGTTCGCGATGCGGGAAACAAAGCCGAATTTACCACCCACATTTTGAGGGAAACCGGCCTGCGTATCAAAATCATTTCGGGCGAGGATGAGGCACGGCTGATTTTTGACGGCGTAAAACTGGCTTTTGGCGAACTGGCCGACAACCTGTTAATTGTTGATATCGGGGGCGGAAGCAATGAATTTATCCGGCCCAAAAACGGGCAGGTTTTCTGGAAAGAAAGCTTTCCGTTGGGTATGGCGCGTGTGGTGGAACAGTTTTCAATCTCCGATCCCATCTCGGACGATGAAATAAAAGCCATCGAAGCTTATTTTCACAAGGGATTAAACAAGCTGTGGAACGAAATGAACGGTGAAAAAATCGACCGGTTGATTGGTTGTTCGGGCGCTTTTGACACCCTTGCCGATTTGATTGACCAAACAGCACCGGGCTCGAAAGCCCGCATCCGCCAGGATATCAGCATTAAAGAATTTGAACAGGTTTATGTAGAAATCATTGGTTCCACCAAATCGCAACGCGAGCAAATGACAGGCATGGAGCCGCTCCGGGTTGAAATGATCGTCCCTTCGTTTATCTTTATCCGGCTCATTCTGAAAACCTTAAATATCGAAGCCATTACACAGACCGATTTCGCATTACGTGAAGGCGTTTTGTACGAATGGATTAATCATTAATTTTGAAATTCATTTAGCAATAAAAATTCATCATTCATAAATCGCAAACTATGTCAAGAATATTGGTCATCGACGACGAACGGAGCATCAGGACAACATTGAAAGAAATTCTGGAGTATGAAAAATACCAGGTTGACCTGGCCGAAAATGGACAGCAAGGTATCGACCTGATCCGCAAAAATGAATACGACATCGTTTTGTGTGACATTAAAATGCCGGGTATGGACGGGATTGAAGTGCTTGAAAAAATACAAATCCTGACACCTGATTCGCCGGTGGTGATGATTTCGGGACATGGAAATATCGATACGGCGGTGGAATCGATCAAAAAAGGGGCATTTGATTTTATCGAGAAACCGCTTGATCTGAACAGGTTACTGATCACGATCCGCAACGCGATGGACAAATCGAACCTGATCACCGAAACGAAGGTGTTAAAAAAGAAAGTCAATAAAAAATATGAAATTGTCGGCAGTTCGGAGGTTATCCAAAAAGTGATCAAAATGGCTGATCGGGTAGCGCCAACCGAAGCCCGGGTGTTGATTACCGGGGCAAACGGAACGGGAAAAGAATTGGTTGCCCGCCGCCTTCATGACCAAAGCAACCGGGCCGCCGGACCATTCATCGAGGTTAATTGTGCAGCAATTCCTTCGGAATTAATTGAAAGCGAACTTTTTGGTCATGAAAAAGGTGCATTTACCTCGGCAGTAAAACAGCGTAAGGGGAAATTTGAACAGGCTGACGAAGGCACCCTTTTTCTGGATGAGATTGGCGACATGAGCTTGTCGGCACAAGCCAAAGTGTTGCGTGCATTGCAGGAAAACATGATCACGCGCGTGGGCGGCGATAAACCGATCAAGGTGGATGTCAGGGTGGTGGCTGCAACCAATAAAAACATTACGGAAGAGATTGAAAAAAACAACTTCCGCGAAGATTTGTACCACAGGCTGAGCGTCATTCTAATTAAAGTGCCGTCACTTAATGAACGCACTGAAGATATTCCTGAACTGGCCAATCATTTTATCAAACAAATATGCCAGGAATACGGCATGCCTGAAAAGAAAATCACCGACGATGCTATTGCAAAACTTCAGCAAATTAACTGGACAGGTAATATCCGGGAGTTCCGCAACGTGATTGAACGACTGATCATCCTTTGCGACAAAACAATCACAGGCAGTGATATTGAGACCTTTGCATCACCCATGAAATGAATTGCATTTTTCCGGCGTAAAAAAGATGTTTTACAAAACATCCAAAAACTTCTTTTAACATTTGTTGTTATAACAAGACAAAAGAACTACCATTAAAACAGTTAAGATTTTAAGGAAAACCGCTGAGGCCGGAAAGTTTTTGTTGTTGTCATGGCGTATTTAAACACTTAACCCCCGTGGTTTATTGTTTCCCGGGGAACTGACCGTATTTCAGGGTTTTCCTTTTTTTATTCTTCAAGTATATACGTTCGAAGTTTATAAGCAGCGTAGAACGATTATTCAAAAGAAATCCCGGCCAATTTTTAATCAACCGGGATTGTATTTTCAAAAAAAGATACTTATTTCAATGGATTGATTACCAATCCTGAACGAAGTTTTGGTTCGAACCAGGTTGTTTTTGGCGGCATGATATTACCGCTGTCGGCAATGTCAATCAGTTGTTGCATTGATACCGGATACAGTGCAAATGCCACTTTCATGTCACCGCTGTCAACCCGTTTTTTCAGCTCGCCTAGGCCGCGGATGCCTCCAATAAAATCAATCCGGGTTGAAGTGCGCAGATCTCCAATGTTAAAAATAGGTTCCAACACCTGCTTTGACAAAATAGTTACGTCAAGCACGGCTATCGGGTCGCTGTCGTCAAAGGTTCCTTTTCTTGCTGCTAATTTATACCAGTTACCATCCAGGTACATGCTGAATTCGTGCAAGCGGGCGGGTTTGTAGATACTGGCGCCCATCTTCTCAACATCAAAACCGACAGCCAATTTTTCAAGTAAGCCGGCTTCGTTTAAACCGTTCAGATCTTTAACAACCCGATTGTAATCAATGATTTGCAATTGGTTATCAGGAAAATGGACGGCCATGAAATAATTATATGCTTCTTCTCCGGTGTGATTGGGGTTTTGCCCTTTTTTTTCAAGCCCGATTCTGGCAGCCGCAGCCGTGCGGTGGTGACCGTCGGCAACATAAGTGGCGGAAACTTTGGTGGCAAACAATGCCTCAATTTTGCGGTTCAGCTCGCTGTCGTCAATCGTCCAGAAATGATGACCAAAACCATCTTCGGCCACAAAATCATATTCGGCTGGCTGGTTATTCACCACCATCGCAACTATTTCGTCAATTTCGGGAACTGCTTTGTATGAAAAGAAAACCGGCTCGATATTCGCGTTCAGGTAACGCGTTAAAATCATACGGTCTTCCTCTTTGTCGGGGCGGGTGAGTTCGTGTTTTTTAATGATACCGTTGTGATAGTCATCGCACGAAGCTGCACCGACGATTCCGTACTGGGTACGCCCGTTCATTGTTTGTGCGTAAATGTAATATTTGTCGTCGGCATCCTGCTTTAGCCATTCTTTTTGCTGAAATTTTTTGAAGTTTTCAACCGATTTCAGGTAAACTTCTTCGGAATGGATATCGGTTCCCGGAGGGCAATCAATTTCGGCACGGGTAATGTGCAACAACGAGTTTTCTTTACCTTCGGCCATGCGTGCGGCCTCTTCCGAATTCATCACATCGTAGGGAAGGCAGGCCAGGTCTGCCACAATTTCGCGGGGCGGACGAAGCCCTTTAAAAGGTTTTACTACAGCCATTGATTTTGTTTTTTTATGATTTAGAAAGGTAAATCGTCTTCGCCTGCAGGTTCGGGTGGAATATCGTTCGGGCTGAAGCTGGGTGGCAAATGTCCCGGTGTTTCCGCTGCCGTCCGGTCTATTTTCCACGCGTTGATGTTATGGTACCAGCGCCCGTTAAATTCCCTCGATTCAACAGAAAAAGAAACATTCACGTCTTCGCCTGCATTTAATCCTTCCAGCAACGAAATTTTGTCATTAAACAAGGTGAAGCAAACCTGTTTTGGAAACTGATCGTCGGTTTCAACGATAAACTCTTGTTTTTTCCATTCTTTGCCAGCCTTGCTTACGCCGGAATCCACCCTTAAAATCTGGTTTATTTTTCCTTTTATTTCTAAACTCATCACGTTAATTTTTTTTTCGTGCTTCAAAAATAAGGATAAAAAAATACCCCTGACAGGAAACTGCCAGGGGTTTTATTAAAAGTTTTCAAAAGTTGTTTATTCAACAATTTCCAAAAGTTCCACTTCGAAAATCAAAGTTTCGTTTGGACCGATGTCAGCACCGGCGCCACGTGGGCCGTAAGCCAAATCACCGGGGATATAAACTTTCCATTTTGATCCGACAGGCATTAGCTGCAACGCTTCAGTCCATCCCGGAATTACCTGGCCAACGCCAAAGGTTGCCGGTTCGCCACGTTCCACAGAGCTGTCAAATACTTTTCCGTCGATCAAAGTTCCGGTGTAGTGTACTTTTACTGTTTGGTCAGCGGTTGGTTTTGGGCCGGTACCTTCCTTAACTATTTCATACTGAAGGCCGCTTTCCGTTTCAACAATGCCGTCTTTTTCTTTATTTTTCGCTAAAAATTCTTCGCCTTCTTTTTGTTTTTTTGCGCCTTGTTCTTCCGCTACTTTCTGAAAATACGATTGGATAAATGTGCGGGCATCTTCCGTTGTCATTTTGACTTCTTCCCCTTTGATTTGTTTTTCAAAAGCAGTGATCAGAATATCCATGTTAAAATCTTCTACGCCCGAAGCTTCCAATTGTTGTTTGTTCTGGTCTCCAACCAAAACACCAATCGCGTAACTTGCCGAGTCGGCACTGGTTACAAGTTTCTCATTGCGTGAGCCTTGAGGTTGACAAGCCGCCAAAACTGACATGGCAGCAATCGTGAATAAAATTGATTTAAAGTTCATGTTTTTTTCAAATGAAGTAATATAAATTAAACGATTTCAAGTAATTCCACATCGAAAATTAAAGTAGTGTCGGGGCCGATTGCGCCGCCGGCACCGCGTGAGCCGTAAGCAAGCCCTGATGGTATAAACAGGCGCCATTTTGATCCGACCGTCATCAGTTGCAAAGCTTCAACCCAGCCCTGAATCACGCCATTGACAGGAAAAACAGCCGGTTTTCCACGTTCAACTGAGCTGTCAAAAACAGTTCCGTCGATCAAAGTGCCGTGATAATGGCATTTCACCTCATCATCGGCGCCCGGCCTTTCGCCGTTGCCTTCTTTCAAAATTTGATACTGAAGCCCGCTTGAAGTTTCAACAACGCCTTCTTTTTGGCGGTTTTCATCTAAAAAACGTTGTCCTTCCTCCTGGTTGTTACCACTTTCTGAATTTTGTTGTTTTTCGATGAAGTCCTGCAAAACCTGGTTGGCTTCTTCTGCTGTCAGTTTTGGCTCGCTGCCGGTGAAAATATCTTCTAGAGCCAGCATAAAATTGGCTGGCTCAATTTTTTTTACTCCCGATTGGATGAGGTTGCTTGAAATGCTCAGCCCCAATGCGTAGCTGAATTTTTCAAGTTCCCCGTTGAATGTGTGTTGTGACATAAAATTCTATTTTTTAAAAGGCTACGAAGATAAAGGATTTTTTGCGATATCCCTGATGGTTATCAGGCTTTCTCTCCGCATAACATTTGATTCTTCCCCGGAGGCCCCGGCAAACGCTGCATTTGGAAGCCAATTTTTTCGAGCGATCGTCTTACTTCACCTTTGGCACAATAAGTTGTAAAGATGGCGCCGGTTGTGCAAAGCGATGCAATTTTCTGAAGAACCTCTGCGGTCCACATCTCAGGCTGTTTGCCCGGTGCAAACGCATCAAAATAAACCAGACCAACCAATGGCAAATCCGATAAATCGGCTGTTACCAAGTCTCGGTTTAGTTTGGTCAGACTAAAACCGGGAACAATGGCAACTTCTTTTTCCCATTCGGCTTCGTGTAACTGCAAAAAAACTGACCGGCTTTCGGCTGAATAGTTCTGCGCGTAATTCAACCGGGAGTATTCTTCTTTTGTGAGCGGATATTTTTCGAGGCTGAAATAGCGAATGGTTTTTTCTTCCCGGTGAAGGAGCGTGAGGAACGCGTTCAATCCGGTGCCGAACCCTACTTCCAACACGTTGATTTCGCTGCTGCTGCATTTTTTCAGCCCGTTCTGAATAAACACATGTTTCGATTCCTGCACCGCCCCGTGAATGGAATGAAAATGTTCGTCCATTTCGGGCAGGTAAAATGTATGCGAGCCATCAGCCGTAGTTTCTATTCTTCTTATCGGGTTCATAGTCATCAGTCATTAGCGCCGGGTTGAATGGACGGTCCGGCGGCAAATTTCGGCATTATTATTGAACCCATGGCATTTTGTTATAATTTTGATGGTTTTATAAAAGGACAGCTTATGTTGGTAAAAATATACGAAGAGAACCCAAACCAGCGCGAAATCCAAAAAGTGCTTGATGTACTGCGGGATGGCGGCATCATTGTTTACCCGACCGATACGGTTTATGGGATTGGTTGCGACATTACCAATGGCAAAGCTGTTGAGAAAGTTGCACGTTTTAAAAATGTGCAGATCGAAAAATCAAACATGTCATTTATTTGCAGCGATCTCAGCCACTTGTCCGATTACGCCAAACCAATTTCGAACCAGGTTTTTAAATTGATCAAAAGGAACTTGCCAGGTCCGTTTACTTTTATTCTGGAAGCCAACAGCAATGTGCCGAAATATTTTAAAGGGAAAAAAAAGACAGTCGGTTTTCGTGTGCCTGATAATGAAATTATCAGGGAGATTGTCCGGCAGTTGGGAAATCCGATCCTTTCCTCCTCGGTTCACGATGACGATGAAATTGTGGAATACACGACTGACCCTGAGCTGATCCATGAAAAGTTGGGAGACTTTGCAGATTTGGTAATCGATGGCGGACCGGGTGGAAACGTACCGTCTACGGTTGTCGATTGCACCGATGCTGTTCCCACGATCATCCGGCAGGGAAAAGGTGTGCTCGAAGATTGATTACTTTTTCCAGAATGCCGGCGAAAACAGGACGAGTACGGTAAATAGCTCCAACCTCCCCAAAAGCATTAAAAATGCCAGAAACCATTTGCCGAGGGGATGAACATGATGAAAATTTTCTACCGGGCCTACATTTCCAAGCCCCGGACCAATGTTTCCCAACGAAGTGGCAACCGCACCCATCGCCGATTCCATATCGGGTTCAATCAGTGTAAATACAATCGTACTGATGAAAAAGATGATGAAATAGATCATAAAAAATGCCAGCACATTGGTGATGATTTGATCGGGCACAGTCCTTTTATTAAAACGTACGGGAATAACCGCATTGGGATGGAGCAAACGCCGCAATTCGTAATAACTGTTCTTCAGCAACAACACGATGCGCATAATTTTAATACTTCCACCGGTTGATCCGGCGCTTCCTCCAAAAAAAAACAAGGCGAAAACAAGCAATACGAGAAAAGGTGGCCATACCAGATAATTGGCGGTTATAAATCCGGTTGTCGTCATGACAGAGACCACCTGAAAAAGTGAGTCGCGAAAAGCCGGTTCAAAACCCAGCGGGGTAGAAATCAATAAACCACTGAAAATGATTGCCGTAAACCCGACGATAAACAGCACGTAGTATTTGAACTCTTCGTTTTTATAAACTTTATCGAATTTGCCATGGATGGCGCTGTATGAAAGTGAAAAGTTGGTGCCGGCCAGAAACATAAAAAAAATGATCACATACTGAATGTATGGCGAAGTCCAGTAACCGACAGAGGCTTGCTTGGTGGAATACCCGCCGGTTGCCATGGTTGTAAACGAATGGTTGATGGCATCAAAAAAGGTCATGCCGCCGATCCACAATAAAATTGTTTCACAGAAGGTGAATGCTACGTAGATAATCCATAAACTTTTGGCTGTCTGACGAATACGCGGGCTGATCTTGTCTGGCGTCGGTCCCGGCACTTCCGCGGCAAAAAGCTGCATGCCGCCAATTCCAAAAACCGGCAAAATGGCAAGTGACAAAACGATAATGCCCATCCCCCCAAGCCATTGCGTCATACTTCTCCAGAATAGGATTCCGTTGGGCAACGATTCAATATCATTCAAAACAGAAGAACCCGTGGTGGTAAAACCCGACATGGTTTCAAAAAAAGCATCGGTAAGTGAAGGAATTGAGTTGCTTAGAAGGTAAGGCAAACTTCCAAAAAAAGAAAAAACCACCCACACCAGGCTCACAATAATAAAACCTTCGTGTTTACCAATATTTTTTGAGGCCTGCCTGGTTGCGAGAATCGTTAACCCGCCTGTAGCTAAACAAATCAGCGATGAATTAAACAATGCTTTCAGCCCAAAATCCTGGTAAATTGCTGAAACAACCAAGGCAATCAGCATGGCAATTCCTTCCACTACCAATAAAAAGCCCAAGACTCTGAAAATTATCCTGAAGTTTAGCATAGCCGATGCAGTCCCTGATTATTTAAAAAACTTATCCAGCTTTTTTACTGCTGAAGGTAATGCAAATACCACAACCTTATCATTCTCCTTGATTTGTGAATCACCTTTGGCGACATAACCTTTGTCGCCCCGGATGTAACCGCCGATTTTTGCATCCTCCGGGAATGATAAATCCTTTATCGGTCCGTCTATAATTTTTGACCCTTCTTTGGCGATAAATTCGAACACTTCGGCATCCGACGCCGTCAGGCATTTTGCTTGCGCAATCTCGGCTCCCAGGGTGTACTTGTATATGTAACTTGCCGCAATCAGCTTCTTGTTGACGATGCTCCCGATGTTCATACTTTCGGCAATACCCATAAAATCAATATTTTCAACTTCTGCAACTGTACGTTTTACGCCTAAAGTTTTGGCCAGGTGGCAGGTCAGGATATTTGTTTCCGAATTGCCTGTCACCGCAATGAAGGCATCCATCCGTTCAACACGTTCTTCTTTCAAAAGATCGAGGTTTCTTCCGTCGCCCTGAATCACCAGGATATTCTCGAAACGGTCGGCAACCTGCTGGCTCCTGATTTTGTCGCTTTCAATTACTTTGATGTTGTAGCTGTCACCCAAACGTTCAACGGTTTTTTGGGCAATCCGGCTACCACCCATGATCATCACGTTGCGCACGGCGAAAATTTCTTTGCCCGCCATTTCAAATACCTTATTTTGATTGGCGCGTGTGGTGATAAAAAAGACGATATCGTCATTGTGGAGGCTCTCTCTGCCGTTGGGAATAATGGTTTCATTCTCACGGTTGATGGCTACTGCCCTGATATCTGAATTGATGTACGAAAGTTCTTCCAAAGTTTTATTCAGGATGGGTGCATTTTCCCTTATTTTGACACCCATCAGGATGAGTTTGCCATGCGAGAACTCGATCAGTTGCCGGGTACCAACCTGCTTGATTGACGACGCAATTTCTTTCGCAGCCAGGCTTTCAGGATAAATTAATTCGTCAACGCCGAGATTACGCAGTTTCTCTTTATATTTTTCCAGTAAATATTCTCCGTTGTTAATCCTCGCCAGTGTACGCTGCACCCCCATGTCTTTCGCCTGAATACAGGCAAAAATATTCCGTTCTTCGTATGGAGTTACTGCGATCAGCAAATCGGCTTTCGAAAGCCCCGTTTCTTTTAAATCGCGAAACGAATTGGCATAGCCGGTTACTGCAAGAAGATCTACCTGGCTTGAGATTTGTGATAGTTTATCGGCGTCTTCATCCATCAGCACAATGTCATGTTCTTCCTTGCTTAACATTTTGGCAAGGTGTGTTCCAACCTCTCCTGCACCTACAATTACAACCTTCATTTTACTTAGTCCTTTTTCAAAAATTTCAAACCGATAAAGTAACGGATAAAAACGATAATTTCCATGTAATTTTGCTTGTTTCGCAAATTCCATGCCCAGATTTAATCTTTGCTTAAACCTTTATTGCATTATAAATCAACAACAAAAGAAGAAGACCCCGCTAAAACCCACTGGCCGGTACCCGGATGCGCTGTTGAGATGATTTTTGATCCTCCTGCCCCAATTTTCGGTTTGCGATTGGCAGGGAGCGCCGTTTCAATGTCAGAATGAGGCAGTTTGAGATTGTTACTGATTTTGTGTTCGCCGAACCGGAAGGTCTGTCCGGAAAAGTAGATAAGATTGTTTTGGATGATCAGGTCTTCGGATCGGTATGTTTTACATGTATCCATCGCAATTATGGTTGGCGGCGCCAGTTTTAATTTCAGAATCGGGGCAGCCAGATCCGGAAGGACTGAATCATAACTTTGGCAAATCAGATAATTTTTACGTCCATTGATCAGTTGCACCTGCTGGCCCCGACCATAATAAACGAGCTTCTTTTGGTTGAAAAGCTGCACCTTTTCAGTCAGCCCTGCCACAAGAAAAGCCAGGACAAAACCATTCGCCAGAAAAAAATAACTTTTTCTTTTTCCTTTTATAAAAAACATCAAACTGGCTAACAGGCCTATCAGACAAAACAATTGGGGCGCGGTAACCGAAATGTTTTCAGTAAGCGAAAAAGGAAGCTGTTCGATTTTCCGGAGACTGAATATTACGTAAGCGGTTGTGCCAGAAAGCACTTTGGCCGTCGCTGCCGCCAGCCAGCCAATGGGCGAAGACAGGAAGAGAAAAAAGGTAGAACCAAGAATCACATAAGCAGCGGGGACCACCACAAAATTGCTGAGCCAAAAATAGGTGGGAAACTGGTGAAAATAATAAACTGACAAAGCAGACACGCCCAGTTGCGCTGCAAACGAGACACACAACAACTGCCACAGCCACTTGACCAGCTTGTTTTCGGGGGATAATATTTTTTCGAAGCGTGGAAAGAAAAAAACAATGCTGATAACCGCCAGGTATGAAAGTTGAAACCCAACTTCGAAGATCAGGTTTGGGTTGAATAACAACAAGACAAAAGCCGAAGCCGCAATAGAATTATAAATTGAAGCGGTACGGTTAATGGTGTTGCCAAACAGGATGAACGAAAACATCACCGTGGCGCGCAGTACCGAAGGCGAAAAACCAGTAAGCAGCGCATACGACCACAATATACCTGCAATGATGATGAAAAACAGGAAGCGGCCAAAGCTGTTTCGTTTTAAAAAAGCAAATACAAAGCCGAGGAAAAAATAAATCATACCCACATGAAGCCCCGAAACTGCCAGTACATGCATGGCTCCGGTCGATGCAAAATAGGACCGCGTTTCTTCTGCCAATTCTTTGCGGTAGCCAAGTGTTAATGCCGAAATGACCTGTACCTGCTCTTCGTTTTTTATATGCTTTTTGATCAGGTTGATCAGGCGGAAGCGGAACCTTTCGGCTTTGGCCTTGATGGACAGCGGCTTGTTGTTCTCAACCAGGTCGAAATTTTGTTTCGGAAGATAGGCGCTGTAGAAAATGCCGCGGTTAGCCATCATTTTCTGATAATCAAATGCAAAAGGTTCTCCTGAATTTTGAATTGGTTGCAGTTGTGTTCTGACCGCAATTTGTTCCCCAGGCTGTAATTTCCATGCTTTCTCGCACTTTTCGAAATAAACCACAAGGGTTTTGTTCTGAAAAAAA
>OBJA01001472.1_pt1 | contig 16038 bp, 11 predicted proteins | sample 1519751 | NCBI WGS metagenome assembly OBJA01 (sample SAMEA3881238, study PRJEB22517) | soil metagenome | biome: lake sediment; feature: soda lake sediment; material: sediment, water from around vicinity | place: India | collected 2013-12-23 | depth 3 m | reverse complement strand
GAACTCATGCAGGGGTTACAAACCGGTATACCTTCGCTTTGTGAAATCCCCTTTGGAACCGAAGAAACCTGGTTTGAGATCCGCTTTCTACCGGTTCATGAAAAGGAACATTCTGCTTTTGTCCTATGTATTGGTCGAAATATCACTGAACGAAAAATGTCTGAATTATTCCTGAAAGCAAGAGAGGAGCAGTTCCGCACGCTTGTCGAGCATTTGCCGGAATATGTTGTTATCTTAAGAGATGGGAAAATCCTCTACGCCAATCCGGCAGTTCAGAAGTTCTTGAATTTACCCTTAGAAGAACTGGCAGGGAAAACGTATCTAGATTTTGTCATTGAATCAGATCGTGAGCTGGCCAGACAGAAAGCATTATTGCGGGCCAGTGGAGAAAAGGTCGGAGATTACGAAATATCGATTCACAACGGAAAGGGTTCCATCCATGAGGTGGTTGTGCAGGGATCTCAAACCACCTTCGATAATGAGCCCGCGATTCTGGCTGTTTTGACCGATATTACCGAACGAAAAAAAATGGAACGAGCTCTTCGTGAAAGTGAAGAGCGATATCGCACGTTTCTTCAAAATTTTCAGGGTATTGCTTATCAAATCGGCATTTCATCTGCACGAACCACCTTTTTTCATGGAGTTGTCGAACAGATTACCGGTTATACAGCTCAGGATTTTATAACAGGAGCGGTTGTCTGGCCCAGTCTGATTTTTGAAGAAGACAGGTTGCGTATTGAGCAGGAGCAGGACAATCTCTTACGCATTCCAGGTTATATCGCAGATAACGACTATCGTATTAAATGCAAAGATGGAGCAACCAGATGGATACGAGACATAGCACAAGGTGTGTTCCTGGGTTCCGATGTCGCCACTGCGATTCAGGGAACGATCTATGATATTGATACTCAAAAAATCTCTCAGATTGCGCTGCAGGAGAGTGAGGAACGGTTCTCTCTTTTCATGCAGCACCTTCCCGGCCTGGCGTTTATAAAAGATCACCTGTTGCGCTATTCATATTTGAATTCCAGTTACGCTGATTTCACCGGTTATACTCAATGCATAGGCAAAACACCGGAAGAGATCTGGCCTCCAGAGATTGCCGAGAAAATACGCAATGATGATGAGCAGGTACTGCGAACTATGGCAAGCATCGAAACTGAAAATATCTTATGCAGTCACGGTGAGAATCTCAATTTTTTCGTGGTCAAATTCCCTTTACCAAGAGAAGACAGACCCCCACTGATTGGAGGTATCTGCATCAACATCACCGAGTTGAAAAAAACTCAAGAAGCTCTGTCCGCCGGAAAAGAGCACCTTGCAATAATGCTGGGCAGCATTGCAGATGCAGTAATCGGACTTGATCTTCAGGGAAATATAACTATCATGAATGGCGTTGCAGAGCAGCTCACTGGTTATTCTTTGCAATCTGTAGCTGGAAAACAGCTGATAGATATAATCAAAACCACAGATGCATCACTCGATTCATATCGCATAGGGATAGATGCGATACTAAAGGGAGATGTATATGAAAAGGAATTCGAAGAAACCATCCAGAGTAGTTCCGGGAAAAGAATCATTGCTGGAACTGCAGCCCCGATCAGAAATCATTATGGAAAAGTAGCTGGCGCGGTATTGATTTTCAGAGATATCTCAGAGAAAAAAAAGAATGAAGAAAACCTTTTCAAAGCAGAACGATTGGAATCACTTGGTGTTCTGGCTGGTGGTATAGCTCACGATTTCAACAATCTGCTTGCTGGCATTTTTGGGTACCTCGATATTGCTCTGCAAAAGGCAGAAGATCCGGAAGTAACCCTTTACCTTGAGAAAGCACTGCGGGTATTTAACCGTGCGAAGGACCTGACCCGTCAATTACTGACATTCTCTAAAGGTGGAAATCCTCATAAAAAACCGCGACATATCGGAACACTGCTCCAGGAAACGGTACCGTTTGCTCTGAGTGGATCAAAATCACTTTTTACTCTATCGATATCTCCTGAACTGAAATCGTGTGAAGTCGATGAGAACCAGATTTCACATCTGATTCACAATCTTGTCATCAATGCCGATCAGGCAATGCCGGATGGCGGAACAATACATATTATCGCAGAAAATGCACTCTTGATTGAAAATGACGGAATTCCCTTGAATCCGGGTAATTATGTAAAAGTGACATTCAAAGATGAGGGAATCGGTATTCCAGATCATATCCTCTCACATATTTTCGACCCTTTTTTTACTACAAAGAAGAAAGGATCCGGGCTTGGTCTGGCCACCGCATTTTCAATCGCAAAAAAGCACGGTGGCTATATTGATGTTACATCCAGACCAGAAAACGGAACAAGTTTTTTTGTGTACCTCCCGGCTTCTGAGGCTGATATGGTTTCAGAGCAGGAGCTCACCGTAACTAAAAATCAGTTTAAAGGAAAAGCATTGCTCATGGATGATGAGGAATTCATACTGGAAATCGAAAAATTCATGCTCAAAAAAATTGGTTACGATGTCAGCTGTACTTTTACCTGCGAAGAAGCCGTACATGTGTATCAGAAAGCTTTCACTGCCGGTGAGATGTTTGATCTGATAATCCTCGATCTCACCATTCCAGGTGGAACCGGAGGCCATGGAGCGCTAAAAGGGATTCAGATGATAAATCCGGATGCATGTGTCATTGCTGCAAGCGGCTATTCAGAAGATCCGGTTATGGCAGATCCAAAACTGTACGGTTTTGCAGGCAGTCTGACCAAACCGTTCACGAAAAATGACCTGTTGAATCTGCTCTCCCGAATCAGTACACTCTCAGACTGCCAGGAAACAGGATCTGCAGGCGAATAATATCACGTTTTCGACCATTATAACTATGTATTGTAAAAGCTTCTGCATCGGGTATTACGGCATCTCCTTTCCACTATCCTCAGGAAGGTCTTTTGCAGTTGAATGCAATTTGATGTATCTTGTAATTTGTCCTGAAGAGCTCTTTTTTTTGTACGGGAACTGGAAAGGACAGATCTTGAAATTTGGAAAACTCAATGCCGCAGAACCGTCATTTCACTCTGAACACTATTCTGTACACGTCCATTTTTCTGGTGACCCAGATTATCGGTTTACTCACCAGTCTGGTGATCTGCTTTGTACTCCAGGATTTTATCTGGGGCTTCGTACGTATAGCACTAATCAATTCATTTATACTCGGGCTCTCTCTGATTGGTAGTTGCTTACTCTGTCAGAAACTGCTCTTCAGAATCAAGACTACCTGCTCCATAGTAATCTCTCTCACGCTCCTGCTGGGAATCGGCATCATCAGCTTAAGTATCATTCTGTTTCTAGAACCAGCCCTCTTTATCTATTATAACCGGGGGGTTATCTCCTTTCTCATACTGAATTTCCTTTTCATTATCGGGCTGCACATCATCAGTTCAGGACTGATTATCTATCGGGAGGTGATGATTGAGAAGGAAAAAACGATCGGCAATGAGCGGTACCTTAAGAATCAGATGGAGATGAAACTGCTATCATCCCGTATAAACCCCCATTTTCTTTTTAATACACTCAATATGATCCTTACACTTTTAAAGCAACCACAGAAAGCAGAGAATGCTCTCCTGAACCTCTCGGATCTACTCCGGGAAAATCTGGAGCAATCTGATAAAGTGAGTATCCCTGTTTCCAGGGAGCTGGAGAATATCAGGAAGTACCTGGAAATTCAGAAACTGCGTTTCGGCGAGAAGCTCCACTATGAAATTACCAGCGATTCAGATTTTTCCATTCCACCAATGATTATTCAGCCATTAGTTGAGAACAGTATCAAGCATAACATGCAGAATGTTTCCTCACTGAGCATTAAAATACACTCTACCCACAGCAATTCCTGCACTATCATTAGAGTAATTGATTCTCAGCGATTGGTACAGGAATCGATGCTCAACCAGGGGCAGGGTTTAACTATAACCAAAAAACGGGTTGAAAACAGTAACGGGTCTTTTATTTTTAAGGATGGAGGAATAGAAATATCATTCGACCTATGATCACGACTATTATTGCTGATGATGAAAGCCATGCCCGTGAACGCCTACGGGAGTTGTTAGACAGGTTTGCCCTGTTTGCTATAGTTGCAGAAGCTGTGGATGGCAACGAGTCACTACAAATGATAATTACTCATAAACCACAGGTCGCATTCCTTGACATTAACATGCCCGGAATCTCTGTTTTTCAGTCACTCCCATCACTGCAGAATCCGCCGTTTATCATATTTCAGACCGCTCATTCTGAATATGCCGCCGATGCCTATGAGATCGATGCACTGGATTATCTTTTGAAACCAGTCAGGTTTGAACGACTGGAAAAAACCGTTTCTAAGATCCTTCAGAAGCTCTCCTCTTCACAACTTGAGCAGAAAAAACCACTCCCGAAATCCGCAGACCACGTAACCGTAACCGTCAGTGGAAAAACCCGAATTATTCCTTCAAAAGAGATTGTCAGAATCTCCTTTGAAGATGGATTCTGCTATCTGTATACAACAACTGAGAAAATGATTTCCGACAAATATCTGAACTATTACGAAGAAAAACTGCAGGATGGAACGTTCTTCAGAACAAGCAGAACAGATATCATCAACCTCAACCATATCTCTACAATCCATAAAGAATACCAGGGCCTCTATACAATTGAGCTCCTTAATGGCATGCATATCGATTTATCGAGAAGAAAAGCTCAACAGCTAAAAAAAATCGTGGATTTTTAATTCATCTGATATCCTGAATGCACCACCTATTCAAGCCAGAAGACCATTCACTGTGCATTCTCAACCGCTCACCTACATTGAAAAGCCCTGTTCTGATAAATTGAAGTATCTTATACGTAGATATATCCCGATATAAGGCATTTTCCAAGGAGGAATTAGAGATGTGGCAAAAACTGGCAGTGATTACACACCTGGTGCTATCTCTGACTATAACATCATCTGGAACCGTTATTAAAAATCATACGTGTGAAAAAGAGGAACGCATTATTACCGAATCTGGCACCTACGACCAGGATTATCTCTTTTTAGGTAATGAACTGAAATTTTCAGGTGTCGCACAGGATCTACTATTTCTTGGTAAACGTCTCACGTTTAACGGCAGGACGGAGCTCGGTCTCATCTCGCTTTGTGAAAAACTTATCTTCTCCGGTTCTTCAGGCAACGGCATCATTGCTGCAGGCAAAGATATTCTCATTGAGGGAGTGGTAAACAGCACCAGCTTTTTTGGCTGTAAAACACTGAGATTCAGCGACAGTGCTGTCGTTAACGGAACTGTTTTTGCAGGATGTGCCAAACTCCTCCTTGAAGGTAGGCTGACAGGTAATCTCTACGCCGGTTCAGGAGAGATAATAATCAATAATGAAATAAACGGGGACGTCATCGCATACGGAGGGCGTGTTATCATCGGTGAAAAAGGAAGAATCAATGGTAATCTCACCTACTCGGCAAAAGAAAAACTCAGTGAAAAGGAACTGGCAAAAATCAGTGGCACGGTTACAATCAGTAAAAGCTTCGAATGTGATGACAAGGAAGACTGGGCGACATTCAAACGATTTTCCCGGTCTATCGGTTTGTTCATCGGTTTTGGTTTATTTATCTCCTATTTACTTACCAGCCTACTACTTCTCTTTTTGCCTGCATTCAGACGGCTCGATGCGAAACAGACTCCCATGGCATTCTGGAGAACTGCGCTGTGGGGTCTTATTCCGGTATTGATCTATCCAGCGATCATTGTCCTCAGTTTTGTGCTGGTTATCACTATACCACTTGGCTTTATACTGATATTTGCAACTATACCGATCTTTTATTTAGTAAATATAATCGGTACGACACTGCTTGGTAAATACCTGACAACCCTCTTACGGTGGAGAGTCGAAAAGCGGCATTATCAGTTTCTTATTGGAGCCATAGCCGGTGCGATCCTTTGTGTCATACCGGGTATTAATTTCCTTAGTTTTATTTTCATTTCAGCACTCGGATGGGGTACCTGCTTATCGTTTCTTTTTAATAGAGATTTCTCCATAACAAAATGAGCTTGTACGTGTTGTGCACCAGACGTTCTGGTGCACAACACCCGTAAAGAGTGGTGGTCGTGAAGCGTATTTCAAACTGTAGTGCTTAAACTATCATTTATCCTGTTTGCTTAAAAATTGCTAATGATAAGAAATGATCAGAGATGCCACACATAAAGAATTATTCGTATGTGGTATCAGGGAAAAGTAGGCGATCCCGATCATGTACTCATGTACCGGGGAACGACGCCCCTGGCAGAGAACCGTTGACGTCCCCGGCAGGCACCCGCATTCTTATTCTTCCCATTATTCATTTTTTTTAACAAGTTTATCGTAGCATCCATTCACTCTCATGACTGTACCACTCATCCCCTGTTCCTGACCACTCATCCGGAAAGAATCAATGACACTGCCTGATTTGCAGTATTTTTTCATAAGCAGATCAAGATAAGGTAAGAACACAGCTGCACCATTACACCAATAGCATGGAGGGCCAGTTTTGAATAAACCAGTGAATGACACAAAAAAGGTATTCCGGGAAAAGGGTACCTGCTCTCAGACACTCTGTTTCCTGTTAAACCGTTCATTTGGATTTACACAAGAAGACAAGGAAATGGCTGCAGACCCACTGACTGGTGGCCTGATGCAAACGGGACACCAATGTGGCATGCTCTGGGGTGCATCACTGGCCTCCGGAGCGGAATCATCACGCAGATGTAGCACATATGGCATGGCTTGTGCTTTGGCGATATCTGCCACAAGTCGCATCATGCAATCATTTGTAGTCCAGACAGGAACACATAACTGTCGTGAGATAACCGGATGTGACTTCTCCCGCTTTACAGGGATGATTAGATATATCATAAAAATCCTGCAAACCGGCATGTCTGAGAGTATCTGTTTCAATCTGGCCGAACGTTGGGTACCGGAAGCGATCCTGGCAGCACAGGCTGGTTTGACATCCGTATCTCAAAAAGCAACAAACTGTGCATCGGAAGTCCTCAGAAAGATGGGAGCCTGTGAGGAAGATGCTGTGATGGTTGCGGGGTTTGCCGGCGGACTCGGGCTCAGTGGCAATGCTTGTGGTGCCCTGGCTGCAGCACTCTGGATGAACACACTTACCTGGATAAGGAAAAACCCCGGAAAAAAAGTTCCCTATTTCAGAAACACAACAAGAAAGAAAATCATGAAAAAGTTTTACGATGAAACCGGCTCTCAAATCCGCTGCAGTGATATTTGCGGCAGGACGTTTAAATCGATTGCTGATCATTCTGCATTCATAGAAAATGGTGGCTGCAGTAAACTGATTACCATACTGGCGCAATCATAGCGACAAAGCAAATCATTGCAAAAAAAGGAGACCTTTGATGAGACAACTTTTCTTTTTACATAAACTGCTGCGATTAAAGCGACACGTCTATCTCGACCACAATGCCACTACATACGTCAGTCGCCGTGTCAGGCAGACGATGCAACGGGTCTTAAGCACCAGTTATGGTAACCCATCTTCTTTGTATAATATTGGCAGAAAGTCTGCTGAAATCATTGAAACATCACGACAGTATGTAGCAGATGCCATTGGTGCAAATGCCTCTGAGGTCTTCTTTACCGGATGTGCTACCGAATCTAACAATGCTGTTTTGCAATCACTCGCCCGGCAGTTTTACCCCCGGAAGAAAAAGATTATCTCCACACCTGTTGAGCACTCCTCAGTACTGAATACTCTGGAGTTTTTAAAAAAGCAGGGAATAACCATTCAGTACTGTCCAGTTGACAGGTACGGTCGAGTGCTTCCAGATGAACTGAAGAAGCTGATCGATGATGATACATTTCTTTTCTGCTGTATGCTGGCGAATAACGAAATTGGTACGATTCAGGACATAGAAACTATATCTATGATCGCAAAGCAAAATTCTGTACTGGTGCTGAGCGATTGCGTTCAGGCTTTGGGGAAAATTCCTGTCAATGTACATGCAATGGGAGTAGATTACGCCTCATTTTCTGCGCACAAGCTCCATGGACCTAAAGGAGTCGGTGCCATTTACGTAAAAGAGGGCAGTCCTTTTACCCCCCTTATACACGGGGGACACCAGGAAAATGGCATGCGGGCAGGCACCGAATCTATTCACAATATTGCGGGGTTTGGTGAAGCATGTAAAGGAGTAGCAAAACTCCTTGCCCATTCAGAGCAAATTGCCAGAAAAAAACAATACCTGATTGATCACCTTAAAAAAATCGAGCCACAGTGTCGTATCATTTCTCCTGACACCGGTTCCCTGCCAAACACCCTAAGCTGCAGATTCCCAGGTATGGAGAATGCAGCGCTAACAGCAGCTCTGGATCATAACGGTATTGCTGTTTCAACCGGCTCCGCTTGCACCACACATGATTACAAGCCATCACGGACACTGGTGGCCATTGGCCTTTCTGAGAAAGCTACACGGGAAACAATACGGATCAGCCTGGATAAAACAACATCGTACAAGGACATCCGTTATACATTGCATGTAATACAACGGTTCTTAAAAAACAGCGATTCGACAATCAAAATAGTGCCACCAACCCGGATTGATGAAAAATTCTTGTATAGTAATCAGACCTGTGTTGTAGATGTGCGTCCACAGTTTTTACGCAAAAAAACTAAGGGATTTCCCAACAGCCATGTAGTATCATTCTTTTCGATTCAACATTATCTTCATCAGTTCCCAAAAGACAGAGATATTCTGCTGTTCTGCCAACATGGTAATCTCTCGTATGCTGCAGCATGGTATTTGAAATCAAAAGGATTTCACAAAATCAGTAGTCTCCAGGGGGGCATTATTGGGTGGAAAATACGCCACCATGAACTGTATAAAAAGCTGCTCGAAAACAACATGCCACGAGTAACAAATGAAACAAGAGGTAACATATGACAAAAGTACTCCTGGTTATAGCAGGACTGGTTCAATCGGATGGTAACGGTTTCGATGCCACTACAGGTGCATCTAAACAGCTCAGTCAAGCATTATATGCCCAAACGACATCGGGAATAGCCTATGAAATGAAAAATGTTCTTGCCAGAAAAAATTGCAGTGTCGATATTATGGCAGCCGATTCACAAAAACACGATCTTGATTGTTATGATCTGATCATTGTCGGTTCGGGGATTTACGGCATGAAGCCTCATGTATCGGCACTGAGGTTTATTAAAGATAATGAACAGGTGCTAACGAAAAAGCGTGTTGCTTTGTTTGCCGTTTGCGGATCACTATGTACCGATTCAGACCAACACAGACAGAAGGCTTTAAAGCTGGTCGACAGAATGGTTTGTGGACTCGATCCAGTAAGCAAAACCGTGTTTCGCGGAAAAGTCAACGATTACGGAAAACTCCTTAACTGGTTTGGCAGAGCAGTCTTTAAAACCTGGCCACCTGGAGATTATCGTGAATGGAATACCATTCGCACATGGAGCATTACAATTCTGGAAAAGGTTTAGGTGTGCTTGGAATGAGAGATTTTACCGGATTTAACCACTGCCCATCTTGTGGCAGTGAAAACCTGACTGATATACAAAGAAAAGGGATACGATGCAGACACTGCGGATTTACCTATTTTCATAATACCGCAGCTGCAGTTGGTGCTATCATCGAAACTCCGCACGGCGTTATTCTCCTTGAACGCGCAACAGAACCCCAAAAAGGGTTTTTTGATGTTCCAGGAGGATTTGTTGATTATGATGAACAGCTTGAGGAGGCATTGCACCGGGAACTGTTTGAAGAGCTTCATATTGAGCATGTCACCCTGTCATACCTGTGCTCATTTCCCAATACGTATGTGTATAAAGGTGTCACCTATTTTACAACCGATGTTTTTTTTCATTGCACATTTGAGCAGATTCAATCGATAGTTTGTAATGAGGAAGTTGCTCAGATACAGATTATTGCACCTGAGGCGATTCCATTCGAGGATCTTGCTTTTTCATCAGGTAAAGCAGCTCTTCAGTTTTATTTACTGCATGGAAGGTAACCGGGAGAGAATACGGTACATCTTGTCTGCTATATGATCCCAATCGAGCTGTTGCGCTCGCTGGAAAGCTTTCTGCTCAAGCTCTTGGCGATATTTTTTATCAAGAAGCACCAATGCAGCTTTGGTACAAAAATCTTCAATGTCATCGGGTCGATACAGCAATCCGGTAACCCTATCCTGCACAGAATCCCGTAAACCAGGTACATCGTTTGACAGAGAAATAGTTTTACAGAGATTCGCCTCGATAGTATTGATCCCCCACCCCTCCTTTTTGGATGCGTTTACAAAAAGTGTAGCTCTGCTGAGAAGATCTCTTTTTTGTTCCTCACTGATCCGCCCCAGAAAACGCACCGAGTCAAAAACCCCATGCTTTCGCGCAACCCTTCTGAGCTCTTCAAGATAATCACCACTGCCCCCAATCTCCAATACCACCCCTGGAACTCTTTTCTGCAATTCAGGAAGAGCTCTAATCAGAAACTGGATATTCTTGTATTTCATGAGACGTCCAACATACGCCAGAACCACAGGAGTTGCTTTAGGCATCGTTTGATGATAAAACGTGGAGTCAATCCCGGGCTCTACCACCTCGATATGCTCTGCAGGTATGCCAAAATCGCATATCTCCGCTTTGGTACTCTCAGAAATTGCAATGAACCGTTCATTCTTATAAAAAAGTGATACCATTTTTTCCATAAGATAGACATAGGTGGCAAAGAGAGGATTGGTCTCCCTGTAAATCGATGTCTTGAAAAAATGCATCACCAGATGGATTAGTGGCTTTTTCAGGTAGATTGGAGTTAAGAAGGGAATTTTATTGAGGTCCTCAATAATTAAATCAAATTTGTCCTGATTGCGCAAAAGCCAGGTAACAATGTTGTAATTAAAAAGAAATTTGTTCCCGTGCCTGATCACACGCGTGGTATCGATCATTTCTTCCTGTGCTGCACCAGGAAAGGAGTGTGCAAGCACAGTCACATCAAAATTTCGCAATGCAATTCGTCTGAAAATTTCGTGATAGTAGATCTCCGCCCCTCCCGCTTCAGGATTGTGAATATCCCGCCAGTTTATAACCAGAATTCTTTTATTCAACAACAGTATTCCTATCCTGAACAATTTTCGCAGCCAAGCGTCATGCTTGCTCTCTGCTCGGACCTGAGCTCCCAATCTGCAATCATTCCCTGCAATGGGTTTGTAAAAATAACTATTTCCCGTTCCTGAAACACCAGTTCTGCCAGATTTTCCGATAAAGTCTCTCAAGCTCTGCAGTATAATGTTTGCCGTTACACAATTCTGACGAGAGCATTATGGAGCGAAGCCGCTTTCGGAGAGAGTTGAGCTGTTCCAAATCACCTGCAACTTCACACGCCAGGTGCAGATAGTCATCAGGTTTTTCAACGATCCAATCTCTAAGCCCTATAGTAGTGAGAACAGAGGAAACCATACGTCCTGCATGTCGGTTCCCCCGCATTGTGATAACCGGCACCCCCATCCAGAGTGACTCGCATGCAGTGGTGTGCCCGCTCCAGGGAAACGTGTCAAGTGAAATATCAATAGAAGCGTAAATTGCCCGATGCCCTTCGGGTGGAACAACATTCCGGAATACGACTCTGTCCGATTCAATACCGAATTCATTGAACCAGCCTGCCACCCGCTCAATAATTTGATTAGTCAATGTAGTTCGAAACAGAAGCATGCGTGATTCAGGCACTGCGTGTAATAAAGCCGCCCATAGCTCTATAACCTCTTTATTAAGACGGGTAACCGTATGAAGAGATCCGAAGGTAACAAAACCGTTACTCAAGGCTGGCAGCTCTGTAATTGGCAATACAGCCGGTGGAGCATAGCAGCAGAAGCTGACTGGATGTCTAAGCAGTGTTTCTGTATAAAACAGATCCTCACCAAAAGGATCGGTTACCCCATCCGTCAATCGGTAGGTGATCGATTGCAATCCTGTCGTGTTCGGATATCCTATTCCGGTAATCTGAAGCGGAGCTGCGTTTTGTGCAAAAATCCCAAGACGGTTTCCATTCATATGCCCGTTACAGTCAAAGAGAATATCTATCTGATCATTGCCGATCAATTCACATACAGCATTGTCACTGAGATGAGAGATCTCCCGCCATTCACTTGCCAGACACATAAGTTCTCCGGTTATCACATCAGAGTGAACAGAATGCGAATAGCAGTAGGTTTGAACCTGATCAGGATCGTGGTTGGCAAGAATCGGTTTAATAAACGATGCCGAGGGGTGGTTGCAGAAATCAGATGAGACATACCCGATTCTCAATATTTTATCAGGATCAGGCTTGTTTGGGAAAGATCTGCTCGGGACAGGATAAGCTAATCCCCACCTCTGATGAGCCTCGAAAATCTCTTCCCGACTGTATGCCGGGTTGTAGTTCATTATGAGTAACAGATTGTCTTGCGCCATTTTGTTTGACTCATTTACTTCAAGCGCTTTCCGGAAATACACCTCCGCATCTTCGAGCTCTCCTGAAGCCATGAGACACTCCCCGCAGTTGACCTTGATCGCATCTGACAAAGGGTTGAACCGCTCGGCATTTTTAAAACAAATAATCCCCTCATCAAGCAGGTTCCACTCCCGCATGATTGTTCCCAGATTATAGTGTGCCTCTGCAAAATCAGGACGTGTCTGTAATGCGCTGAGATAATACTCCCGGGCTTCTGAAAGCTTTTCAAGATGCATGCAGCAGTTACCCAGTCCATTCAACAGATCTGCACAACCGGGATCGAGCAGGAGTGCTTTTTGGAGTGTTTTCTCTGCGGCCTCATAGTGCTGCATGCCAATATAGGAATGTGCAAGCTGCACCAGGACTTCTGTAGAGGTTGTGCTCAGGTGTGATGCCTCCAGCAACACCTCTTGAGCCTCTTTGAACTGCCCTGTTTCATTGTATAAAATGCCTAAATTGACATGAGGAACAATCGAACTGGTATGGAGAGCGATTGCTGCCTGAAACTGTTCTATAGCATCGGTATACTGCCTCAGTTCACGATAGGAAAGACCCAAGTTTACCCGGGCAGCGAAAAAATCTTCTTTGCACTGAAGAGCAGCTTTGAACTCCTCTGCTGCCCTGCTAAACAATCTCTTGTGACGATATGCATTCCCTAAAGCAAAACATACCTGAGCAGAGTTGCAATCCAGTTCCTTTGCTTGTGTCAAAATGTGCAGAGCTTCGTCTTGGTTTCCATGCTCACTCAACACCGTACCCAGTTCGCACAGCACACATACATCCTGCGGACCCCTGTTCAGTGCTTTACGATAACATGCTTCAGCATTACTCAGGTGCCCTGCCTTTCGATGCAACCTGGCAAGCTGCAGGAGAATGGAGCCGTCATCCTCCACCATATCACAATACTCCTGCAGCACCCGAATTGTCTCATTGAATTTTCCACTCTGAAGCAGGTCCCTGGCATATGAAAGTACTTCTAAAGATCTGTTCATACATTTTAGCCTTTTGATCGATTCTATTACCATCGCTGCATGTTGGTCAAGAGGTATCGCCCAAACAACGCCTTCATACTCCCGCCTGCAGCGCAGCTAGTCCAATAATTCATCCCTGAATCAGGCTTCCGCAAAAGAGATAAACTCTTTAGTATATTTATCTCTTTTGCGGCCATTATATATATGACTTTGGAGCAGGAATGATTTCAAACAAACATGTTTTCTATCTGGCACCAATCAGAGGAGTCACCGACTATCTGTTCAGAAATACCTTCGAACGATATTTCGGCACCTTCGATTACATGCTCGCACCCTTTATCACTACCGTTAAGGGAATCTCTGTTTGTAATTCTCATGTCCGCGACATAGCTCCCGAACATAACGACTGCCTGCGGCTCATTCCTCAGATGATCGGCAACAATCCTCAGGAGATGCTTACGCTTGCAAAAAAAATGATAGAGCTTGGGTATAAAGAGATCAACTGGAATCTTGGGTGTCCCTATGTCATGGTCACCCGTAAAAAACGGGGCTCAGGCCTGCTTCCCTACCCCGACCTGATTGCTTCAGTTCTGGATAGCGTAGTACCAGAAATGCCCTGTCCCTTTTCGGTAAAGATACGACTTGGGTTAGACCAGGAACAGGAGATAGAAAAAGTAATCCCGGTCCTGAATGATTATCCTCTGTCCGAAATTATTATTCACCCCCGCACTGCCAAACAGATGTACAGCGGAACTGCTAATCTCGACTGGTTTGAAAAAGCTCTGAATATAAGCAAACACCGGGTGGTCTATAATGGAGATATCTTCTCTCTCCAGGATTTTTTGAACGTTGCAAAAAGATTTCCTGAAGTTTGGCGTTGGATGCTTGGAAGAGGAGTTATCAGCAATCCATTCCTGCTGCAGTGTTCCAGAATGGGGGCAACGGTCTTTGATATCAAGAAACTGCGCTCCTTTCATGATGATATTTTCATTCAGAGCCGGGAACTGCTCAGCGGTCCATCACACCTTCTGGGAAAAATGAAAGGTATCTGGCTGTATATGGCAGGATCGTTCCCACACGATAAGCGGATTCTCAAAAAAATCCAGAAAACAGGCAGCATTTCAAACTACACCGATCTGGTGAACCGGTTCTTTGATGAGCAAACGGTATTGAATTAAAGAAGAAGCAGATAACGTGGTGATAGTGTCTCTGTAATTTTATGAAGCTTTATATAACCCGCTCTCAGACCGAAGCAATTCCATAGTTCTGACAGGTTTGAAATTCAATGAATAAATGGTTGCTGTTACTTCACGATCCATAATATTGATTAATCCAAATGTGGGCGGCATATTTTTATCGAGTTGACCTTTTAAGTGCCCTGGATTCATAAACAAACGCCCATCCTCAAGCCGCAGCTCTTCATGATGAGAATGACCATACAGTATGATATCGGATTTCACGATATCTTCATCAGTTACATCCTTCTCAAAACTATGGACAAGCATGATGGTAAGACCAAAAACGGTCTCGAATGCCTTAGCTGGCAAGGTTCCGTTTTTATACCGCTCATCATAGGTCCCCGGAACCTGAATGATCTCCAGAAAGTGGTCTCCAAGATCAGCTACATCATCGTAATCATCACCCAGGTGATACAGTGCAGCAATTTTCTGTCTGGTTGTTAACCATTCGACTACATCTCCCAGAAACTTTTTATTCCTGTGTGTGTCACTGACAATACCGATCTTCATAATTATTTTCCTTTGGATCAGGAAATCAAAACAGACTGCCTCAACCTGTTAAGGGTATCTGCGTATTCAGAAAGATATACTTCAACCTGTTTTACAACATTGGAGGCAGTATATCCAAACTTTTCATCAAGAACCTTAAACGGTGCAGATGCACCAAGTCGCTCAAGACCGATTACTTTCCCAAGTGGCCCGACCAATCCCTGAAGAGCCAGCGGAAGACCAGCTGTCAGTGCCAGAGTCGGAACACCAAACGGAAGAACTGTTTCACGGTAATTGGGGTCCTGCTCATTGAAAACGCCCTCCGATGGAGCAGAGACGACCTGTACCTTCAGCCCTTTTTCTTTTGTAAGGATTGCGGCTCCCTCGATCAATGTAGCAACTTCCGATCCATTGCCTACAAGAACGATATCCGGCTCACCATTACATGCTTTTACTATATAAGCACCACGAGCAGCGCTCAATGCATCGCTAAAACGGGTTGAGCCCTCCTGAGCGGGAATATCCATTACATCCTGACGGGAAAGGATAAGTGCACTTGGTCCCCGGAACTCCAGAGCCATCTTCCAGGCAACGGTCGTTTCTGTGACATCTGCCGGACGTACCACCAGCATACTGCGCTCCCCATCAAGATTGGCCATTTTTTCCAATAACCGAAGCTGAGTTTCCTGCTCAATTGGTTGATGGGTGGGACCATCTTCGCCAACACGAAATGTATCATGAGTAAAAACATACTTTACCGGTAATTTCATGAGGGCCGAAAGACGGATTGCCGGTTTCATGTAGTCGGAAAAGGCAAAAAATGTTCCGCACACA
>OBJA01001471.1_pt1 | contig 16039 bp, 23 predicted proteins | sample 1519751 | NCBI WGS metagenome assembly OBJA01 (sample SAMEA3881238, study PRJEB22517) | soil metagenome | biome: lake sediment; feature: soda lake sediment; material: sediment, water from around vicinity | place: India | collected 2013-12-23 | depth 3 m | reverse complement strand
GCCAGAAAACCGCACCATGACAGACGAAGAAGCCAGAGTGAGAGCAAAGGCGTTTAATCTAGCAGGTGTGATTGATTTGGCGCGTAAGCCAGAAAACCGCACCATGACAGACGAAGAAGCCAGAGTGAGAGCAAAGGCGTTTGCCTTTAACATGGGAATGTCACTGGCACTGCATGGCCCCCTTGGGGTTATCGGCGCAAGGATGACGCTTGGTGCAATATCCTCGATGCTGAACCTGCTCTACCCAGATGATGAAATCTACGACCTCGAAGCATCTTTCATGAATGGGTTGGCTGAGTTCACTGGCTATAACATGATTGCCTCACGGATACTCACCAAAGGGGTGCTTGGCTCACTGCCTTTCCAACTCAATGCAGATATGAGTACCATGCTACTTAACAACCCAAGTGAATACAGAGCAGTAAACACAGTTGATCAGTGGTATGACGCGGCTGTGCTGTCCCTGATTGGCCCTGCATATCAGTTTGGTAAAGATGTTGTGAAGTCAGGTGCGGCACTCACAGCGAGCGAGAGGCCATCTTCTGAGAGAGCGTTTAACGCAATTAAACAAGTCGCCCCCTCACAGATTAAAGGCTGGATGGAAGGATTCAAGGTTCTTCAGAACCAAGGGCAAGTCCTTGATCGCAGGGGTAGAGCCATCGTTGCAGATGACCCGTCTGTTTATCTAGCTTACTTTATCGGTGCAACTCCTACCTCTCTGAAGGAGGCTTGGGCAGCGACAGGGCAGGTAAGTCGAGCAAAACAAAAGCAACTACAGCGTTCCTCCAATCTCCGTATGGCCTATGTGCTGGCTGAGAATACAGGCAACACACGCGCAGTTGAGGCAGCCCGTAAAGCAATCCGACAGTTTAACCAGGCTAACCCCTCCATGCGGATCACTGATAAACAACTCCGACAGTCTATTGCACGATCCAATCAGACTGAGTTCGAGCGTAGCAAAGCTACCCGTGAGGCACTTGCACAGGCTATGTGGTTTATCAATTCACGGGGGTACACTAATCTGAAGTAAGAGTCCCCCTCCTTGGGGGCAGGCCTGCCTGTTACTCACAGGCAGTGGCGCTTCCAGAAAAAAGCCCCCGCAGGGGGATACGGGGGCAAAAACACACTATCACATAGGAGAAAATCAAGCGGAGTATTACTTGATATTCCTAACAGCATTATACCCCACTGGGGATTGACTTGCAACTTCTTCCGCTAGTCTGCCACCACAAGAGCGAATGTCTACCTCAAGTGTGCGTATCTGCCCCCCTGCCAGTTTTGTATTCGCCCCCAACACTTTCTTCCTCTCTCCAACAACAATCCCTGCATCATACAGGGTAGAGTACATGGCTTTGTAGTCCACATATTTATCATACAACCAATTCTTGAATTGGTTAAGGTCAATAAATAACCGCTGATCGGGCAACTCATAGCGCATATACAGGGGGGCACGGGGTAGAAGAGGCTCCCCAATAGGCTTGCGGTGTGTAGCATCAGAAACCGCAGGGAACTCAACCACAAGGCGGTTGCTGCTGTGTTCATCAATGAACTGCGCCAGTAGCGCCTTCATACTAACCACTACATCATCCTTGCGCTCACGCATCTCATGCAGATGATTAACTGTCCAGCTATAAAGCTGCTTTGTCTTGATCTTTACAGGGCTAACCTTGTTGAACATAATCGCCCCATACACAGACACAGCAGCAACCGCCATCCAGAACCTCTCTTCTGGCTCTGCATGAGAGTCCTCTTCAAGTTTGTCAATGATCTTCCTCAGAGCCTCTTTATGTGCCCCCTGGTTGGCTGTAATGTGCCGCAGATACCCCTCACCAATTACCCCATAATTATCTGCCATCGTGTGTGCAATGAACTTCGCACTGTCTTTGGGGATCGGGACGGTAACAGGTATCTCAAACACCCGCATCAACTCTGCACTGGCGTCAGCCTTTAACTTCGCCAACTTCTGTGAAAAGCTATGGTTAGATGAGGTAACGACAATTGTGCGCCATGTGTTTGTATTCTTCTTTTCAATCGCCCTCTCCGTCAGCCTGCCCTTATCCTTGCCCTGAGTTACCTGATACAAGAAATCAGACAACTCCCGCGCATCATAGTTAGATAACTCATCAATCGCCATAGGCAGACTCTTCATCACCCCAAGGCGAGAGAATAACATATTCTTCGTGTCCTTCATCGTGTTCATCAGCACAACAGGATCACCATAGATCGACTGCACCAGCTTCGATATGAGGGTTTTGCCCAGACCGCTTGACCCAATCAGGGCAACCAGCGCCCCCTCGAACCCAGCGAAGTCCATCATAGGCGCTCCAAGTCCCGCGCAGAAAGCAAACAGGTACGGCGTCAATGCAGGGGCGTTTAGTATCTCTATAATGTCCCCCCAGTTGTCCATACTCCCCCTTTCATGGTAACCCTCGATGAAACCAGGCACATTCTTTGACAGCCCAACAGGATGAACACTGCCATCAGGAGAGATGATCCTGTCACCATACACAAAATGACTACCGTCCTGTTCATGCTGCCAGCCCATCTGCGCGTAGAGTTTCTGGGTTCTTTGTTTGTTTTGTATGCGTTTGACATACCCCTCGAAGTACATCTCCATAAGCTGTTTCTCCACTTTCCCTGACAGGTGAACCTGATTATCCTTAAGCATCATGTGAAATGCCTTAGAATCACACAAGGTCGCTGTCCTGAACACGAACTCCTGCGTCCCTACATGGGGCAGGTCATGCCTGCACACCACCACTTCATGCCCTAGCGTGTTGTCAAATTGCAGCCTGATCGGTGCGAGATACCTGTCGTACACAAGAACAGGCGCACCCTCTGACTCAGGCTCGAACATCAACCCCACATCTTTCCACTTGAAACACTCAGGAGGGTCCACTGGCTCTTCCTCTACATCCCCCACAACATTGCTAGTATCCATATCAGGCAGGGCATCAACCTTCCTGCCAAGCTGAATCGGGGAGGTGATCTTGCTTCTGTGCCGACACCCCGCACACCCATCTGGGTTGCACTGGTAAAAATGAACACAGGTAGTTGGACCAACATCAGCATACTGCCGCATCTTTTCGGCTTTTTCTACCGTCTCCCTGTTCTGCTTTTCAGTGTGGTTGTACTTGAGCAGTTGCCCTAGCCCATCTTCTGTTTTGAGTGCCAGGCGTATCCACCCGTGCCAGAGTGCTTCCCCTACCTCCGCCTTCTGATTCACATAGTACTGTAGCTGCGGACACTTCTTCTCGATGATGGACAGGAAGGCAGGTACATCCTGGTACACCTGAAAGACTTTGTTGGCATCCAACATGGGCGGTCTGTTGTCCACCCTTGTCTTTACACCAAACTTCTTGGCGGCCTCGTTACATACCCTGATAAACTCTGACAGCATAACTGGCGGGTTATCTTTAACCAGTTTTACTTGCTTTAGGTTCTTTGGGTCTTTTCTATGGGTCGCCCCAACAGGGCGCAGTACCCGCGCATTATCCGCAGTAACCGCACTGTCTACCTTGAACCCAAGCTCTATCGTGAGGTTCTTGAGGGTCTGTGCGGCGGGCTTCCATATCTCTGAGTGGGCATCCCTGTCTAGCGCCCATATCGCATACAGCCCATTACCTGAATTAAACAGGGAAGGGGTAGGCAGCCCTGTATCATTCAGGAATGACTTGAGGGCGGCTACACCCTCTTTCTGTGTGGCGTAGGGCTTGCCCTCCCCACAATCAATGTCAATATAAAAACTCCGTAGCTTGTGTGCATTCGATTGAGTCCTCCCCCCTGGTGCAGTGAATGTAGCTTGCGCCATATACACCGCCCCCACTCCCGCGCTGTCAATATACATGGCATGGTTGTAGGCCTCCACAGCAGACCCGTGAAAGGTCTGCATGGGTGGCTTGCCATCTACTATCTTAACAACGCAATAGTGCCCTTCAGATGGGTAATACTTACCCAAGTAAGCTGCAACATCCATATCTACCCCCTGGTTAGTAGGGCGTATAATTCCTTAAATCCGGCATTTCCCTGAATAGCTTTCAGTATGCCCTCTCTAATATGATTGACTTTCCCCTCCCTATATACGCACCATGCATTTGATTTGGTAAGTTTGCGCACATCCTTGAACACAACACCAGACTTCACCAGTGAAGGGAACACCACATCTAACAACTGCCGCACAGCTTCAGCCATCTCCGCATCCCTTGGTAGCTTGCCCTCTTTCACCCACCACTGAACCGCGATAGGGGACACCCCAAGCAAATCTCTTAGCGTGTTCAGGGAGATGTTCAGCGCATTAAGCTCGGCTGTTCTACGCGCACCAATAGATTCTCTAATCTTTCTTATAGGGGGCAGTGAGACTTCAATAGGCTCAATTGATATATTACCCATTTTTTTCTACTCCTATGGAGGGCCATCTCTGACCCTCCAATATACCATGACGCGGGTTACAGGTCGAGTTCTCTCGCCAACTCGTCATCGTCATCATCAAAGAACGCTTCCTGCGTTGTGGTTTCCTTCTGCACAGACTGTGTTTGCTTTGGTGGCGCTTGCACCTCTTCTTGCTCCTGTGCTTTTTTCGGTGCGCGTTTTGGTGGCGGCGGTATGTCGTCCTCTTCAACTACCTCAGCAGCTTTTGGTGCAGTCTTGGGGGCTTCCAGCGCGGGCTTGGCATTCGGTGCTGGCAGAGACAGCCCCTCTTCAGGGTGGGTGATCCGTTTGACTTCAGGTGACTGATACAGTTCAGCAACAGTCGCAATCTCCTTAGCGCCAAGATCACCACCAAAAGAAAAGGTCAGCATGGCGCTCCCGCTCTCCTTGCGAATCTCAGTACCCAAACGAGTGATCGACTTGGGCAGCATCCTTCCATGATTGTTCAGCAGGGTTACATACGCCTGAAAGTTTTTCAGGCTTGTAGGTGGCACTTCCAGCCCCAACACCTCACGGGTTTCGTGCAGATAGACCGCCAACTGCTTACGCTCTGAACACGCCTTGCCTTGGCCCAGCTTCCCATCAGCCCCACGGCTTGTGCCCCATACATTCTGAGGGCAATCCGCGCAGGTTTCACACTGACGGTTATCCCCGCCTGTTGGGGTCTTGCCATTGGAGGATTGACAGTCAGGGGCAACCGCTTCCTGATCACCCTTGTATGACCCCGCATAGAACTTCCGCACCAAGTTGGGGATCGCATCAACAACCACTATATCCACTTCAAGGTACTTCAGCATCTCATCTCCATCGGGCCGGACGATTACAAACCGCCCATTCTGCAGCTTCAAGCGGTTGAACCCACCTGAACTGATCCCCCCCACCGCTGCCTGCGTAATAGTCGCAAACACATCATCAAACTCAGATGCTACTGGCTTGGAATCAAAAGTCACTAAGTTACTCATCATTATCTCCTTTACGGGTGTTTGATACACGAACATTGATCTTCAACATCTTTTCCATCGCAAGTCCTGGTGGCAACTCTTTGGACTCATCCATGAAGGCTACCACTTCAGTCTTTTGAACATCTCTCTTAAACATGGATTCATGCCCATTGGCAATAGCCCAATCCTTAAACGCCTGCCAATCCTGTACACGGAAAGCAGTATCTACTTTCTTGAATACAGTACCAGCATCCGACTTCATACTATCTACATTGTTCTTATCAAGCTGTGCCTGCATCCACTTCTCACGCTTGACTTGGATTTCTTTAAGCTCGTTAATCTCTTGCTCAAACTCCTTCTTGCGCTTGGCAATTTCGTTGCGGGTGGCGATGTACGCCTCCACAACAGCAGGGAATGTTACTTTACTCATCAGATATTCTCCTTTGTGTTTCTCTTAACAAGCTCCAACAGAACATCCTGTAGTCGCTTCTTCTCTTTCAGGCCATCGTATAAATCCTTCTCTGTGCGAGTCGCATATATATTGATGACGCTGGTTTTATGCTCTTGGCTAAGACGGTGTGTTCGTGCGTTAGCCTGAGTATAAACATCGTTGCTGGTTATAGGGGAAAACCATATCGTTGTGTCTGCCTCAGTGAGAGTTATCCCGTGAGACAAAACCCTTGGGTTAGCCACCAATACCTTGACCGTTTTAGACCTCCTGAATGAATCAAAGATTTCTTCACGATCAGCCTTGTTCCTGCCATCCATCTTCACAGTGCCGATTTTATTCGCCACAAGATTATTATAGACTAAATCTAATACACTTGTAAAGGGGATCATCACAATTACTTTTCTGTCGCTTGACTCGATCAACTCCCGCACGACCTTCATACGCTCGTCTATGCCAAGTACAACTGTATTCCCTTCCCCATCATACACAGCACCGCAGGCTATCTGTAGGAGTTTGGTGTACCTCACCCCCGCATTGACCGCCTCAATCTCTGAGTCCTCGAACTCTGCGTATGACTCCTTGAGCATCCTGTCGTAGACTTTCTTCTGTTCAGGGGGCAGCTCTACCTGCCTGAACTGGAATGTCTGCTCTGGAATATCAGCGCAGTCTGCAAGGGCGAACCTCACTGCGGGTTGCATGAACCTGAACACGGTCTCCATCGCCCCATCACGGGGTATGTAGTTGAATAGCCCCCGCTTCCACATCAGCTTGTCCCTGAAGGAAGTAAATGACCCTATCTCTCTGGACAGGTCAGGGCGCAGCAGCTTCACCTGCCAATAGGCATCCGTTGGTGCATTGGGAGTGGGTTCACCTGTCAGCCCCCAACAGGTTCGCACCACGCCACCTGTATTGAGGATACTGTTCATAAGGTTAATTCTGTTCTTGCTGGCACGATACAGGGCGAGTTCATCAATGATTACATGGGATATATCAGGCCGGCTTTTCAGTTCATCTACGATAATGTGTAGCCCTTCAGGGTTGATTATGTAGTAATCATGGTTCTGATTGAATAACTTTAGCCGTCTTTCCTTCGACCCCTTCAGCACTACATAAGATCGGTTGAGGAAGTTGGCAAAGATACTATCCCCCCATACATCCTGAAGGGTAGAGATCGGGGCAACTATGAGGGTTCGTTTGATTGTCTGCCTGTTTATCCCGTGATCCACAGCCCATAGGGAGGCCATACTTTTCCCCGTGCCCATCCCATTCAACACGAACAGGCGCTTGTGTTTTGTCATGGCAGCGACCGTTAATATCTGATGGCGCATGGGCTTGAACATACCAGGCCAACGATAGTCAGATATAATTTTAGGCGGGAGGGAGAACCCCGCACGAATCAGAGCGCCCTCAACCTCAGAAGTCCTTGGCAGGATATACCACTCGACCCCATTTGAATCCACCTTGATCTGCGCTTTGGCGCGTATGCCCAGTGGGTTCGCCTTGAGGTCTACCCCCCTGACCGCCACCTTGTTCTCCCTTGCTACGACTTTCATCCCTTGTTGCCCCTTGCTGTAGCGATTCTCTCTTTTGCTATCTGAAAGTATTTCTCATCCATCTCGATACCGATAAAACTGCGGTTGGTATTCACGCAAGCAACGCCAGTAGTGCCGCTGCCCATAGTGAAGTCCAGCACCACCTCACCTTCGTTGGTGTAGGTGCGGATTAGATACTCCATCAATGCAACGGGCTTCTGCGTGGGGTGGTACTTATCCCCCCTGAGTTATCATTATTCACAACAGGAAAACTCAATACATTTGATGGGTGGCGATCTGTTTGCCCACCACCGGTAATCCCTGTTTTTGTTCGACCCATCGTATCACCATCAGAGGTGTGTTTAGTGAACGAATTAACAGGCTTGTGCCCATGTGTCTTTTGTGGATTATAAGTTGGCTGATTGCTATAAAACACAACAACATCTTCTGTTTGTCTAAGTGGCTGTTTCTTGGCGTTTAAGAAGCCAGTTTTTCTATTCTTCAACCAAACCCAACAATACTTAAACATCTTAGGATTACTCATAACCAATGCAGAAGTAAACGGCTGCGATCCAAACAAAACAATAGCCCCATTCGGTTTAATAACTCGCTTCAACTGCTCCCACATCGGTTCAAAAGGAATCACGGAGTCCCACTTACAGGCAGTCGTGCCATACGGAGGATCGCAGATAACGGCATCTGCCATCCCATCAGGAATAGCCTTCATTTTTTCCAAGCAATCACCTTGAATTAGCTTTACCTTACTCACTTATCCCTCCTCTGATCTTGCTGATTATCTCCTTAACCTCCTCAACACAATCGGCAACCATTGCAAACCCAAACGCCTTGGCAACATTCTTCATAAACCTCACTTGAAGAACACTCGCACCCCTGTTCTTGTGTCCCCGCTTACCTGGTGCCTTGGTTTCCACAGCGAAGAACACCCCCACTTCCAACCCAACCATATCAGGGGTGATGGTTACTGGTACACAAGCGATCACATCACTGACCCCGTGCATACCCATCCCATTACTCACTGGCATGAAGCTGAATATCCCTTCACCTTTCATCCAATCCCTGATCTCTTTCTTTACTTTCGCTTCCGGTGTCATGTCCTCTACCTCTTTGCCTAATCTTTTCTGAATCTTTGCAAAACACCCCAGACAAGAGGGGCGTTTTCTTGGCATAACAATTATGTTTTCAACACAGTGCCACCTCCCGCAGGTGTGGCAGAATACTTCATCCATACCTACTCCGAAAAAAACTTTGAGAACATACCAAGCTCTTTGACAAAGGAATCAAGCCTATCCTTATACCAATTCGCCTTGGCAATGTCCTTGACTGCGTCTCCCTTCTCACCTGCACGAAGCCGGTACTTGAGGATGTTGCCTTTGTAATACCCAATCAACTCCTTCGTCTCTAGTGTCATCTCAATCACATCAATGGCTTCCATATCAGGGAACACCTTGTAATGTTTTGGATTGTTTACTTCATCTTCCATATCAATCTCCTTCATAATCACGGCTGGCCTCATCACACAGGCCAAGTTTATTGGCACCGCACCACCCACACAGGGGGTTGGGGCGGTAGTCAAACGCCTCAGTCGCCACCACACCCTCCATCCTCTCGATGCGGGGGCGGTACTTCTCATTGAACCACTTGATCAACTCTTGCTTATTCACACGATCCTGCCCTTCTGGTGGGTTAGTCGTGCCATCTTTGAGCCAAATGTTCTTGAACTTGAAATCCTGAAGGTCAGGGTAATAACACAACAAAAACATACACCCCAGCTTCAACTGATCCAGGTCCTTCGTGTTAGGCTTTCCTGTTTTCCAATCATATGTAGCTGCACTCGTGCCATTTATCAGCACAACATCTGCCTGTAACCTGCCCCACACATCCTCATCGAAGTAGCCTGTTGGTTTAAGATCACGGTTCAGCCCCATTTTCTTTTCATACTCACCATAAGCACCCTTGGCAACTTGCTTGAGGATTGCCTGGGCATATCTCTCAAACCCCGCCAAATCTTTCGGGAGCGTCTTTCCCTTCTTCAGGCGCAGCTCTAGCCCACGGTGAACCTTCTTCCCCCATGCCTGTGCTGCACCCTCCTCATAGGGCACTTCTTTGTAGTATGAACTGAACGCCCATTTCATCGGGCAGTTTTCAAATGTGTTCAGTGCAGAATAGCTCCACGCAAACTTGTATGGTTTACTCACCAGGCACCTCCACTAGAAGATTAACACGCTCACTGTAATACCCATTACTCATCCCTAACCACCGCACATCTACCCACCCTTTAACGGTGGCGAACTTGTAGAAAGTCCAAGTCATACTGCCATCCCACCTTTCACCTGGCGTCACCACCTCAGTGCTAGATGTCTCATCTGCAACAAGCAGTGGGGTTCCCACTAAATCATCAAGATTGCCGTTAATATCTTCAATCTCAACACTCTCACAGCAGTCTTGCCAGTGGTAGAAGGTAAACTTAGTACCACAGTCACTCTCGAAAATAAGTTCACTGTTGTCTTTGTTTGTAACAGAAACAAATGTCTTACCAATCATGTCTTTAATGTTATTCACTTGTATAATCTCCATTCATTAATTTGTGTGTAAACTGCTGCACCAGCCACAGGCACTCACGCTTATCCACATTGGTTGAAGCCCTTGCATCCAGCCCCCCATTATGATCCCACCCTATAATAAGGACGGTTTCATAGTCACCAACCGCTTGTTGCAGTACATGGTCCGGGTTGTGTGCTGTTTTGAACTCAACAACATTATTCATTACTTATCTCCTTGTGGTTGTGTTCTTGGGATTATCAGTAACGAGATAGCATACCACCTAAGACTGCTATCCTCTTTGTGATCTTCTGTATACAAATACTTTTCTGGGTAGTCAGCTATGTGACGCGCAATCGCACTTGAGAGCGCCTCTGCTACTTCATCTAGTTGAGCATCTTTTTTATAGACACTAGACACTGTTAAGTATCCACCTTCATCTTTACTCATCACTCACCTCCCATCTCATCAAGTTCAACATCCCAGTGCTTACACCCACAGGCTATGCACTCCACCGCCAAGAATACTTCGGCTTGGTTGTACACAGCAGTTGGCATAACCTCCATCCTGTTTACACGGTTTTCCTTGCTGCCACATTTCGGGCAGCTCAGCCCGTCTTTAATCTCTTTCATAATCATTTACACTCCCTCCTCAAATGGGATATCCCCATACACCACCCGTTCATTAGTAAGGTGCTTGAGGAAACTAATGAACTCCCCAACAAAAGGGCTATTTAGGCGGGGGGTATGTCTTTCATACAAAAACTGCAGTCTTGTCCCATCAGGCACTCCATACACAAGCTCATCTAACACTACCCCCAGTGCGTCAGCAGATACACAAAACACGAACTCCTTAAAACTGCTCTTAATGCTTGCTTTTTTATTTAACAGAACAGACACCTCATAATAGTATGGCACGCTTGATACGACCCACATTGGCATCCTCACCCTCGTCACATCAAAAATAAATAACGGTTCATTAGTAAAAAGTATATTCACCTTCGATACAAATGGGCCTACAGCAGCCCTATCTTCTCCCTTTTCAAACAGCACCCCACCATTGTAATACTCATCACATCTGTATGCTGCCTCACACCAACTACGCAGATAGTTATTCATATCAACCACATGAGAGTCTAGCTCCCTCCTCAGTGGGGTTGGCCCTATGTCGCCTATCTCTTTGTACAGTTTGGAAAGTATCTTTTCCAAGATTGGGTACTCACCGTCTTCGTCTCGATCTACCACCAATGGGTGTTTAGTAACTGTTCTTGCATCTAGCTCCTTTAGCTTTAGCTCACGCAGCTCTGCTTCTAATTCTTTAATTCTCTTTTGTGTTACAGTAATCATTTACATTCTCCATAGTTGTTGCCAATCTCACCTTCCGCACCCAAAGGGATATGTTTCATCCACTTCGGGGGGGTCTGCATAACCTGAATCATAAACTCCAAACACTCCTGAGCCTCTTCGTCCGGTGCGATGGCAACGACTTCATCATGCACCATCCCTACAACAGGATACTGCTCACTTATCTTGAGCATATGAACCCCAATCACATCCCGCGTGATCGCTTGAGTGTAGTTTTCAAGTGAAGTCCCACCCCATAAACTCTTCTGAATCACACGGGTTCTTGTCTCCCTGTAGTCATAAACAGGCTTCCTACCCTCCATCCTGATATTGGGATAGATAATCTTCCTGCCTGATGGCAGGTGAACCACACCCTTATCAAACACAAACTCAACTCCTCCAAAGTTAGCGGCTACTTCACCCCCCTCACACAGTACAGGATAGTACTTCTCCAACTCTTTCCACAGGCCAGTGATGTTCGTGTTCGTACCACGATACACACCCACAACCCAATCACATACAGCACAATGCACCAGCCATTCCTGTTCACCTATCAGCCTTGGCTTGTTCGCCATCGCCATTTCATATTTTCTTGGGGAACTTGTGATCATCTCTATGCAGGCATCTGTTTCATACATAAACCCTTCATCAAAAGTCAGGGCTGGCCCAGCTACACCTGAGTGCAGGTTCACCGCAAACTTGGCAAACCCCATCCCATACCCCAACGCCAACACAGCTTGCTTCCCTACAAACCGCTCCTTCTCATCCGCTTTCGTGATAGCCCTTGAGAACAGCGTACTGGCAAACTCAGAATACACATCCCGCTTGTTCCTGAACGCCTCAACCAGCCACCGCTCATCTGCTAACACACCAACCCCCCGCGCCTCAATCTGTGCGGAGTCTACCACTACAACCTTGTGTCCCTTCGGAGCCATCAAGCTCATACGCAGCGGGTGAGTGCCGCTCACGACACGGGATTTTTTCGGGAGGTTCTGCAAGTTTAATGCTTCACCCTTGCGCCCACTGAACCTGCCCGTAATCGCACCACAGTACTGCAACGGTACTGGCATCGCACCCGTACTTCCTACACGAATGAACTTCTCCACCCGTGTCTGTTCAATACTTGACCGCATACCCACCCTGGCAGCCGCCAACGCGGCTATTGTTGTGTCCTCATGCTCCAACAACTCCTGCATGAACGAATCTGTTTTGGCAAACGCGAACCCTTCACCCTTTTTTGTTTTCTTAATGGCAGGTTCAACCCCCAGCCCTTCAAGAACAGTGGCAAACCGTGCGTCAGAGCGAAGATCAGCAAGCGACAATCCGACACTATCAAGTACACGCTGCTGATAATCATTGTACTTACCCAGGAAATCCTGAAGTAACTCAACATCTACCTCCAGCTTGGGCTGCGTGTAAAACCTGTTCGTCAGGTCAACCAGTCGCAGCTCAGCAGGTGAGATCAGCCCTTTCATCTTCTGGAACAACTTATATGTCAGGCCCACATCCTGACGGCAGTACCCCGCCATCGCTGTGAGCGTCTCTGTGGGCAGTGTTTCCAGCCCCTTGCTCTGTGCCAGTACCCCCTGAACTTTTCTCTCGCCCAACAGGCTCTCAGAGAGCGCATCAAGTGAATACGACTCCAGGTGCGGGCCATACACCCCGTATGCCATCAGCATCGTGCAGAGCAACAACTTGGGGTGGATGTTATAAACTTCTGACAGGATCGTACCATCGAACTGTGCGTTGTGGCACACCACACATGCCTTTTCGTATGATCCACGATTGTTGTAAAAGTGCCTTGCTATTGCATCACCAATCAATATGCGAACAGGGCCATCGTCTATCTTGATCCCGACCATGTGCGCCTTAAACCTTGGGTCGCGTATATACTCGATTGTTGTGCTGCCATTGAGTCCATACTCATCAGAATAGTATGTCTCAAAGTCAAGTGTGACTATTTTCATGTTTACTCCTGGTGTATAACTATATAGCTATACTTATTATATCATACTTATTGCGTGTTTGAAAGGGGAACCTCCCCTAGAGCAGGTTCTTTTGGGTGTTTTTCATTGTAGTCGCTCCCATAGTTGTTCCTGTAGGCTCAGGGGCTCGTTCCTCACTCACCTCCTCTAACCTCTTGAATACTACTGATTTACCGTCACTGCGAGTGCAAATAGAGCAAGCTGCTTCGATGGCACGGGCGAATCCTATAACACTAAAACCAGTTTTCCCAAATACCTTGACGAGGTGATTATCCCAAATCTCTTCAATCTGTTCATCAGTCAGCATCACTCACCTCACTAGCTTTTGCCATTGTCTCTGCCATATCCCAAAGGAACTTCTGGAATCCATGCTTATCATCAACTTCGTTGCGTATTCTCCATGCAGTCCCATCTGGTGCTTCAATCCGTATTTCAAACTCTGAGGCAATCTCAAACTTGTATCCACAGACATTATGTTTCATTCATCACCTCCACGCGCCTTTGCCAGAGCAGCTCTTGCGTCATCCTGTTCATCAGTCAGCATCACTCACCTCCACAATCTGCACTGACGGTCCATAATACCCTCCTTCATTTCTCACAAAACGATGTTCACCAAGCCTGTTCGCGGAGGCTATCTTCCACAGTTGCTTTCTAGCGTACTCTTCCGCTGCATCTGGCGCTCCATAAATGACGCAAGCACAATCGCCAGCACCATCATCGCCAACTATCTGCCCATGTGGTCGTGTACTTGGCTTTACACTGTAGAACAGCACACCGCCTATTTTGGGCTTGCAAGCTGCTCCGATTGCTCTGGCAATATTGCGTAGCGTTTCGGGGCCAACAACATCACCAGGCTCTGTAGCCAATCCAATTATCCTATCAATCTGTTCATTTGTCAGTTTCATCATCTCACCTCCTATTATTAAGTTGCTCTTGAAAGCTCAACGGCTCATCATACGGTTGTGTGTCTCTGAGCCACCGCATACGCTCAGCCGTTTCCTCCGGGCCTGGATCATCCATCTGCTCGAAATATAAATCCTCTTCATCATCTGGCCACATTTTGTTTACTCCTCTTTGCGCTGTAATCCTCACTTCAAATCATATTCAAGGCGTTCTTTAATGGACAATTTCAACAATCTATTATTCTCTTCAGCAAGGTCTTCCTGCTCATATTCGCCAGCGAATAAGGGGAGCAATTTTTCAGCCAGTAAAACTACCCCTTTGGGAGGTACAGCATTACCGATTTGCCTTCGCACTTCGGCTATAGAGCCTTCAAAGATAAAATCATCGTCAAATGACTGCAATCTTGCTCGCTCACGGTTCGTTAATGGTCGTGGTTCAGGGAAATGGTATCCCCAGGTCCCTCCACCTCCGGCTGCAATTATAGTTTTTGCAGGTTCATCGCGTTTAATCCTGCGATATATAAGACTATACATACCCGTTACGCGCAAAGGATCATCTTTAGGTATATCATTAAAGTTCCCGCCCTCCGGGATTTTTTCCAACAACTTCCTTGTTTTATCTGCTATTCTTTGATGCTCGTTATTGTACTTAACGCTTTCGACCCCGATCAGTGCCTCTCCGGTGGTAAAATATGGTATTTTACCCTTTGGCCCGTGAGTAGGCTTGGGGTGGCGGAAATTGAAACCCAGATCGAGGCGAATGCCTACTATTATAACCCTCTCTCTTAACTGAGGCACTCCGTATCCTGCGAAATTATACAGCTGTATTTTGACCATATAACCTGTGCCAATATTGCCAAAACCTTCGATCATTTGCTTGATTGCCTTGCCACCGTTAGCGGTAAGTAAGCCTTTAACATTCTCTGCAACAAATGCCTTTGGTCTCTTTGCATCAATAAAACGGAGAAAATTTTTATATAAATTACCTCTATCACTATCAAGCCCAGTCTGCTTCCCTGCAACCGAAAAATCCTGGCAAGGAAACCCGCCGATTATTAGATCACAGTCAGGAATGCTCTTGTCTTTCCAGGGGTCAATATCCTCAATGTTTTCCTCACTAATCACATCCCCAATATTTCTGCGGAATGTTTTGGCAGCCCATGGGTTAATATCATTAGCCCATATAGTCTGATAACCTGCAAGGTGAAACCCATAATCAAGCCCCCCGCACCCAGAAAAAAGCGATAGTATTTTAGGTTTTTCGTTCAATTTATTGTCTCCTCGTTAACTACTTCAACTTCGCCACCCGTTACAGGCCATATCGCGCCTGAATCAAGCTCAACAAGTGTCATTTTGCCAGTAACATCATCACCAACAACTGAAATAACACCAAACTCACCGTGTGCGTCTGAGTTATCCAACACCACAACTCTATCACCCTTTTTCATGATTGTTTCCTCTTCGTTCTTTTAGTAGCAGTGTGCCGTTTTTCATCCCTCACCCCTCCATTGATTGCGAGTATCCGGCACAAAATATCGGTCTCGTGCTATTTGGTTGCTGTGCTGCACCATGTCTATGCAGTCTAGCGTGTGATAGATTGCAATAGCAAGCAGCATAGCGACAAAAAGCAGCAGCTTCAGAACAAGGCGGCTCATATCTCATACCTCTTACCTGATTCAATACAATCGAGCAACTTCAGGAACTCTGTTTTTTGAGCAGCCCCAGCAGCAAACCCGGCAGCAACCCTGACAGCAACCCTGGCAGCCTCCCTGGCAGCATACCAAGCAGCATACCAAGCAGCACCCCCGGCAGCAACCCAAGCAGCAACCCTGGCAGCACCCCTAGCATCCCTTAACTCATCTTCTGTCGCTTCTCCGTTCGCGTACTTTTCAGCTACA
>OBJA01001470.1_pt1 | contig 16047 bp, 13 predicted proteins | sample 1519751 | NCBI WGS metagenome assembly OBJA01 (sample SAMEA3881238, study PRJEB22517) | soil metagenome | biome: lake sediment; feature: soda lake sediment; material: sediment, water from around vicinity | place: India | collected 2013-12-23 | depth 3 m | reverse complement strand
ATATTCTGATTTACAATAAGTTAGAAGGGTGTCCCGAAAAAGTGCGGAAAACAGGAAATAAGAAATGTTTGTAAAAAAAAGCAGGAAATTTTTTCCTGCTTTTTTTTTAAATTTCCCCAATAGAGACCGAGCCAAATAGTGAACATAACACTACAAATATGGCAAGTCCGGAGCTAATTTAGATTGTTCATAGTTTGTGCTAAAAGTAACGTATACTTACTTTTTGGTAGTTCTATTAATACATTTCTGTTATTCTGTTTTACAATACAATCTGTAATGTAATAAGTCCAATAATTAGATATCGTAGAAATTTGCCAATGGTAATCCATACAATAGATTTTAGATAAGGAAGTTGCAAAACACCTCCCGCAAGCACGAGTGCATCTCCTAATAAAGGTACCCACGAAAAAAATAGTAGTATACTTCCATGCTTCTGAACAGATTGTTTTGCACGCTCATATTGTCTTTTTTTTCGTTCAGATAATTTGTTAGTGCCAAATTCTCCTGTTTTTTTTCCTATTACAAATGTACTTATTCCTCCTAAGGTATTACCTGCAGTTCCAACGATAAGAGGAATTATCATGTTTGTTTCAAGCACAATAAGTGCAACATAATATGGCTCTGATGAAAAAGGAACAATACTGGCCGATAAAAAACACCAAAAGAATAAAAGGATATATGTCATTGTTTATGAAGAATCTTATCCATTTCTATGTGAGGAAATGAACCATCAATACAATTATTAGTAATGCCGGAAGCATATTAATAACTGTTATTTTTTTAATTTCTAACATTGATAACGCTAAGGCAATTAAAATTAACCCTCCGGTAGCACTCAATTCTTGAATTACACTTTCGTGAAAAACGTGTATGATACGTGATGCAAATAATGAAATACCTCCTTGAAATATAATAAGAGGAACTATCGAAACTAATACTCCAATACCTAATTTTGCTGCTAATGCTATTGAGGCAAAGCCGTCAAGAACCGATTTTGCATATAATAAATTGGGCGTTTCACCCATACCGTCTTCTAAAGCTCCAAGTATTGCCATTGCTCCCATGCAGAAAAGTATAAAGGTGGTAATAACTGCATCAGAAAAGCCGGTGTTTGCTGTTTGTTCTTTGGCTTGTTTTCTTTTGTAGAACATATTTCGAATAAATCCCATATTGCTGGAAGCCCCATGTCTTTTTTTGCCAATTTTTTGGATAAAAGAATCAATGTCTATGGCTTGACCAATAGCCGAACCTACTACTATGCTTATAACTACAAACAAAATATTTTCGGTAAGCAGAGCTAATTTTATCCCCATAAACAGGGTGAAAATTCCAATTGCTTGAAATACAAGCTTAGTAATTTTTTCGGGAAGCTTTGAGCCGGCAATTAGTCCTATTGACCCTCCAATAATAATTGCACTTGCATTTACTATAGTTCCTATCATAGCTTAATTATTGAATAAAACGCATTTCAACTCGTCTGTTATTTGCACGTCCTTGAGCTGTTTCATTAGTGTCTATTGGTTTATTAAAACCATGTCCGACAATTGAGAAAAGTTTGGGATTACATCCTTCTGCAACAAGGAAGTCTCGAACAGCTCGTGCTCTACGCATAGAAAGAGCTTGATTGCTCTCTGCAGATCCAACATTATCGGTATGACCTGAAATTTCAATTTTTACATTATACCGTTGTATTATTTGAGCTGCTCGTCGTAGCTCCGGTAATGAATGCGGAAGAATATCACTTTTATTTGTGTCAAAAAACAGATTGTTTAAACTAACGGCAAGCCCTTGTTCTTGCATTTCTTTGTATGAAATAGCAACAATTGTGTGTTCAATATTATCTGATTTTTTTGTGCCGGTTACATCAATACTGTTAGAAAGCGGGTAATATTTTTCGTCTTCTACATAATACCCATATCGTTTTCCGTGTGGTAATGCTATGGTGTATTGCCCGCTAATTGGGTCAGATTGACTTTTTCCTATTGTGTTACCGTTTTCTAAATCTTCCCACACTATAGTAGACGCAATAATTCTCCCATTTTTATCAATTAATTTACCAGATACAATTGTAACAGGTTGCGGACGTGCATGTTTTGGCATTTTTGAATAATATATTTTGTGTTGCCGTTGTCCCGGTTGTCTTGCTGCAAAATATGCAATTTCACCATCGGTAGAAATTCGATACCCCCAATCGTCTTGATGCGTATTTATTTCTTTACCTAAATTTACAGGTGTGCTCCAGCAATCCCAACAGTCGTCAGAAAGACGTGTTGACATAAACACGTCCATGCCGCCTAAACCGCCGTGTCCGTCGGAGCTAAAGTACAGCGTACGCATATCAGGGTGTAGAAAAGGACTGCGGTCGGTATATTTTGTGTTTATAACCGGACCAAGATTTATGGGCGGTCCCCAACCGTTTTCAGTTTTCAGCGATACATAAATGTCTGATTGATGTAAATATGCTCCATGATAATACCTAACAACAAAATCAGGATTAGAAAAATAGTTAAAGTTTTCGGGGCGGATTGATGAGAAAATGAGTGCATTTCCATCACTTGATATCATAGCATCTGCACTCCATTGAGCTTCATTAATTTCTCGAGAAATTGACGTGCCTTGTCCCCAACCTCTCGGTAGTTTATTTGAAACATATATGGTGCCTGCTCTAAAATAAATCATCATAGTTCCATCGGCACTAATGCTTAACGGAGCGTCGTTTGCATTTCGGGTAGAAAGTTCTTCAACCAGTTTTGGTTCTAGCCATGCTCCATTTTCAAATTCTGACACAAAAATATCTTCGCCGCCAATACTGCCTCGTCTGCCTAATCCGCAGAAATACATTGTTTTATTGTCAATGCTTAAAACAGGAGAGTATTCACTGCCGGTTTCTGTATTTATTCTTCCCGGAACTTCGGTTGGCACTATAGATTCATCGTATGGTGCATGTAGTATGCTCATGAGATTACGAACTTGCACATGGTCTCTGCCAAAATGTTGTTGCAAACCAGCAACACGAGCAAGAGCTCTATCCCAATTCTTGTCGTGAATGTCTTGAGAAATAAGACGTTGTAAGGCAACAAAAGCTTTATCTTTTGGAGCTGCCATTCTAATATACTGTACATAATCTTGTTCCCTTTCAGGAATAAAACCTCGGTGTAAATCAAGATTTTCACCAATTTCGGCTATACGCAAATCTTTTCGCACCTCTTCTTCAAAAGGAACATTTCTAAACTCTTGCATAAACCGCATAATGGTTATGTATTCTCCATCTGTTGTAAGTTCTTTATAATAGTGATATAAAGCATATTCAAAATGAATATTTCTGCTTAATTCAACTACCTCGCGTAGATAATTAATATGTTTTTTTTCTTTTGCTAAGCTTACTAATGTTTCAATTGCAAGCTTTGCGGTTTCAGCTTTAGGGTGGGTTTTTACAAATCTCACATAACTATCATAAGAGCCATCTTTTGTAATTTCTTCAAACAGTAATTTGTGCAATAGGAGGGTTGCTTCTTGAGCATGTTGAGAGTTTGGATATTCACGCAGATACGATTCATATGCTAATTTTGTATTAGCAGAGCGAGCTTGTTGAAAGGCAATGCTATATATCTTTTCTTGAGCTTGTTCTACCTGCTCAGCTCGCGGATAGGTAGAAATAAATTGTGTATATGCTGCAATTGTATGTTGTTTTTCGGCTTCTGAAAATGCAATGGAGTTTCGAGTAGCAGTAGCAGTTTGAATCAACTCTAAAGGAGCTTGAGTGTAATTATTTATAAATGCGTTTAATCCTTGTATTGATTTTTGAGCCATTGCATGATTAAGTGCTTCTGCACAAACAGCATGTAAATCTGTAAGGATAATTTCTTCGGTTACCGGAATCCGTGCATAGCGGTTAATATCTATTTGTTGTGCATTTTTAATGTAACGTAATGCCTGCGTATATGCATCGTAGGCAGCTTTTAAATCGAATAATTCATATGCCGGATTTGCATATACTTTTCCCAGAATGTGATGAAGCAAAACATTGTTGTGTTGATTTCTAAGCATTGTTTCTGCTTGAGTGCGAACCTTTGTGTATTCGCCTTTTTCATACAGCTCATATAAATCAGCTTGGGCTATACTTGTGAGAGACATGCAGATGAGACATATGCTGATAAAAATATTTTTAGAAATTATTGTCATTATACTATTGTGTTTTTTGTAAAAGATAAAAGTACGATTTTTATTCGTAATAAGCCCTTACCGTTTCAATAAGTTTTGGAATATCTGCTTCGGTTAAACCTTTTGTGGGTATTGGTGGTTTAAATTCAACGGTTACGGTTGTTGGTTTAAAGTTAAAATTTGAGAGCGGCCATGCTTTTGCTGAATTATGAATTACAATAGGAACAATTGGTAATTCAGACTGAATGGCCATTTTAAAACCACCTCGTTTAAAGTTTCCAATCTTTCCGGTTTTGCTGCGAGTGCCTTCAGGGAAAATTGCAATATTTCGTCCCTCTTTCATAAAGCTAATAGCTTTTCTCATGCTTTCGGCAGATTTTTGTGCATTAGAACGATTAATAAATATCATTTCAATTTTTTTGAGCATATAACCGGTAAAAAAATTTGTGCGTAATTCGTCTTTTGCTATAAAATGTAATCTGCGTTTTGTGGCAGCAAATAAACAGGGGATATCAAAATATGATGTGTGATTTGCCATGAAAATATAAGGTGAATCGGGGGCGAGGTTTTCTTTTCCAATAACCTTAATGCGTGTTAATAGGATTGCCGCTATTCCGGGCGACCATACGCGAACGGTGAAGTTAAATGCACCTCGTTTTGTTGTTACGCTTCCCACCCCATATACCGTAAACACAATCCATACAACTAAAAGAATTACTTGAATTATATTAATAATAACCATAACAGAATTTATTTTTTAATAATTTTACAAAGAAAATAAAAATCATAATATAATGACTGCACAAAATTCTTTTGGAACATTATTTTTATTACCATCACATCTTGGTGAACCAAACAGTAATACTTTATTCCCTCCGTATTATGCAGAAATTATAGAACAGCTGCATTATTATATTGTAGAAAATGCACGAACAGCTCGACGGGGAATTAAAGCTGCTTGTCCGCATATTAATTTGGAACCGCTTGTAATGTATGAGCTTGATAAGCATAATCCTTCACGAGACTTTCAAATGATGCTGCAGCCCCTTTTTGACGGAAAAGATATGGCTGTTTTGAGCGAAGCCGGCATGCCGTGCATCGCCGACCCCGGAAATACGGTTGTTGCTTTTTGTCATGCTCATGCAATTCGTGTTGTGCCGGTTGTTGGCCCCAGTTCTATTTTACTTGCTTTAATTGCGTCAGGTGGTAATGGACAACAGTTTACGTTTCATGGATATCTTCCTATAAAAGAACAAAGGAAACAGGCAATTCTGCGAATGGAAAAAGCACAGCAACAAAGCGGGTATTCCCAAATTTTTATGGAAACACCGTATCGAAATCAATCTTTGTTCGAAGAGTTAACTCTACTACTTGCTCCTCACACAAAACTTTGTATTGCCTGTGATATTAGTTTGCAAACAGAGGAAATTCGCACTAAAACCATTGCCGACTGGCGTCGAGCTACACCATCACTTCATAAGCGCTTGTGTGTGTTTGTAATTGTTTGATTATCATTTTTTAGAAAAAAAATTACATATATCCTCCTATTTTGCTAATCTGCCCCTAAAATATATGCTCATACATTTTTCTTATGATATACTTGAGGTAAAAGGGGCTAATCAAATAAAAAAAACATTACTTTTGTTACACTAATCTCTATATTATGCAAATTTCTGTTGTAATACCATTGTTTAACGAAGAAGAATCTCTTCCCGAATTAACGGCGTGGATAGATACGGTTATGAAAAATCATAATTTTTCGTATGAAATTATTATGATTGACGATGGCAGTACAGATAATTCATGGGCGGTAATTAAAAAACTTTCTCTTGAAAATTTCCACGTTAAGGGGATAAAATTTCAGCGAAATTATGGTAAAGCTGCCGGTCTGTATAAGGGATTTGAAGCGGCTCAGGGAGATGTGGTAATTACGATGGATGCGGATTTGCAGGATAGCCCCGATGAAATACCGGCTTTGTATCATATGATTACCCAAGAAAAATATGATTTAGTGTCGGGCTGGAAAAAGAAACGATACGACCCGGTTCTCTCAAAAAATATCCCGAGTAAATTGTATAATTTTACTGTTCGTAGAATGACAGGTATTCGCTTGCATGATTTTAATTGCGGCTTAAAAGCATATAAAAAACAAGTTGTGAAATCTATAGAGGTGTATGGCGAAATGCATCGTTATATTCCGGTGCTGGCAAAATGGGCGGGCTTTACAAAAATTGGAGAAAAGGTAGTGCAGCATCAGGAGCGTAAATATGGAATTACAAAATTCGGTATGGAACGATTCATCCGTGGTCCACTAGATTTACTTTCGGTAATTTTTATTTCTAAGTTCAGTAAACGCCCCATGCATTTATTCGGCACGTTTGGAATTTTAAGCTTTATCATAGGTTTTATTATTCTGGTGCATTTGTCCTATATGAAATTATTGCACGAGCAATATAATATGACGCAGCGACCATTATTTTTTCTCGGTGCAATTTGTCTGCTTGTTGGTGTACAACTGTTTTTAACCGGATTTTTAGCAGAACTTGTTTCTCGCTCTTCGTCAGATAGAAACAGGTATGTGTGTGATGAAACTATAAATATGGAATCGTGAAAATTATTTCTGTTGGACCGGCCTATCCTTTGCGAGGAGGAATAGCTGATTTTAACGAACGGCTCACAAAAGAGTATCTAAATAGTGGCTATGATGCCCACATTATCTCATATACTCGCCAATATCCTTCACTTTTTTTTCCGGGAAAAACGCAGTATGCAAATTATCCTGCTCCGCAAGGAATTTCTATAAAAACACGATTGCATTCATATAATCCCATTTCATGGATTGCAACAGGATTGTATATTAAGAAACAAAAACCTGATGTGGTTTGTCTTCATTTTTGGATGCCTTTTTTTGGACCTGCATTGGGAACTATTGCTCGTATAGTAGCAAAAAACAAACACAGTAAAATCATAGGTATTTGTCATAATATTATTCCTCATGAACCAAAACCCGGAGATGAGGTCTTAAGCCGGTATTTCCTGAAATCAGTATCCTTTTGTGTGGCAATGTCGCATAGTGTAGCAAATAATATTAGAGTATTATCTCCAAAAACAGTGTTTGTAGAAACACCACACCCGCTATATGATAATTTTGGCGAGCTGGTTTCAAAACAAGAAGCCTGTGAGTTTTTAGATATAGACCCTACCAAAAAATATATATTATTTTTTGGTTTAGTGAGGCGTTATAAAGGATTAGATTTGTTGCTTGAGGCATGTGCTCGTATGCAAGAACAAGATGTTATCCTTATTGTTGCCGGAGAATTTTATGATCCACCGGAAATGTATACATCAATTATTGAACGTTATAATTTGCATGAAAAAGTAATTATAAAAAATTCGTTTATTCCACAAGAGGAAGTTCGGTATTATTTTTCTGCCGCAGATATTGTAGCACAAACCTATTATACTGCCACACAGAGCGGAATAACACAAATAGCTTATCACTTTAATGTGCCTATGTTGGTAACAAATGTTGGAGGATTACCAGAAATTATTCCTCATAAGCGTGTTGGTTATGTGTGTGAAAAACATCCTGATGAAATTTCTGCCGCTTTAGATGAATTTTTCTCACAAAAAAAGAAGGAAGAATACTCAAAAAATTGTAGTATTGAAAAGTTAAAATATACCTGGTCAGTATTTGTTGAAAGAATATTGGAAGGATTAAAATAGATGATATGAATACAAATTTTACAATTAAACAATTAGGTCCCTGCAAAATAAAAACTCCAATAAAGCTCTCAAAAGTTAAAGGAGATGGTATCTATGATTATATGGAGGATGATGATCGAGTGTTATATTCCATTTCTCCAAAGAAAATTAAAGATCAGTGTTATAAAGGAGAGAACTTTCTTTCTTTTGAACGTCCCGGACCAAAAGAGTTTCTATATTTTGAACCGGCTAAAACAAAAGTTGCAATTGTTACTTGTGGCGGTCTTTGTCCGGGTTTAAATAATGTAATTCGCGGATTAGTAAATCAGTTATGGAAACGCTACGGTGTTCGTAAGATTTTTGGTGTGCAGTATGGGTATGCAGGATTAAATCCTGAATTTGAATTGCCTTTTATTGATTTAACTCCGGATGTAGTTGATGATATTCATAAAACGGGAGGAAGCTTCTTAGGAACGTCTCGCGGTCTGCAACCAACAGATATTATGGTTGATACCTTGGAGCGTAATAATATAAATATCTTATTCTGCGTAGGTGGCGATGGTACATTACGATGTGCTCACGAAATTTATGAGGAAATAGAAGCTCGTGGTTTAAAGATTTGTATTGCAGGTATTCCTAAAACAATTGATAATGATATTAGTTTTACCGATAAATCTTTTGGTTTTGAATCTGCTTTTGCTGCGGCTCAAGAAATAATATTGAATGCCCATAATGAGGCAAAATCAGCTCAGAATGGTGTTTCGTTAATTAAACTTATGGGACGAGACTCCGGTTTTATTGCCGCTAATGCTGCTCTTGCCGTACCCGATGTGAATTTTGTGCTTGTTCCGGAAATGGCGTTTTGTTTAGAAGACCCCGAGCATAATAATGGCTTTTTTAATCATTTAGAAGAACGATTACTTAAGAAAAAGCATGCTGTTGTAGTGGTTGCAGAAGGAGCCGGACAGAACTTATTTGAAAATGTTGATGTAAAAAAAGATGCTTCCGGTAATATTATTCATAATGATATTGGAGTGTTTTTACATGAAAAGATGAAAGAGTTTTTTAAAAAACGAAATATCCCAATTTCAATTAAATATATTGACCCAAGTTATATAATTCGCAGTATACCGGCAAATGCAAATGATAGTAAATTTTGTGCACAGTTAACACATAAAGCAGTTCATGCGGCTATGGCGGGACGAACCGATTTTATTGTCGGATATTGGAACTCGTATTTTACCCTAGTGCCAATTGCAACGGCTACTTCTGAGCGTAAAAAAATTAATGTAGAAGGCGAATTTTGGTGGAATGTAATTGAAGCAACAGATCAACCAATGAATATGCAAAGAAAACATAAACGAAATAAATAATAATACGGTGCAAGACATCATTTTCACCTAAACCCCTAAACCCCTATCCATGAAACCTTGGTACATTGTTTTACTTTCTTGTTTTGCTCTTGCATCATGTAGTTCTATGAACACACTCACACTAAGTGTTACAGAGCCGTCACCTATTACACTTCCTCAGCATGTTTCATCTGCTGCTATTGTAAATAGAACAGCACCTGATAGTTCTATTGCATTTTTGCATAAAGTAGATCAAATTTTATCGGCAGAACTAAAAGGGATTCAAGAAGAAGGTTCATCAGAAGTGCTTCGCGGTTTGAATCAGCAATTACAGGCAAACCAAAGGTTTTCTAATACGGTAATTGTTCCTGTTGCATATAAAACAACACGTGTTAATGATTTTTCTCCCTTACTTTCATGGGATGAAATTGAAAAAATATGTCAGACTCATTCTGTTGATATACTATTTGTGTTAGAAGTATATGATACCGATACAAAACTTTCTTATAAAACCGTTCCTGTTACCGTTAGGGTTCCAATTATTGGGGAGGTTACTACATTAGAACATGAAGCTACCGCTTCAACAAATGTGCGAACCGGATGGAGAATTTATTATCCGGAACAAAGAATTATTGTAGATCAATATCTTTCACATGATAATGTTACATCCTCAGGAAGGGGTATAAATCCAATGGTTGCGGCAGCAGCAATTGTTGGGCAAAAAAAGGCAATTACCTCAATGAGTTTTGATTTAGGTGTTGCGTACGGAAAACAGTTGCTGCCATATACCCACAGAGTTTCACGTTCTTATTATGTGCGAGGTACAAATAATTTTAAAATTGCAAAACGTAGAGCTCGAGCAGGAAACTGGGACGGAGCGGCAGAGCTTTGGTTTATTGAAGTCTCACATTCTAAACGTAAAATTGCCGGAAGAGCTCATTATAATATGGCTATTATACATGAAATTAATGGAAATCTTACAGAAGCTATTGAGTGGGCAGAAAAATCGTATACCGATTTCAATAATAAAAAAGCATTACGATATCTCCGTATTCTTCAGCAGCGAAAATCTCAACATGACTTGTTGCAACGGCAATTGTCTGATATGGAATAGTAGCTTGTTAAAAAATTATAACACTACTTGTATCTGTATTACTACTATTTCCGGCTCTGTCTTGAACATAAAAGCTAACAAAGCAGGTGTCGTACGGGAACGTGCCGGCACTAAATCCTAATTGCAAGGTAACTTCTGCTTTTAAAAATCCAGAGTAATTTTTATCGCGTAATTGAGGTAGTGTGTAATTACTATTGTAGGTAATGAAATTAGAAAGAGCTTGAAAATCATTATCTTTAAACACATAAAAAGAACTGAAAAAATCAGGTATTGTATCATTCCTTGAACCTTTCCCAATATCTCCATCGCCATCATACAGCATAAAAGAAAGAGCTATGTTTTTTTGTTTGTTACCCAATTGGTCGTAGCTGTAATAGGGGATTGCTTCTAAAAACTCAATTCGAGGAACAACGTCATATTCAGGATGTTCAATACAAGAAAAAAGCATGCAACACAGAAATAACAGTGTGTATATAGTTGTTGTGTTATTCTTTGTTCTCATGTACGAGGGTATGTTATTTTTCTCTCATAAAAATTCTAATAGGAACTCCTTCAAAATTATATGTTTCTCGGATTTTATTTTCTAAATATCGTTTGTACGATTCTTTAACATATTTAGAATTACTACAGAAAAATGCAAATGCTGGCCAGGGGGTAGGTAATTGAGTTACATATTTAATTTTGATGAATTTGCCTTTTACCGCAGGAGGTTGGTAGCGTTCAATATAATCTAACATAACTTCATTTAATTGTGATGTTGGTATTCGTCGAGAACGATTTGTGTACACTTCTTGAATTTTCTCGAGTATTCTTTGTAAGCGTTGCATTTCAATAACAGAGGTGAAAATAATGGGAACATCTTTAAATGGTGCCATTTTTTCACGCAATTGAGTTTCAAAATCTCGAGCCGTATTAGTTGATTTATCCTCAATTAAATCCCATTTATTTACACATACAATAATACCCTTGTTGTTTTTTATTGCTAAGCGTAAAATATTCATGTCTTGAGATTCTATTCCTTCTCGTGCATCAATGAGTAAAAGGCACACATCAGCTTTTTCTAGAGAACGAATTGAACGTAACACCGAATAAAATTCCAGATTATCTGTTACTTTTTCTTTTTTGCGTAATCCTGCCGTATCAACAAAAAAATAGTCGTATCCGAATTTTGTGTATCTCATACCAACAGAATCTCGAGTTGTACCCGCTATTGGAGTAACAATATGCCGCTCTTCACCGGTAAGTGCATTAATTAATGAGGATTTTCCCACATTTGGTCTGCCTATAATAGCAATATGCGGAATGTCTATACGCTCTTCTTCTTTTTGCTCAGGTAATTTGCTTACAACTTCATCTAAGAGTTCTCCGGTTCCACTTCCGTTAATTGATGAAATGCAGAAATATTCTCCTAAGCCAAGTCCGTAAAATTCAGTTGCATCATATTGTTTTGAATGGTCGTCAACTTTATTTGCAACCACAATAATTTGTTTTTTAATTTTTCTCAGCATATGAGCAATAGATTCGTCATAATCGGTAATGCCGCTTGCTACATCAACAAGAAAAAGAATTATATCAGCTTCGTTAATTGCAATAAGAACTTGTTTTTTGATTTCATCTTCAAAAATATCATCAGATTTAATAGTTAAGCCACCGGTATCAATTACATTAAAGGTTTTACCGTTCCATATAGCTTCACCATATTGACGGTCTCGCGTAACACCGCTAATTGCATCAACAATTGCTGTTTTAGACTCTGTTAATCTGTTAAATAGGGTTGATTTCCCCACATTTGGTCGTCCTACTATTGCTACAACTCCACTCATACGTTTTTAATTTCTTGCAAAGATAGCGGTAAAAACTGAAACCAATCATATAGACCGGTAAAATAATGAATCCGTGAGGTCGTGAAAAAAATATTAGCCATAAGGGAGTAAAAACTTATCGCTTTTTCTTACTTTTGCGGGGCACGAAAAAAAATATAGAATGGATAAAAATACAATTACAGGAACAGTTCTTATAGGTCTCTTTATTTTAGGTTTTTATTGGTTTACGCAACCATCAGCAGAGCAACGTGAACAAATGATGCGTTATCACGACTCTATCCGTCAGGTATATGAGGAAACTCAAAGAATGGAGCAAGAGTTATTTAATGAGCAAATTCAGCAAGAAGAAGCACGTCAATACATATATGAAGTTCATGATACGGTTCGTAACCAAATTCTTTCTCAAAAATACGGACGATATGCTCATGCAGCTATTGCCGAAGAAACCTTCTCTGTACTTGAAAATGAAGTTCTTTCGCTTACATTTTCTAATAAAGGAGGAAAATTATACAGTGCAGAATTACTTGATTATAAAACATATTCTCAAGACCCATTAATCCTTTTAGGCGAACATACGGAATTTGGTCTGTTGCTAAGTGAAATAGGAATGAGTACCAATGAATTATATTTTACAAGACATACCGAAGATGCCTACGGTAAGAAAGTGCCAAAAAATTCAGTTGTGTATCGTTTATATGCCGACAGTGAATCGTATATAGAGTTTGCGTATACCTTAGAAGAAACATCATACCGATTAGATTTTGATATTACCATGCATGGAATGTCTTCTTACATACGTGATGTTTCACATAGTTTATTTTGGGAAACTACCATTAAATCTCTTGAAAGAACAAAAGCAGGAGAAGATTTATATACAAATATTGTATACAAATATTTTGAAGATGAGGTTGATAAAACAAGTCCTCGTGCAAGTTCGGTTGAAACTAAAAATCTTTCGGGCAGAGTTTCTTGGGTTGCGTTTAAACAACATTTCTTTTCAGTTGCTTTAATAGCAAACAGCTCTTTTGGTAGAGGTGGCGAGCTGGTTTCTGAACCAATAGTTGATGATGAATCTCAACTTAAAAAGTTTTCGGCTCAATTATATATAGATAGAGATAGAACAGCTCAAACAGAAACAAATAGCTTTTCGTTTTTTATAGGACCTAATCACTATAAAATTTTAAAAGAACAAAATCTTCAATTAGAAAGTTTATTGGAATTAGGGTGGTTTGGATTTATTACGCGATTTGTTATTATTCCCATTTTTCATTGGTTGCAATCATTTATAGGGAGCTATGGCTTAATAATATTATTGTTAACAATAATTATTAAATTAATGCTGTTTCCGCTTACCTTTAAGTCGTATTTATCCACGGCACGTATGCGCGTTTTAAAACCGCAAATAGATGAATTAAATAAAAAGTTTCCTGATAAAGCTGATGCAATGAAACGTCAGCAATCAACTATGGAGTTATATCGTAAAGCAGGGGTTAATCCGCTTGGAGGTTGTTTGCCAATGTTGATTCAGTTCCCCATTTTAATTGCAATGTTCCGGTTTTTTCCGGCTTCTATAGAACTACGGCAACAAAGCTTTTTATGGGCAGATGACCTTTCGAGTTTTGATGCGATTGTTCAATGGTCGGCTCAAATACCGCTTATTTCGGGTATTTATGGAAATCATATCAGTTTATTTACTTTGTTAATGGCTGCGTCAATGATTTTTGTGCAAAAAATTAACAGTGTTAATATGACTACAACGCCCGGAATGCCAAATATGAATGTTATTATGTGGATGATGTCTATTATGATGATTTTCTGGTTTAACAGTTATTCATCCGGTTTAAGTTATTACTATTTCCTTGCAAATATTATTACGATTGGACAAACACTTATTATCCGTCAAATAATTGATGATACGGCTATTCTTAAAAAACTGGAAGCAAATAAAAAGAAACCCAAAAAGAAATCTGGTTTTCAAGAGCGTCTCGAGAAAATGGCTCGCGAACAGAAAAAATTACAACAGGGACGAAAGTAGGTTTTTGTACAAGAATTCTGTTTGTTCTTACAAAACCGCTTTGAGATAGAATATATATATAGTATTAGAACATCTTTGTTATATGCGTTTTGGTATGCAAACTAGGTCATTACACAATTTATTATTTTATTTCTTAGTCTTTGGGTTTACTGTTTCTTGTAATTATAAAGATTATAAACACCCCGGATATACCTATAATGAAAAAGGATATTATTCTCGTTTATTAGCATTTTCTGATAAAGGGATTGATGTTTCACCACGCGATTATGTGTTTGTGCATGCACAGTTTTTTCTAGGAGAGACCGACTCTGTTTTATCTACAGAAAGCTTTATTATGCAAGTTGTACCCGGACAGAATTGTTTTTCGGATATACTTCTTGATTTTAGAAAAGGAGACAGTATTGCATGTATTACTCCTAATGAGGAATGTTATACAGAGGTATTATTCCCTGAATTTGCCGAGTTATTATCACATCAAAAAGAATTGCGTTTTATTGTCTCAATACAATCTGTTACCTCAGAACAAGAATATGAAGAAGAGCAAAGAAGATATGCTCTTTGGCTTGAAAGCAGGAGGGAATTGGAACACGTGCTTATTCAAGATTTTTTGCAAAAACAACCCTATTCGTATTCAAAAACTCCTCTTGGTTTGTATAAGTTTACCGTAAAACAAGGGAGTGGCAATCCGCCAAACAAGGGAGATTTAGTAACAATAAAATATCAAGGTAGTTTATTAGAGGGTGATATAATTAATCACTTTACTACCTTAGAATTTCGATTTGGCTCGGAGTGGCAAGTTATACAAGGAATAGAAATTGCCTTAGCTTCTATGCAAGAAGGCGAACGAGCTTTGCTAATTATACCCAGTGAATTTGCCTGGGGAGAACACGGAACTTCAGATACATCAATAGAACCATTTACTACAGTAATTTTTGACTTGGAGCTTGTAGGTGTAGAACGATTGTGAGAATATGGGTAAAATAATATTGAAGCTTTTTTGTCTTTTTCTGCTTTCTTGCATCACACTGAATGTGAATGCCCAATCAGAAGTGTTGCGTTTAGTAATTTCTGAATATCAAAATACCGATGAAACAGTTCTTGTGTTTCACCCAAATGCAACAGATGAGTACGATCCTTTTGATTCAGAAAAAATGTTCACCCAAGAAATTCCACAATTATTTACAAAAATTGGCTCGCGTTCAATTGTAATTAATGGAATGTTGCCGTTTTTGGTGTATAAAGAAATACAATTGTATTATTCTAATCCTCAAGCACAGCCGCTCTATATAGAGTTTTTATCAACAAATATGACTGATATTTCGGTGATTCTTATTGATGATGAATTTGAAATCTATACCACTATGGAGCCCGGACAACGATATGAGTTTTCTTCCGGCATTGTTCAAAGTAGCACACGGTTTCGACTTATTATTGCACGTCGGTTTGAGTATACCGAGTCCAATATCATGTTTTCGCAGGGACATGCACTCCGTGTTGCATCGGGGGAATTAATTATTGATTCTATCGTGAATTGTCATGGAGTTATTGTTGAGTCGAATGCACATATTACCATTACGAGCCAAGGTGCATTACATGTTACCGGTAATCTTATTTTAGAAAGTGATGCAACAGGAACAGCTACATTTATTGACCAAGGAGGCATAGTTGATGTACAAGGACGAACTATTGTGCAGCAATATCTTACCGGTTCCGGAGGAACAACACCTTCCGGTAGATACTGGTATGTTGGTGTGCCAATTTCAGAAGGTACAAGTGCTGGATTTTCTGCAGATGGTTCTACTCGCTTGTGGTATTATTCAGAGCCGAATCATGCCTATGTAGAAATTACCGATAATA
>OBJA01001468.1_pt1 | contig 16061 bp, 14 predicted proteins | sample 1519751 | NCBI WGS metagenome assembly OBJA01 (sample SAMEA3881238, study PRJEB22517) | soil metagenome | biome: lake sediment; feature: soda lake sediment; material: sediment, water from around vicinity | place: India | collected 2013-12-23 | depth 3 m | reverse complement strand
CTCTCGCTCATCACACGCATTTCGTTCATCTTTACCTCCTCCGACTTCGGTTTCAGAAGAGCGGTCACTTCCGGGGAAGCGCCGGTTTGAGTTCGATAAGCTGGGGGACGATCGTTCCATCCCGCACGTGAAGCAAGGCCACACTGACCGGCAGGTTGAACCTCCGCGGTCCCGCACTGCCGGGATTGAGCAGCAGGACACCCTGCCGGCGATGAATCGAGGGCCGGTGGGAATGGCCGCTGATGACCGCGTGTAAGCCCGCGGCCGCGGGATCGAGACCAAGCTCCTGGAGATCGTGGAGGAGATAGAGGGAGACTCCCGCGAATTCGACAACCTCCCGCTCCGGCAGAACCTGCGCCCACCGCGCCGTGTCGATGTTGCCGCGAACGGCCGCCACGGGCGCCAGCTCCTGCAGTTCTTCGAGGATCGACGGGCTGCCGACATCCCCGGCATGGATGATCAGCCCGGAGCCCCGAAGGGCCTCCAGCGCCTCCGGGCGCATGAGTCCGTGGGTATCCGATATGACGCCGATTCTATAGGTATTCATGGAAGCAAACACAATTATGGCGCAGGCCTTGAATTTAGGCGCAGGTTTTGAGCTCCAGTTACAGGCTAGAAGTACTATGGCCACAATCCCTCGATTTGCAAGGGCGCCTTTGTGCCCGACAACGATCGGCATCCTGTAGGCCGAAGCGATGGAGAGGAACCCGCCTGCGTCAGGGGTACCGTCCGGCAGGAGGCGAAAACCCGGCCGGGATTCACTGCAGAGGATGGGAGAACCTGAACCCCGATGCCTTCCCGGGGTAGCCGATCGACCTGCCGAACCTTCAATGCCCTGACCGCAGAATGTGAGAATAATGGCCGAGGCCGAGGATTGAAAACCAGCAGCTTGCCATCGGAGCCGCCGATGTCCGGACCCTGAACATCGAATCTCCGGAGATCATCGTGGAGAGAATCAGGAAGCATCGGTGGCTGGCGCCGGAACAGATGCTGATCACGACATCATGCGAACATCTGCCGAGGCCATCGCCTTCGGCAAACTGAAAGCCATCGCCGATGCCAAGAATCTGCTGTGAACTTCAGGGAAATCGTTCGAGACCTGGGTGGGCGGCAAAGGCTCATACCGCCCACCCCTGCGCCTGAAGGGCAGTAAAAAGTACAAAGGAATCAAGGAAGTTCATCCGACCTAGTCATCATCAGCGGTTATACCATGCAGGACTGCATGGACTTTGCCGGTCAATTCCTTGTATGAAAACGGCTTTTGAATAAAGTTCACGCCATCGTCGAGTACACCGTGACGGGCAATGACGTTGGCCGTATACCCCGACATGAAGAGTACCTCGATGTGCGGGTACAGGTCTCGCATTTTTCTCGCCAGTTCCTTGCCGTTCATCTCCGGCATCACCACATCCGTGATCAGCAGACGGATCTTTGCGGCATGCTCCTCGGCAACGACAAAAGCCTCACTCGGAGAGGCCGCGGTGAGCACTTCATACCCGGACCTCTCCAGCATGATTCTGCCCATCTTTCTCACCGTCAGCTCGTCCTCGACCAACAGCAACGTCTCCCCGTTTCCTCTCAATATGAGAGGGGGGGCTGGGGCAATGGCCTCCTGCCGATCACTGTGGTGACGCGGCATATAGATCCTGACGGTCGTTCCCTTCCCCGGCTCGCTGTAGATGTTGATCGAACCGCCGTTCTGCTTGACGATGCCGTAAACCGTGGACATTCCCAGGCCCGTTCCCCTGCCGGTTTCCTTGGTGGTGTAAAACGGCTCATAGATCCGCTCCAGGGTTTCCTCGTCCATGCCGTTGCCGGTATCGCTCACTGCCAGCATCACATACTCGCCGGCCGTAGTGTAGGCATGGTCGGCGCAATAATACTCATCGAAGATGGTATTGCCCGTCTCAATCGTTATCCTCCCCACATCCGCAATGGCGTCCCTGGCATTGACGCAGAGATTGGCCAGGATCTGGTTGATCTGGGAAGGATCCATCTTGACATGCCACAACCCGGGTTTCGGGTTCCAGCTCAAGCTGATGTTTTCTCCCAGCAGCCGCTGCATCATTTTCAGCATGCCGCCGATCGTGTCATTGAGGTTGAGCACCACCGGGGCGATTGTCTGCTTACGAGCGAAAGCCAGCAATTGCCTGGTTATTTCAGCGGAACGCTGCGCAGCGTTGAGAACCTCCTTCAGTTCCTGATGTAGAGGTTGGTCCTGGTCTATCTCATCCAGGGCCATTTCGGTATAACCGAGTATGATATTCAGCATGTTGTTGAAGTCATGGGCGACGCCTCCAGCCAGCCTGCCCACGGATTCCATTTTCTGGGCCTGCAATAGCTGCCTTTCCAGTTTTTCCCTTTCCTCTTCGGCGATTTTCCGCGCCGTAATGTCCCGAAAGAAACCGGCCAGGCAGCGTCTTCCCTCGATAACTATGGGCACCGCATTCACGTCGGCATAGGCGATGGAACCATCCCTCCGCCGGCAAGGGACATCGGTCAGGAAAATCTTCTCGCCCCCCACCTGACTCTCGAAATTCGCCAGAATTCCCGGCAGATTCTCCTGGGGATGGATCGCGGATACCCCAAGGGAGAGAATTTCGTCCAGGGTATAGCCTAAAAATCTGCAGATGGCCGGATTCGCAAAACGGAACCGCTTCGTTTCTGCATCGGCAATCAAGATGCCGTCCGTGCTGGTGCCAAACAACAGGCCATACAATTCCTCAGCCTGCCTGCGCTTCTCCTCCTGTTCCAGGCTGTGCAGTGCATAGCCCAGGTCGCCGGTCAGTTCCCTGAACAGGTCGAGTTCGTTTTCATCGTCAACCATCCCGGCGGCGAGCGCCACCGCAAGGATGCCATACTCCCTTTCGTTATGCCGAAGCGCGCCGATCAGGGCGGCGCCGTCCCGGTATCGGGAAGCCAGCGGGCATGTCCCGCACGTCGTGGTGACGTCATGAATGGAGAAGACGCTGCTCTTTTCCTCCTTCACGCGGCGACAGCACTCCGGCACTCCCCCACTTTCGATTTTGGCAAGAAGTTCCTTGAAATCCTCGCCGAGTCCCGACTCGGCGGATACGGCCAGCCGGCCACGGCCATCGTACAAGGCAGCCCAGGCGGTCCGGTAACCCCTCGTCTTGATGAGCAGGTTGCAGGCACGCTGCAGCAGGGATTGCCGGTCCTTCTCGTAGACGATGAGCTTGTTGATCAACCGGATGGAATCAAGCACCCGGTTGACATGGGTTATGCGTTGTTCGTTCGTCTTCTGGTCGGCGATGTGTTGCAGCAAGGTGGAAGTCATCTGCTGAAAATTTTTCGAGAGTTCGGCCAACTCTTCGACGGCGCTGTGGGGCCACTCGAAATGGCTGGTATCGCCTAGCCTCTGCGGCACCGACCGGGTCAACACCTGCAGTTTTTTCACGCTGGAGATGAACCCGTTGCTGAGCAGGTAGGAGAGAACGATGGCGGCAGCGGTCAACAGGCCCTGCAGGGTGAGCCAGGCGAGGCTGTACCGTGAAATGTCCTCGGCTACCGGCAGCAAAGGGGCTTCGACGATAACCCTCCAGTGGCAGCTTTCGGAGACGGGCGTTGCATGAAAGAGAAAAGAGCCCCTCCATTGCTGCATCAAACTGGTATTCGGCCTGGCATCAGGCTTCCAGAGGAGGGTTTGGGAATCTGTTGTTTCCCCATTCTGAAGATAGGGCCGGTCGAAGAGGGCCATGGTTTGGAAATCGGGGAGAGTGCTGACAATCACCCGGTTTTGCCCGTCGGCCAGCGTGATATGGATGTTGCGTTCCTTGAGATTCGACATTTTTTCCGAAATCTGCGAAGTTTCCACTACCCCGCTGCCATAGCCCCGGTATTCGCCGGAGATGATGATGGGCGCCAGGAGTATCACTATCGGAGAAGGTTCCCCGAGCTTGCTCATGAGCACATCCGTGATGTAGGGCATCTTGTCTTGTTTCATGATGGCGATGTGTGAGCGAGCCGACATATCAACACCAAGAGTGGATTTCCCGTCTTGCTCCAGGGGTGAATAACTGACAGAGATGGATTTCTCGTTGAATACCCCCATACTTTTTAACGCGGGTGTGGCGGCATTGAGGATCTCGACATAGTGCTGCATTTCCTCAAAGGGGCTGTTGTTCGGATCTCCAACAAGGGAGGACAGGATCTGGACGTTCTTGTGGTGTTCGGAAATCCAGCCCGCCATACTGTTGCGAGCCGATTCGGCTACGGAGGAAACTCTCGATCTGAGCGATTCCATTTTGTTCTCCTGGTATGTCCTGATTGCCGATACCGAAAGGAGAATGGTCGGCAGGAGGGCAAAGGAGAGCATCACCGCGAACAGCAGTTCCGAGTACGCCGTGCGGGTTCTTTTGCGTTTGCTGAAAGAGTTATACGTTATGAATGCGACGGTTGCCAGCAGGGCATTGGTTACGCCATTGACCGACTGCTTGAGCATGATGACAAGCGCGCTCTGCAACGCCACACCCATGACGTGGTGATGGAAAAAGTACGCCATGGGCATTCCGAGGCATATCCAGTAGACGAGGTCATATATAACCAGATTGCCTTTGCGTCTGGAGTAGAGCCACGAGACAACGACCGCCTCCACCGTGAAGATGATGATGGTCCAGGGGTGATTCCAGAGAAGGTAGGTACAGGTCCCCGCGACGAATGCCGTGACGATGCCGCAGGTTCTTCCGAGCGCCAGGATGGCAAGCATCGAGAAGATCGAGCCGAAGAGGAAATCGACATTGAAGAAGAGATTGCCATCGAGCAGGTTCCCCAGAAAGCCGCACACGCAGAAGAGCGCGCAAAGGAGAGCCTGGGTTGAGGGTGAGACCGGAGAATTGTTCCGAAACGATAGCAGCAAGTAATTTCCTCGCCTGGGTATAGGGCTTTGGTGGCCGGAGACTGTGTAGCGGTCGACGCCTTGCCGGAGGCGTCATCGGACGAAGTAACCAATGCATCTTCCCGAGCGCAACCCATCCTCCGGCATCTTCCGCCCATCTTTGCGCTTCCGGCAGGCGCCCGGCTGAAAGCTCCTAAAGTGCATTGTAAGTGTCAGTCTATGCCCAACAAAATTCGAAATCAAGAAGAATAGAAGTTTACGAGATCTTGTCCTCATTCACTGGTACCCCCGGGATCGAACACTGCGGCACCAGGCGGGAATCTGCTTCACAAGTCTCGATAGAGCTCGACGTATTGCAATACGGCGACGGATACAGGCGGTATTCGCTGACCGCTGGTTTCGGAAAATGAGTTGCCTGGGTTGTTCTTATTAGATAGGATAGACGAGGAAGCGCAAGACTCATGGCCGGTTGGGCTCAAAAACCAAACGTCTCTCGCCATGCCTGGAAAAACGATAAGGAAGCTGTCGAGCAAAACCACCCGGCGCATAGTCATGCCGGCGCTTCTCACCATCCTGCTGTTCGTTACCGTCATTTTCCTGATCCTGCTGCCGCAGCTCGAACAAAGCTTTCTCAGCAGAAAAAAGGAAATGATCCATGAGCTTACCGAGACGGTCTGGAGCCTGCTGGTTTCCTACCATGAGAGGGAGCTTTCCGGCGAGTTGACCAGGGAAGAGGCCCAGCTGCGGGCGATTTTGAGAATCCGCACCCTTCGCTATGGTCCGGAGAAGAAGGATTATTTCTGGCTCAACGACATGGTCCCGCGGATGATCATGCATCCCTACCGCACTGATCTGGAGGGCCGGGATGTCTCCACCTTCGAAGATCCGAACGGGAAACACCTTTTCAAGGAGTTTGTCGACGTCGTCCGGCGGCAGGGAGCCGGATATGTCGATTACCTGTGGCAATGGAAGGATGATCCGAAAAAAATATTCCCAAAGGTCTCATATATAAAGGGATTTTCGCCTTGGGACTGGGTGATCGGCACCGGCATCTACATCGAGGATGTCCGAGCGGAGGTTGCCGAACTCCGCAAGAAACTCACCATCATTTCCATCGGCATCCTGCTGCTGGTATCCATGCTCGCGCTCTACTCGGTCCGCCAGACCATGCGGACGGAACAGGAAAAACTGCGCATCTTCCTTGAGCGGGAAAGCCTGATGAAGTCGCTGGAGGAGAGCAAGGAACGCTTTCGCAATCTGCTGGAGACCACCAGCGACTGGATCTGGGAAACCGACCGCGAAGGCCTCTATACCTACTCGAGCCCAAGGGTGGAAGACCTGCTTGGCTATCAGCCCGAAGAGACCATCGGCAAGACCCTGATCGACTTCGCCTCTCCCAACCAGGCCGCAATGTACGGTGAAGCTTACCGACAACTCCTCGACGACAAGAAAGCTTTCGACGGCTTCGAGATCACCTGCCTGGGAAAGACCGGACAGGTGGTGGTACTGGAAAACAACGCCGTGCCGATTCAGGGCGATGAAGGGGAGCTGCTGGGATATCGCGGCGTCGCCCGGGACATTACCGAGCGCAAACACGCCCTGGAAACCATTAGAAAGAACCGCGACGAACTGCACGCCAGCCTGGAGGAAACCGTCTCATCCCTTTCTTCCACGGTCGAGAAGAGAGACCCGTACACCGCCGGCCATCAGCAGAGAGTCGATCTCCTGGCCTGCATGATCGCCAGGGAACTGGGGCTTGGAGACGACCGGATCCAGGGGCTGCACATCGCCGCGCTCCTGCATGATATCGGCAAAATAACCCTGCCATCCGAATACCTGGCCAAACCCGCCAAACTGTCCCGTGAAGAGCAGGCCGTGGTGAAGTGCCATCCTATCGTGGGATATGAAATACTGAAGACCATACACTTCCCCTGGCCGGTGGCGGATATCGTCCGCCAGCACCACGAACACCTGGACGGTTCCGGCTACCCACAGGGGCTCACCGACCGGGAGATCCTGCTGGAGGCGAAGATTCTTACCGTGGCGGACGTGGTGGAAGCCATGTCCTCGCACCGCCCCTACCGCCCGTCGCTCGGGATCGACAGAGCCCTCGAGGAAATCTGCGCAGGCAGAGGCACTCGCTACCACGCCGAGAGCGTCGACGCCTGCAAACGCATCATCCAGGAAAAACAATTCGCCTTCTGCACGGACGACTGGTGCCAGGTTTTCGTGTAATTGTTATTCAACAAATAGGATTTTTCTATTCAAACAGGAGAAAACATCCAGGTCGGGCGGCGCCGGGATCAACCTACAAGGAGATCAACTTGTCGGCCAGTTGCGTGGCAGTGACTATGTCGAGCATATTCGTGGTGGTGCCGACCATCTTCTTTTCGGTCAGCTGGAAATGCTCAAGACAAGTTCCACAAGCGAGTACGATCACACCGTTTTTTTCGTACTCCTGGAGCTCCGCCAGCACCGGGGAGGAATCGGTGGTCAATTGCACCCCGCTGTTGACGAAGACCAGCTGCCACAGATCTTCGCCCATTTCCTTGAGGGTTTTGAGGTAATTGACCATCAGCCTGGCGCCCAAAATATCATCGCCGCGGCCAAGCTGCGCGCTTGTCACCATCACCATGATCTTCGGCCGAACCTCCGCGCTGAAAACTCGGGCCGCTGCGGGAGCCGACGCCGGTCGCTCCTCCCCTCCCGCATACCGGGCGTCGAGATGAAAGTCTTCGCCTTCCTTCTGCTCGGTGACCGAGTAGTTTCTGGTTGTGAGAAAGCGGGTGACATTCTCCCTCGATGCGTCATTGTCGACGAGAACGGTCAGGTCGCCGGGGTTCTCCTTTTCCACCAGGTCTTTCACCATCAGGACCGGCGCCGGGCAGGCAAGTCCCCGAGCGTCGAGATTCTTGGACATGTTAAAACCTCCGTCATTCAAGATAAATTCTTTCTTCTCTACTGTTTGTGGCAAAACCGATTATCCGCGCCTCAACGACACCTTCCTCGACCAGCCGATGGTGCAGTGAGCGAGCCGCCTCTTCCGGACACCCTATCAGCAGTCCTCCGGAGGTCTGCGGATCAAAGAGGATATCGCGAAGGACGGGATCGAAACCCGCAGCCATCGTCACCATCTGCCGGCGGAAAAGGCGATTTTTATGAGCGGCGGCCGGGACCAGGCCCATGGCCGCAAATTCAAACGCTTCCGGCAGAACCGGGACGGCCCTGCTGTCGATGACAATCCCCGTCCCGGTGCCGGCAATCATTTCGGCAAGGTGGCCAAGCAGGCCGAAGCCGGTAATATCGGTACAGGCCGATACCGGAAAATCTGTCATGATTTCGGCTGCATTTTTGTTCAGGGTGGCCATCAGGGCAGTCACCCTGCTGAGCGTCGAACCGGTAACGAGCCCGCCCTTGGTCGCGGTGCTGATTATGCCGGTCCCGAGTGGCTTGGTGAGGATCAGCTGGTCACCTTCCCGCAATCCCTGATTGGCGAGGATTTTTCGGGGATGGACAAAACCGGTGATCGCCATGCCGTACTTCATTTCATCGTCGACGATGCTGTGCCCGCCGAGGAGAACTGTCCGTGCTTCCCGCAATTTTTCCAGGCCTCCGGCCAGAACAGCCCGAAGGACTTCGCCGTCGAGAGTATTGATCGGGAAAGAGACAATATTCAGCGCCGTCCTCGGCGTCCCTCCCATGGCGTAGACATCGGAGAGGGAATTGGCGGCGGCGATGCGCCCGAAGTCATAAGGATCGTCGACAATGGGAGTGAAAAAATCGACGGTCTGGATCAGGGCCAGCTCGTCGGAGATTTTATAGACCCCAGCATCATCGGCGGTTGCCGTGCCGATCAGGACGTTCTCGTCACTGGGTATGGACAGTCCACGCAGTATTGCCTCCAGGTCCCCCGGAGAAATTTTTGCGGCTCAGCCCGACCCCTTGACGCAACGAGTCAGTTGGATTGCCTTTCCGGAGGAATCAGTCATTGCCTTGCACTTTCTTTATTTCCCATGGGTGAACGGACAGCTGAGCTCCTCGACCCGATAGCTGTGGAACTCCCGACAGTGCGGACAGGTTTGATGGACGACGACAACCGCTCGAAGCAGCTTTTCCCCCCGACCGTTATCGACCACACCCCAATTATCGGCGAGAGAATATTCTTCCGACGTAAACGTGTTGCCGGTCCGGGGACATTGACAATCGAGTTTCATCGGGTGGATAGTGCGGATTTAGTTCGATCCGCCGATTTATCGGCAGGATTGTTGAAGAGGCCGTGGAAAATGTCTTTCAACAGTGTTTCGTCAAGTTTGGCCAGGAGTTCATTTTCGTAGCGCTCTTCAAGGTCATCGGTGATGTCGCTTTCGCCGCAACCCGGGCCGCCCGATTCCACCATCTCCGTATGGTCGCCTCTTTCCTCGCAGAGATACAGGGGGTTGCCGGGAACCAGATCCTCGTAGCGATGGCGTTCGATCCATTGATTCGTCTCGTCATGACTGCCGACGAAGCAGATGAAAAGATGGCTGTCCGCTCTGATGGTAACCAATCGGTATCCACCGCCTAAATCATACTTGACGCAATTTTTAATTCGCGCCTCGCCGTTTCGAGTACGTTTGCTGAACACGGCTTCGCACTGACACCCATGCTGCTTGATATCGGAGAGGATAGCCTCGCACTTGTTCGCGGCCAGCTCACCCTTTTTGCCGGATTTCCGCAATCCCCCCAGTTGCCTGGGCAACGACAAAGTGAGATGGATGTAGCGTATCATGATGACTTCCCTTGGCGTTCCATTGCCGAAAAGGCTTTGTCGACAGGTTTGCCCCAGTGCCTGTCGTTTGGGTCATTGTGAGCAGAAAAGGTCGGACTGTCAAATACTTATATCCTATGAACAGCGGCCAAAACCATTGATTATTCCTATAACGGCACGGTCCTGTGCGAGCGGAATTACTGTTACCCTCGAATCCGAACGGAGCTCCGACCTTTGGCGATCGGAAACACCTTTGCCACTGCGCTGCTGACCGGCTGCCCTTCCACTAATAAGAAAGTCCTGGACCTGATTGAAGAAAACGACGGGATCGTTGTGGCCATGGAAACCGGCGGGGGATTAAAAACCGCCGGAAACGAGGTCAGCGAAGAGGGTAACCCCCTGGAGTCGTTGGCCAGCCGGTATCTCGAAACCGCCTGCGCCTGCATGACCCCCAATCACCTGCGCATCGACATCTTGAAAAACCTGGTCGACGAGAACTTCCATGATATCGGCCCCAGATGCCGGGGGCGAGGTTGTCGGCATAGAAAAAATCTATCGCCTGCCCAATTATCGATAGGAACAAGCAATTTGTAATAATTCTGCCACTTATTATACTGCTCTCCAGCAAATTGACGACCCTCCAGGAGAAATATGTATCTTTCAGCCGAACAATCCGCACTTTTCACCCCATGCCCGACCATTCCCCGGTATACGGTGGAGACCCTCCTGGAAAAAGGCAGTGGTGAATTGAACGAAGACGTGCTCCTTGAGGCGGACGATCTGTTTGGTGTCTTCGACGGCGCAACAAGCCTCGATAAAAGAAAATTCGCCGGCTTGACCGGCGGACTGCTCGCCGCAAAGATCGCCGCCCGGATCTTCCAGGAAGAGAGCGGCTGCCTGGCCTCTCTGGCCGAAAAGGCCAACCGTCGCATTCGCCACACCCTGCTGGCCGAGAATGTCCCCATCGCCGATCGCCACCGGCTGTGGTCTACAAGTCTTGCCGTCATCCGTCTGACAGCCGATCGTTTCGAATACTGTCAGACCGGCGACGCCATGATCCTGCTCATCCGGGACGACGGCAGCCATCGCCTGGTCGTGCCGGAGACCGATATCGACCGGGAGACCTTGCACCTCTGGAAGAAAGCCTCGCCGGCACCGGCGACCACCATCCAGGAACTGCTCGCCGACCAGATCCATCGTGTGCGGCTGCAGATGAATATCAGCTACGGGGTGTTGAACGGCGAGCCGGAGGCGGTACGTTTCCTTCGCCATGGCTATGTCGATCTCGCCGGGGTAGGCGATGTACTGCTGTTCACCGACGGTCTCTTCCTGCCGCGGGAAAACCCCCGCGAAAATGACGACTGGCAGCGCCTGGCCGATCTCTATTGCGGGGGCGGCCTCCAGGCTGTCCGCAATCACGTCCGGCGACTGCAGCGGGAAGACCCGACCTGCCGGAAATATCCCCGTTTCAAGCAGCACGACGACATCGCCGCCGTGGCCATCCGGCTGCACGAGGCTCCTCGGCGGGCCATCGCCTTCTCGTAATCAATTGTCTGTAGTGCACCCCGAATTTTCATCGGAGATCCAGCAATTCGATGAGGTGATTCAGCCAGGATCACCGAAAAGCTTCAACAGGACGAGGCGGGAAAGCGAGAGGATTTCTTCTTGACTCGGGGGAATAACCCTGATAGGACTAATCAGAACTGAATAGGTGATGGGGTTCACCATAACCGCTTTGTTTTCCGAAGCTGATGACTCCTGCTCTTGTTGAAAGGGCAGGAGTTTTTTTATGCTTTAGAGGGGGAGAACATGCATGAGATTTGGGGAATGGCGGCGCTGTGGGCGCTCATCGCCACGCTCATTTCCATCTGGTTCCGGATAGCCACCGCCCTGTCCGAAATCGTGGTGGCACCGTGGCCCAGCTGATCATCGGCGCGCTGATCGGCGCCTCCCTCGGGGCCGACGCCCCGTGGGTCAAGTTCCTCTCCGGGACCGGGGCGATCGTGCTGACGTTTTTGGCCGGCACCGAGCTCGACCCGGTGGTCCTCAAGACGAGGCTCAAGGAAGTTACTCTGATCGGCTTCATCATCCGCGCCGGCTCGTACGTCTCCCTGCCGGCGATCTTCTCCGCGCCCGTCGCCATCCTCGTGCTCTTTTTCGCCAAGATGCTCACCAAGATTATCGGCGTCTACCCCGCGACCCTGGCCTGCCGGTACGCCCAGAAGGAGGGAATCTACACCACCCTGCTCATGTCCACCGGCCTCACCTTCGGCTCCATCTCCGCCCTCTTCGGCCTGTCGCATCAGATCATCGACCAGCAGGAGTATTCCGTCCTCGTCTTCGTCGTAATCGGCAGCGCGGTGGTGCCGACCCTGATTGCCAACGCCTTCTTCATTCCCCATTACCTTTTGCCGAAAAAGGAATAGAATGAAAATAAGGGTCTACCACGGTACAACTCTTAGGGAGGATGGAATATGCTGAACAAAATTTTGATAGCCTACGACGGCTCGGAAAAGGCGCTGAACGCATTCACCTATGCCCTTGCCATGTTGAAAAACTGCAATTTTTCCAAACCGGAGATCCGGGTGGTGGCGGTCGCCCAGCCGCCGGAGCCGGCCGACCTCGTCGAACTGGACGCCGTGATAGACAGCGCGACCCGGCATTATGAGGAGCAATTCCAGCCCCTGCACGACAAGGCCAAGGCCCTGAACCTCAATATCATCACCGAGACGCTGATCGGCCATCCGGCGGAACAGGTCATTCATTACGCCAAAGATCACGATATCGACACGATATTCGTCGGTCAGACGGGAAAATCCAAGATCGAGACCTGGCTGCTGGGTTCGGTGTCGAAGCGCATCGCCACCTAAGCCCACTGCACGGTCACCATAGTGAAATGAAATAGAAACAAGGAGAGGAAGCGGAATGAATACGTGGTTGCTGGTGATGGTGGGCGGCAGTCTGGGGGCGGCGAGCCGTTATGGCGTCGGTCTTTTGACCGCCAGGGTATGGGGCGCGAATTTCCCGTGGGGAACCCTCATGGTCAATCTGGTCGGCTGTTTCATCATCGGTCTGCTCTTCGCCCTGGCCGACCGCTCCCGCCTGCTGACCCCGGATGTACGCTTGCTGCTCATTACCGGCTATCTGGGGGCGCTTACCACCTTTTCCTCCTTCTCTCTGGAAACGGTCAACGCCGGCCGGGCCGGCCTTACGATGCAGTCGCTGACGAATATTTTGATGAACAATATCGGGGGACTGTCCCTCACCTACCTGGGGTTGCGGCTCGGCGGGCTGAAATAGGGGGCAAGATGCTGAATTACAAGGCGATAGAAATTTTTACCAACGAGGAAGCGCGCTGCCACAACAAACCGACCGCCGATGCCGTCATCGACTACATCCGGGGCCTGAAGATCGCCGCCCGGTGCATCGTCACGCGCGGGATAGCCGGCTGCTATGAAAGCGGCGAGATTTCGACAGGAAGGCTGGAGATCCTTTCCTACAACCTGCCGATACGCATCTATATCGCACTGCCGGCGGCGGAAACCGAGAAGGTGACGGCCGAACTGGAAACCATGGTCGAAGAGGGGATCATCGTGCTCCACGACCTGCAGGTCATCAGCCACAAGACGGCCAATACCTTCTTTCCCCGGCAGTTGCTGGTGCAGGACGTGATGACCGCCGACCCGCAGAAGGTTTCGGCCGAGACCCCCGCGAGCGAAGCGGCGCGGCTTCTCCTCTCCTCGATCTTCACCGGCTTACCGGTGGTTGACCGGGAGAACCGGCCCATCGGGATGGTCACCCAGGGCGATCTCATCGAAAAAGGCGGCATGCCTTTGCGGCTCGGCCTGCTGGCCGAATCCGAGCAGGACGGCATCGAGTCGGTCATGAAGGCACTTGCGCAAAAACAGGCCAGAGAGATCATGACCGCTCCGGCAGTAACCATCGGCCAGGACCGGACGCTGATCGAAGCCGTCGGCAGGATGTTCGACAAGGGGCTGAAACGGCTACCGGCAGTGGACAAGGAGGGCCATCTCACCGGCATGCTTTCCCGTCTCGACATCTTCAAGACAGTTATGCGCGAAGCGCCGGACTGGGCGGCTTTTCAGGCTCAGAAAATCAAGGTGCAAAATCTGCGGACGGTGTCCGACATCCTGCGCCGCGATACCCAGGCGGTGTCACCGGAAACCACCATCGACACGGTTATCAGGATCATCAACGGCAACGATATGCAACGGGTGGTGGTGGTAGATGCCGAGGGCAGGTTGCTCGGGATGATTTCCGACCGCGACTTATTGGGTTACTTCAAGGCGGATCAGGACGGCATACGGCAGCTGTTTACCAGACTGGCCCACCCCTTCAAGAAGGCTTCGCAGGATCTCGCAGAGCGTCTGGCCGGCACCACGGCCGGCGAGGTCATGACGACCGATCCGATAACGGTGCGGGAAGGTACTCTCATAGGGGAAGCCATCCGCCTGATGACCGACAAGAGATTGAAACGGCTACCGGTGGTTGATGAAAGCAACCGTTTCCAGGGCATGATCAGCCGCGACTCCTTGTTGCGGACCGGTTTTGCGAGAAAAGGCTGATCGATAGCCTCGGCAAACCCAGCCGCAAGCTGAGGCAAACAGAAGCGATTTCAGAAACGCAGCGTCGCCTTCAGCCGGTTCGGCGTGGTGAGGAGCCGAAAGGCGTCGAGTGGCGAGGTCACCAGGATATCCGCGCCTCTATGGCATCTTTCGCGCACACCTCGGCCAGGCAGACGGCAACCCCGAGTTTGGCGGTCGCAAGCATCAGCCGGTCATTGCCGCCATTGCCCAGGGCAATGACCTGCTCGGCGCCAAGCTGCTCGACGTAGGCTCTCTTTTGCAGATCGTGCCGCTCCCCGGAAAGGATATGGACCTCGCATTCCACACCTTCGAGTTCCGTCCGGGCCATGCCGAAGGTGTCGGCGGTGAGCACGTGGATCTTCACCATCTTCGTCAAGTCGTTCAAGCCTTCTCTGACACTAAGGTACTTTCTGGATGCTGGGTGATATGGCAACTTTACGGCCCCGGAAGAGACGGCCGAAATTGCCCGTCATTTCTGGCTGACAACGGAGATCCCGCGAACATAGCGATGGTGCATCTGAACGGCCTGACGGCCCCGTCAGGCACCAATTGCGTGCTGCACGCACCTCAGTCGCTCATCGCCTTCTCGTAAGACGACAGCACCCTTTCGAAAACCGCCTGCCAGCTGTATCTCGACGTAATCGCGGTTACTTCTGCAAGAGGCGGGCGCGGTGCGGCGCGCACCCGGGCGGCCATGCCGGTAATGGCTGCGCCAAGACTTCCTTGAAGCTGCTCCCAATCCTTCGGGTCGGGCCGGTCGACGGTTGCCAGGACGGGCAGCTCGACCAAGGAGACCAGATCCGGGCCCGCCCCACGCAGCAGTTCCCTGCAGCCCGGCAGGTCGGTGGCGATGATGCGGCACCCGGCGGCAAGCGCCTCGAGCAGGACGAGCGGCAGGCCCTCGAAGAATGAGGGCAGGACAAAGACATGACAGCTCCCCATCAGCCGGGCCAGTTGCTGCTGGCTTATCCTGCCGTGCACCGTCACGCCGGCCCCCACCTGTTCGGCCAGCTGCAGGCACTGCTCGGTTTCCTCGCCGGCGCCCGAACCCGCCAGATCCAGGTGCAGCCCACGATCCTGCAGGCCGATGAAGGTGCGCAGCAGCCAGTCGACCCCCTTGGCGAGGCTCAGCTTACCGGCATAAAGCAGCTGAACCGGCGGCGCCGACGCCTTGCTCCCGGGGGTAAAGAGCGTGTCGTCATAGCCGCCGCCGACAATATCGATGCGCTCGACGGCAATGCCGTATAGCTCTTGAATCTGCGCCGCCTGCTCGTGGCTGAGGGCCAGCACCCTGTCGATCTTCAGGCAGTCGGCCAGAACCCTCTCGCGAAGATGCGGGCACTGCACATACTGGCGCAGTTCGGTGGAGTGACAGGAGGTGACCATCGGCATATCCGGCAGCACCTTCCGGGCAATTGAGCTTGCCAGCCAGAGATGATGGCTGTGCAGAATATCGGGCGAGAATTCCGCGGCGGCGGCACGGATCGTCTCGGCAAAAAGGCGTTCGTAGTCGGTGAGCTGCTCCTCGCTGAGGGCATCGAAGCGCGAACTGGGGTACGGCATGACGTTGCTCATGCCCGGCACGGCGAAATCAAGATCGGCCGCGCTGCCTCCGCCGCCTCCGCTAAAGCGGATCATGCGGCAGCAGTCCCGGTCGATACCGGGAAACCGGGGCATCAGCTCACCGGTAGCACCCGCGATGAGAAAATTGCGGTGACCGGCAGCCGCCGCCTGGCGGATAACGTTCTGCAGGTAGAAGCCGCTGCCGGTGCTTTCCGGATGCTGACTGATCAGATGGAGTATTTTCATTACCCTCAGTTTTTGTTTCATGCGATTTCCCTTCAGTCGTTTT
>OBJA01001467.1_pt1 | contig 16068 bp, 17 predicted proteins | sample 1519751 | NCBI WGS metagenome assembly OBJA01 (sample SAMEA3881238, study PRJEB22517) | soil metagenome | biome: lake sediment; feature: soda lake sediment; material: sediment, water from around vicinity | place: India | collected 2013-12-23 | depth 3 m | reverse complement strand
AGGAGTCAGAAGTCAGAAGTCAGGAGTTGGAACGGTTGAGAAGGCCTTTGGGGGAGAATGAAAGGCGTCCTTGAATCGACGTATAACTGTTCCGGAGCATTCTGAATACTGACTCCTGTCTTCTGACTACATTCTTGCTGAATCAACTTTATAATCATAATTATATATTTATCTTCGCGTTCTAGGTGATCTTGGCGAAAATTTTAGACCTCAGCGGCTTGGGTGAATGGTTTTCTGGGCGGAAAGTTGTTGGGGGGTGTTGATGTGGGTGTGTCGGTGATCGGATGAGACGAATAGATTAGTCATGGACGGTGGAGCGTTTTGGTGATGGAGGAGGGGGTTTGTGGTGATACCCCGGGAGATCTTTCGAGAGTATGATATTCGCGGGTTAGCCGAGACTGAGCTAACACCGGGGTTTGTTCGTGTCTTGGGCTTAGCTTGCGGCCGTTATTTCCTGGCGAAAGGGCAACGCGTTGTGGTGGTGGGGCGGGATAATCGGTTGAGTTCGGACACGATTTACCAAAACCTGATCCGCGGGTTGTCCAAAGCTGGATGTGAAATAGTGGATATTGGAACCGTGACAACGCCGATCTTCTACTTTGCCGGAGTGCATTGGCGGATCGGCGCGGGAATTATGATCACGGCCAGCCATAACCCGGGCGAATTCAATGGCTTTAAGATTGCTTTGGGGCCCGGTACCCTTTACGGCCCAGCGATCCAGGAGATTCGCCAACTCTGCCAAGCGGTGGAAGGGGTGTCGGATTATCCGGAGGAGGTTCGAGTCAGCCGGCGCTATCCACGAAAGGCTTACCTTCGGATGCTTAAGGAGAGGATACAGCTGGGCAACCGCCGCCTGTGTGTCGCCATTGATTGCGGCAACGGGACGGCCGGGCTCTTTGCACAAGAGGTCTTCGAGTCCTTGGGATGCCAGGTTGTTTCGATCTACTCCGAATCCAACGGAACGTTTCCAAACCACCATCCCGATCCCGTGCGGAGCGCCAACTTAAAGGATCTACAGCAACTGGTGGTCCGGTGTGGAGCGGATCTGGGCATCGGATTTGACGGCGACGGCGATCGGCTTGGTGTCGTGGATGATCGGGGAGGCATCATCTGGGGGGATCGCTTGATGATCCTTTATTGGCGGGAGATCCTTGCTAAGCACCCCGGCACGCCTTGCATCATCGAGGTCAAATGTTCCCAGGCGTTGGTGGAAGAGGTGGAGCGTTTAGGCGGAAGGCCTATCTTCTTCCGCACCGGGCACTCGCTGATCAAGGCCAAGATGCGTGAGATCGGGGCGCTATTTACCGGAGAGATGTCGGGGCATATGTTCTTTGCGGATGAGTATTACGGTTATGATGACGCCTTTTATGCCGCTGCCCGCTTGCTGCGCATCCTCTCCCATACGGACCAACGGTTATCCCAACTGCTTTCGGATGTACCCCGCTATCCCTCCACCGCCGAAACCCATATTCCCTGCGGCGAACAGGATAAGTTCCGTGTCGTTCAAGCGTTGACCGACCGGTTTCGTCAGCGTTATCCCATCATCGATATTGATGGGGTAAGGGTCTTGTTCCCCGGCGGATGGGGATTGGCGCGCTCGTCCAATACCCAACCCGTTATTGTAGCCCGTTGCGAAGGCCGTACGGAGGAAGACCTTCAAACCATCTGTTCCGTCATGAAGGAGGAACTGGAAAGCTTCCCGGAGATTGCGCCCTTTGTGTGGGCGTATTAAGGGATCGAATAGCGCCTTCTTTCGGTTGAACCAAAGAAATAAAATCCAATGTGAATAAAAAGTGAGGTTTGGGCGGATGAACGTCTTAATCACCGGCGGAAAGGGCCAATTGGGACGGATGCTCATTCATCAATTGGAGGACCAGGGAGACTCGGTGCAGACCGTGGTTAGCGATCTGGACACGCTGGACATCGCCGACGCTCCAAGAGTAGCCGCTTTTGTGGCGGAGACGCGGCCCGATGTGATCGTCAATTGCGCTGCGCTGACCGATGTGGATGGTTGCGAAGCCAATGAGGCAACAGCCTATCGCGTCAACGCGTTGGGCGCTCGGAATCTGGCGGCGGCCGCATACCGGGTGGGGGCAAAGATCCTTCAAGTCTCCACCGATTATGTCTTTGACGGTCTGGGAACCCGTCCGTTGCGGGAGGATGATCCCATCAACCCCCAGAGCGTTTACGGACGAAGCAAAGCCTGGGGAGAGCAGCTTGTTCGTGCGACCAATCCCCGCCACTTCATTGTGAGGACAGCTTGGCTATACGGCGATGGGAAGAACTTTGTCCGGACGGTGCTCCTGTTGGCAAAGGAGCGGCGGGAGATCGCCGTTGTCCGGGATCAGGTGGGCAGTCCAACCAGTACCAAGGATCTTGCCCGGTGCATTATGGGACTGATACAGACCGAACGTTACGGTACCTACCATGGAACATGTCAGGGAGCTTGCTCCAGGTATGAATTGGCCCAGGCCATCGTGGAGATAGCTGGGCTATCGACACGGGTTGCCCCTGTGACGACGGAGATGATGAATCCATCGGCGAAACGCCCAAAATACGCCGTGCTCGACAACTTTCTCCTACGCCTGGAAGGCCTCGACACCTTCCGTCCGTGGGAAGAGGCTCTGGAGGAATACTTACGGAGGTTAAAGGGTAAAGGGGACGGACCTCTCTCTTGCTCTCCCCTAAAGGGGAGAGTAACCTAAGCCGTTGGAGTAATGGGGTGAACGGGTTGCGGGTTCTCTCGCAAAGGCGCAAAGAAGGAAAGGGTGGAAGCGGATTCATTTAGATATCAATTAATATATTTCTTTGCGTCCTTGGCGATCTTGGCGAGAAAATAAAGACCCCGGAGGCTTGGGAGAGAGTCTTTGGGGGAGGGGGACGATGTTCTCTCGCAAAGGCGCAAAGAGCGCAAAGGGTGGGAGAGGATCTGTTAGTATTAATTATTATATATTTCTTGGCGTCCTTAGCGATCTTGGCGAGAATATAAAGACCTCAGAGGCTTGGGGGAAGGGGACGAGTGGTTTCTTGCAAAGGTGTGAAGCGGTTGGAAGGTTGGGGATGGAATGAAGACGATGTTGGTTACTGGCGGGGCTGGGTTTATTGGGAGTCATTTCATTGTCTATCTGTTGAATCGCAATCCGGGGATGAGGGTTATCAATCTAGATGCCCTGACCTATGCCGGCAATCCGGAGAATCTGCGGGAGGTATGGGACCATCCCAATTATCGGTTCGTCCATGGCAATATCTGCGATATGGCCAGGGTTGAGCAGCTTTTTATAGAGACGGAGATCGACTATGTCCTAAACTTTGCAGCCGAAAGCCATGTCGATCGGAGTATCTGCGATCCGAGAGTCTTTGTGGATACCAATGTGGTTGGAACAGTTAATCTTTTGAATGCGGCGAGAGTCCATTGGGATAAGGACGGACGCTTCCCGGAGGGGAAGAAGTTTCTCCAGATCTCCACCGATGAGGTATATGGTTCGCTGGGGGAGACCGGAAGCTTCACGGAGGATACGCCCCTTGATCCCCATAGCCCCTATTCTGCTAGTAAAGCCGGGGCGGACCTTTTGGTCAAAGCCTATTATGATACGTACGGATTGCCGGTGAATATTACCCGGTGCAGCAATAACTATGGACCGTGTCAGTTTCCGGAGAAGTTAATTCCATTGCTCATCCGCAATGCGGTGGCGAAAAAGGGGTTGCCGATCTATGGCGATGGGATGAATATTAGGGACTGGATTTATGTGGAGGATCACTGTAAAGCCATTGAACTTGTCCTGCATCGCGGACGTTTGGGCGAGGTTTATAACGTGGGCGGATGCTGTGAACGGACGACTCTTCAAATCGTTAGGACCATCATCGCTTATCTCCATGATCGGGTCGATCCTGGGATTACGGAGAATCTGATCCGTTTTGTGGAGGACCGGAAGGGCCATGACCGCCGTTATGCCATCGATGCCGGGAAGATTCGGAGGGAGTTGGGGTGGGTTCCGGAGACGCGCTTTGAAGAAGGGATTGAACGGACGATCCAATGGTATCTCGAACACCGGCATCGGTTGGATGAGGTTAAGGCTTAGGGGATAGGGGGACGGACACATTTGGGAACGGTGTTTTCTCGCAAAGGGTGGGAGTGGATTATTTAGATTACTCAGGAGTCAGTAATCAGGTTAGAAGTCGGAATTCAGAATTCAGAATTCAGGAGTCAGAAGTTGGAACGGTTGAGAAGGCCTTTGCGGGGAGAAAAAATGATTTTTGAATCGACGTATAACTGTTCCGGAGCATTCTGAATACTGACTCCTGTCTTCTGACTCCTATCATGCTGAATCAACTCTATCATCATAAAATCTTGGCGATGGTTTAATGTGATGGGTGGTGGGGATTTGGGGGGGTTTGTTTTTTTGCCGACGGGGATCGAGGGGCTTTGGGTTATTGAGCCTCAGGTTCTCAGGGATGAACGGGGTTATTTTATGGAGACATATAACGCGAAGGATTTTCGTGCTGCCGGGATTGACGTCGATTTTGTCCAGGATAACCAATCCTTGTCGAAACGAGGCGTTCTCCGGGGTTTGCATTATCAAAAAAGATTTCCCCAGGGTAAGCTGGTCCGGGTGGTTCAGGGGGAGGTCTTCGATGTTGCGGTGGATCTTCGGGAGGATTCGGCGACCTTCAAAGGCTGGCACGGCGTCTATCTTTCGGAGGATAATCAACGACAGTTTTACATCCCGCCGGGGTTTGCCCATGGTTTTCTGGTGCTTTCCGAGGAAGCGGTCTTTGCCTATAAGTGCACAGACCTTTACCATGCGGGCGATGAGGGGGGGATCCTCTGGGACGACCCGGAATTGGGGATCCAATGGCCTGTGGAGCTGGTTCCCGAGGTGCTGCTCTCCGATAAGGATAGAGCGTGGGGTGGGCTTTTAGGGGACCGTTTTAATAATTCTTCTTCATGGAGGGAAACGACCGGGGGATGAAGAATTTTGCATTGAGTCGGAGTTGAAAAGGAGGTCATCTCTCCGTGATTATTGGAATCGCCGGCGGAACTGGATCCGGAAAAACCACAGTGGCCTATGCGCTCCAACACGCTTTGGGTCCGAACAATGTGGCGCTGCTCTCTCAGGACTCCTACTACGTTGATCTGAGTCACTTGCCTTCCGAGATGCGAAAGGGCTTCAATTTCGATCATCCCGACGCCTTTGAAAACGCTCTGTTATTGGAGCATCTGGAGAAACTGCGCTCCGGCCACTCCGTAGAGGTTCCCATCTACGATTACCGGGCTAACACCCGGACACGGGAGACGTTAGCTGTTCCACCCCTGCCGGTCGTGGTGGTGGAAGGTCTGTTGGTCTTATCCGAACCCGCGTTGCGGGCGGCTTTTGATATCAAAGTCTTTGTGGATACCGATTCCGATGTGCGTATCTTAAGGCGGTTGATGCGGGATGTCCAAGAGCGCGGACGGACGGTACAGTCTGTTTACGACCAATATCTTTCGACGGTCAAACCGATGCACGACGCCTTTGTAGAGCCGACGAAACGCTTTGCCGATGTCATTATCCCCGAAGGAGGCCACAACACCGTGGCCCTCAGTCTATTGATCTCCAGGATCGAACGGTACTTGGAGAAAGACACCGCCATGTAGGGGGCGGTTTTTGAATTGCGGTGGTTTGTAAAAGAGCAAAAAGAATAGACGGGGAAATAAACCATGAAGGACATGAAGAACATGAAGGTGAAAGTGGTTTTGAAGGAATGATGGAGAAGGCGGCGGTTTGAATTGACGTTTTTAAATGCATGAATTCTTGACTTGGATTCTTCGTACATGGTTTGAAAAAAAGCTAAGCTTATGACCGGATGAATAATTGTTTTTAAAGTGATGGGGGATCGGCGATTGAGATGGTTTCCACTGGTTTTTGAACCGGTTTATCAGGAAAGGATATGGGGAGGGCGGAGGCTCTGGGATGGGCTCGGACGGAAGGTTCCGTTTGAGCGAACCGCCGAGAGTTGGGAGATCTCCGCGCATCCTCATGGGATGACACGGGTATTATCCGGTCCGTTCCGAGGGAAGACTCTTCCGGAGTTGATTGCGATGGATCGGGTCGGTCTCCTGGGGGAATTGATGGATGAGCGCTTTCCGCTTCTGGTGAAGGTGATTGGGGCCGAGACGGATCTCTCGGTACAGGTTCACCCCGATGACGCGGTGGCGGCTTCTATTGGAGAACGGGGGAAGACGGAAGTCTGGTATGTCTTGCGGTCGGAGCCAGGGGCACGGATTATCTATGGGCTTGAACCCGAGGTAACCCGTGAGATGCTGGCGGAGGCCGTTCGCCATGGGATTATCTGCTCGTGCCTGCGGGAAGTTCCGGTGCGGGAAGGGGATTTTATCCCTTTGCCTGCGGGTTGTCTTCACGCATTGGGTGGAGGGATTATGGTGGCGGAGATCCAACAAAGCTCCGATACGACCTACCGCTTGTATGATTGGGATCGCTTGGACGCACAAGGGTGCCCACGACCCTTGCATATACAGGAAGGCCTCTCCTCGGTCAAGCCGGAGCTTCCGCTCGAGACGCCTTTTACGAACGGGTTCAATAATGGGGATATCCTCTTTGACGACGCGCATTTTACGGTGGAAGGCCTCTGTATCAACGAGAGGCGGACCGAAGGCGCAGGCCCCGTCTGTCGGTTGTGGACGGTGGTCGGAGGAAGAGGGGTCCTGGAGGGGGTCGAAGCCTGCGAGTTGAGGGCGGGGAGTTCATTGCTGCTGCCGGCAGCGATGGAGCCCGCGGCCTTCCTTGGCGATCTGCGCATCTTGCAGACGACTCCCAAACCTGACAGGCTATAAAAAGGAGATGCACCATGGAGAAGATTCTTTTAACAGGGGGCGCAGGCTTTATCGGCAGCCACGTTTTGGAGCGCCTGCTTGCCACCACGGACCACTTCGTCGTTGTAGTGGACAACTTCAACGATTATTACGATCCCCAGATTAAACGGGAGAATATCCGGCGCTCTCTGGAGAACCCCCGCTGTGTCCTGAGAGAGGGGGATATTCGAGATCTGCCGTTTTTGACGGGGCTTTTTGAGGAGTATGGGTTTGACCGGGTCATCCATCTGGCGGCTATGGCCGGTGTCCGTTCATCGCTGGAGACGCCCGCCATCTATGTGGATGTGGATGTTAAAGGAACGGTGCATCTTTTGGAGCTTGCGCGGCGGCAGCCTGTGCGCAATTTTGTCTTCGCCTCATCCTCGTCGGTCTACGGCGTCAATTCGAAGACGCCCTTTGCAGAGACGGATCCGGTGGACGCGCAGATCTCGCCCTACGCTGCGGCAAAGCGCAGCGGAGAGCTTTATTGCGCCACCTACGCCCGGCTATATGGCTTTCCCGTGGTTTCGCTTCGGTTCTTTACCGTCTATGGCCCTCGGCAACGCCCGGAGATGGCTATTCATCGTTTCACCCGTTTGATCGATAAAGGAGAGTCCATCCCCTTCTTTGGCGATGGTTTATCCCGCCGGGACTACACCTATATCGAAGATATCGTTGATGGCGTGATGGCCGCGATGATGGTGGAACGCCCGGGACATGAGATATATAATCTGGGGAATTCTCAGACGGTGACCCTCTCCCGCTTAGTTCAGATCATCGAAGAAGGTTTGGGCAAAAAGGCGACGTTGCAACTCCTGCCGAACCAGCCCGGAGACGTCCCGATTACCTATGCCGATCTCACCTTGTCCCAATGTTATCTGGGTTATCAACCCCAGGTTAGCTTGGAGGAGGGGATACGAAGGTTTATTGCGTGGTATCGGAGCCAATGAGTTTTGGTTTTCTCTACGGGGTTAGTCCGGGATGAAAATGGGGAGACCTCTCTCTTGCTCTCTCCTAAAGGGGAGGTATCGTGTAGAGTGGTTCGTATAAGCGCCATCCTGGCCACGATACCTTAAACCATCGTGGTTTTGGAGTAACCTAAGCCTTTGGTGGTAAGGGTTTGTGTCGATTTATGGGGTCGGAATTTGAGGTATTTTCTAAGTAGTCGGCCACGTCAGCATCCGCTGACGCACGTGAAACGATAAAAATTTAAGCTGATGTGGACGACAAGAGGCATTTTCTAAGTAGGTATTTGGGAAACGTTTTCAAACCAGGACCTGAAGAACGTGAAGGTGGAAGTGGATTTGAGGAATGACGGAGAAGGCGACGGTTTGAATTGACGTGTTCAAAAGAGATGAATTCATGACTTGGATTCTTCGTGTCTTCGTGGTTAAAATAGTCTCTTGCGATACGACTAACTCAAAGGACGCCGAAAGGCGTTTTTTTTTAGTCCTATATAAATCGGCTCTAGCAGGATATATTGAAAGAAAATTTAAGCAACAATCACGGTTTAGGTATAACCCCATTGAAAACGGGCAATAATTTCAGTGAGCGCGCGTATCAACCGTCAACGGGGGTTATCCTTACATGCTGGTCAACAAAGTCGAGATCTGTGGAGTCAATACCTCGAAATTGCCGGTGTTATCCAGTGCCAAAATGCGGGATCTCCTGCAACGTATGCAATCCGGCGAACGGGGAGCACGCGAAGAGTTGATCCAAGGAAATTTACGCCTCGTTTTAAGCGTGATTCAACGCTTCAATAACCGGGGCGAATATGTCGACGATCTATTTCAGGTCGGCTGTATCGGACTGATGAAAGCCATTGATAACTTTGATTTATCCCAGAATGTTAAGTTTTCCACCTATGCCGTGCCTATGATCATTGGAGAGATCCGCCGCTATTTGCGGGACAATAATCCGCTGCGCGTCTCCCGTTCGTTACGGGACATCGCCTATAAAGCGTTGCAAGTCCGGGATGCGTTGGTCTCAAAGCACGGCAAAGAACCGACAGTCGCAGAGATCGCGGAAGAGCTAAAGGTCAACCGGGAAGAGGTCGTCTTTGCCCTTGATGCGATCCAAGAGCCCATCTCTTTGTTTGAACCGATCTACCACGATGGCGGCGATCCCATCTTCGTCTTGGATCAGATCAGCGACGATAAGGCCGTGGATGCGCAATGGCTGGAAGGGATCTCGATCAAAGAGGCCCTTTATAAACTGAGCGATCGTGAGCGCATGATCCTACGGATGCGTTTCTTTGAAGGGCGGACCCAGATGGAAGTCGCTGAAGAGATTGGAATCTCCCAAGCCCAGGTCTCTCGGTTGGAAAAGACTGCCCTCAAACATATGCGGCATAACATCACGGGTGAGCGTTCATGAAAACCTGGACGCACCAAGGGACGTGGAGATATCGCTTACGGACGTCAGCGATTTTACTGGCGGTAGGCTTGGGAGTGCTTACCATGACGTCTTGGGCTGGAGCCAGCGGCAAGAGCAAAGTGGCATATAATCGGGAGAATCTGATTCGTCTTCACGTGATCGCCGAGAGCGACAGAGCCGATGATCAACGCGTAAAGCTTTTGGTTCGTGATCGCATGTTACGGGAGAGCGAAAGGTGGCTTTTGGGCGTCGAAGACCGCCAGGAGGCGCTGAGCCGCTTGAAACAGAATAAAGACCGTATCTTGGCTGCGGTCATCGATGAATTGCGTCAGAACGGCAAGGAATATGGGGCAAGAATCGAATTTGGCGTCTTTCCCTTCCCGGACCGAGAGTACTCCTTTGGAAGCCTTCCGGCGGGCGAGTATACGGCGGTGCGAGTCGTCCTGGGAAACGGCGTCGGTCGCAACTGGTGGTGTGTTCTCTTTCCACCCCTCTGCTTTGCCGATGAGGATCAGGCAGTCGCAGCCACAGCCCAGACCACTCATGATTCGGGAGAAACGGTCGTTCTCCGCTGGCAAATGCTTGAACGTTTCTTAGCCAAGAAAGATCTGGCGATGGATGAGTTCTGGAAGGGTTGGGGCAGGTTTTTTGCAAGTAACAAGTAACGAGTGTCGAATTGCAAGTAATTAGGGAGATATATCTCCGTGGGCATATAGCTATGAACGAAAACTTTCCACACCCGCAACCCGATATCGGTATCGAGTAATCTGGGGAATTAGCGATGAATACCTTTCATACCCGCTACTCGCTACTCGCAACCCATTCCCGTTACCCGTTGACACCCGCACTTTCCTGGGATACACTGAAAGATGAAGTGTTAATTAGGAGGGATGCCATGTGTCACGGGAACGCATTTTAATCGTTGAGGACGAGCCCAATATCCTGGAACTCGTTGCCTATAACCTGGAGAAAGAGGGCTGGGCCGTTTTAAGGGCGACCAGTGGCGACCAGGGCTGGGAGAAGATTCAAAACGAAAAGCCCGATCTTGTACTGCTGGATCTGATGCTTCCTGGGATAGACGGGATGGAAGTCTGTCGCCGGACTCGGGATAATGCGTCGACGCGGGGTATTCCCATCATTATGCTGACGGCCAAATCGGAAGAGGTGGATCGGGTCTTAGGGTTGGAGACCGGCGCTGATGACTATGTAACAAAGCCATTCTCCCCTCGTGAACTCGTGGCTCGTATAAGGGCGGTTCTACGGCGTGTCGAACGATTGCCGGGAGATGAGCCCGTTGAGATGTTAGAACTCGGACCGATCCGTATCGATCTCCGACAACATAAAGTAACAGTCCATGACGAAATCGTCGAGTTGACTCCCAAAGAGTTTGACCTCTTGCACCTATTGGTCAGTCATCCTGGAAGGGCGTTTACGCGAGAGTTCTTATTGGAACACCTTTGGGGCTACGAATTCTTTGGCGATACGCGGACTGTCGATGTTCATGTGCGTCGCTTGCGACAAAAGATTGAAGCGGATCCCGCCAATCCATATTGGTTGGAGACCGTCCGCGGCGTGGGCTATCGGATGCAGGAGGGAGCTTAAATGGATCGTCTCCGCTTCCGAATTATCCTCGGTATCCTGCTTTTGATCTCGCCCATCGGCATTTTGCCCAAAGAGCCACGGCTATTTTGGCCAGTGGTTTTCTTTTGGTTTGTTCCTGTCACCGTTTTTCTACTGTTTTATTGGCTAAGGCCACTCTATAAGTTAAGGAAGGTCTTGATGAACCTTGCTGCGGACGAAGAGCCGGAGATGGTAAGGGCCGACGGTGCGTTCTTCCAAAAGGATCTGGAGTACTTGCGGGATGTTACGGTGGAACGGGCGGGTAAGCTCCGACGTGAACAGGCGGAACGTGAACAGATTCAATCCATCCTCTTCTCCATCGTTGAGGGGATTGTCGCCACCGATGCCTCCGGACGCATCTCCTTTATGAACCAGGTCGCCGAATCGATGTTTGGTTTGCAACCCGGAACGGCACAGGGTAAGTTTCCTCGGGAGGTTTGGCGGGAGTTTGAATTGGCGGAAATATTTCATCAGGTCTTCGTTACCGGCGAACCCAAGGAACGGGAGATCTGGATGGATCCTCCTACCAAACGCCTGCTTAAAGTCCAGCTAACCCCGATTCGTGTGGAAGAGGAAGGGGAGGCCCAGGGCGTTTTGGCGGTGATCCGTGATCTAACGCGAATCCGCCATCTAGAGACGGTGCGGTCGGATTTCGTCGCCAATGTCTCCCATGAGCTGCGAACGCCGTTGACTTCGATCAAAGGTTTTGTCGAGACGCTCTTGGACGACGGGCTGCAAAACTCGGATTCCGCCAAACGTTTTCTGACCATCATCAGTCAAGAGGCGGAACGTTTGAACCGCCTGATCGATGACTTGCTCGATCTTTCAAAGCTGGAATCAGGCCGAACCGAGCTGCATCAGAGCCGGTTGTTTATGGCTCCTCTGGTGGAGGAGATTCGTCAGACCATGGATTCCCGGATCGAGGATAAGCGGTTGGGCTTCTCGGTGGAGCTTGGCTCGACACCGGTCTGGGCCGATGAAGATCGCATCCGGGAGGTCCTGGTCAACCTGATCGATAATGCCATCAAATACACACCGGAGGGCGGATTCATCCGCGTCAGCGAGATCGGGCGAGGAAAAGAACAGGAGTTTATCATCTGCGATACGGGTATCGGCATTCCCAAAGAGAGCCTAAGCCGTATCTTTGAGCGTTTTTACCGGGTGGACAAGGCGCGTTCCCGCGAGATGGGCGGCACCGGACTTGGATTATCCATCGTGAAGCATATCATCGAGCGGCATAACGGCCGCGTCTGGGTGGAAAGCGAGCTTGGAAAAGGAACCTGTTTTCATTTCACCATCGACAAATATCAAGAGGACAAAGGCTCCCACGGGGAGTAGGACAAGTGGAAGCCTTTGAGGGAAGACCTCTCTCTTGCTCTCCCCTATAAGGGGAGGTATCGTGTATAGTGAAATTTTATAAGCGCCATCCTGGCCACGATACCTTAAACCATCGTGGTTTTGGAGTAACCTAAGCCGTTGGAGTAATTGGGAACGAGTGTTCTCTCGCAAAGGCGCAAAGACGCAAAGGGTGGGAGAGGATTATTAAGATTACTTAGGAGTCAGTAATCAGGTTAGAAGTCGGAATTCAGAATTCAGAATTCAGGAGTCAGAAGTTGGAACGGTTGAGAAGGCCTTTGCGGGGAGAAAAAATGATTTTTGAATCGACGTATAACTGTTCCGGAGCATTCTGAATACTGACTCCTGTCTTCTGACTCCTATCTTGCTGAATCAACTTTATAATCTTAATTATATATTTCTTTGCGTCCTTGGCGATCTTGGCGAGAAAATAAAGACCCCAGCGGCTTGGGGAAAGGCCTTTGTGGGAGGGGGACGATGTTCTCTCGCAAAGGCGCAAAGAGCGCAAAGGGTGGAAGTGGGACTGTGAGAGGTAGATATAATTACCTTCGCTTTCCTGGTGACTTCGAAGGCTTAGGGTTCCCCTTCCCTGTTAGGGATGGGCAAGGGTTAGGTTAACTTCGAAGGCTTAGGGGACAAGTGATGGATAGGGGTTTGCAAAGAGTCGCGGCCGGTTTTAGACCGGCTTGTTCTTTATGTTGGAGTTGCAAAATTTTGTAGGGTTGCCATGGGGTTTCAAAGGGGATTTCGACGCTCTTCAGACTTCCTTAGGTAGGTGACGGCAATGGAACGTTTGCAAAAATTTCTGGCTCGGGCGGGGGTGGCTTCACGCCGGGAGGCGGAGCGACTGATCTCTGCGGGACGCGTTCAGGTCAATGACCAAGTGGTACAGGCGATGGGGGTATCCGTCGAGCCTTCCAAGGATCGGGTAGTCGTCGATGGACGGGCTGTCATCGTTGAAGACGAACGACATTATTACATTTTGCATAAGCCGAAAGGCGTTGTGACGACGGTGAAGGATCGCCATGCGGAGAAGACGGTGATGGATCTGGTCTCCAATATTCCGGTGCGAGTATATCCCGTGGGACGGTTGGATCGCGACTCCACCGGCCTGCTTCTATTGACCAACGATGGCGATTTGGCGATGGCGATGACCCATCCCCGACATCACGTGGAAAAAATTTATCGTGTGTTGGTTAAAGGAACGCCTGCTCCTGACAGTCTTCGAAAATTAAGAGAAGGAATTTTATTGGAAGATGGAATGACAGCTCCAGCATTGGTCAAAATATTGGAGAGCCAAAAGGGACAGACTATTCTAGAGATAACCCTCAGGGAAGGCAGAAAACGGCAGATAAGGCGAATGGCTGCGGCGGTAGGCCATCCTGTGCTAGAATTATGCCGTATTCAGATGGGCCCGCTGCAATTAGGAGAACTTCCCGTGGGATCATACCGTCCTTTGACGGAGAGCGAACGACAAGCTCTAATCGGGTTGATTCGATAGCCCGTCAGACTCCTAAATACACTTCGAAGGCTCATTTTACGACTCGCCACTCGTAAACCGTCACTCGTAACCATTTTTAAATAGAGTTTAGGGAGGGAAGCCTTTGTTACGTGGGAAGCAAGGTGAGGAATGGGTGGCCGCACCGATTCGGGCCCGTATTCGGTTGGATTTTCATCATCAAGGGCGGTCACGAGGTTGGTTCTTTCGGAAGAGGCCCGAGGAATTTGCTGAAGCGGAGAGGGAACGTCAGGTGGCAATCCTCCAAAACGTTCCTTTTCAAGGCATAACTCTCGAAGCGATCGATACTGAACGGGACGTGTATGTCCTAAACTCGCCTTACGGCGATGGCGATGTGGCGTACGCCCCTGTGGAGATGACGGTTTGCGCGGATTCCATCGAGGATCTCATCGCCTTTACACTTAGGGAGGAGATGCGCAAGATCAAGATCCTCGAACCGGAGGAGATGGTCTTCTCCAATTATGATGTGGAACGCGCCTTGTTTCGGATGTCGGAAGAGTATCGTGACGACATGGAAGAAATCTAACACGATGAGAAAGGCTTGAAGCGGTATGGCCATGAGATTTATTGTGCGTCATTTTGTAAAGGATTTAGGAATCGATCTGGGAACCGCCAACTGTTTGGTCTATGAGCGAAATCGTGGTGTCATCATGCAAGAGCCGTCGGTTGTGGCGATGCAGAAGAGCACGAAGAAGGTTTTGACCGTAGGGGAAGAGGCCCGACAGATGATCGGCCGAACGCCGGGGGATATTGTGGCGATACGGCCTCTTCGGGAGGGCGTTATCGCGGATTTTGACTTAACGAGGGAGCTCATTCGTTACTTGATCCGGGAGGCGTGTCGAGGGAAGGTCTTCTTAAAGCCCCGGGTGGTGGTCTCAATTCCTTCGGGAACCACGGAGGTTGAACGCCGGGCTGTCGTCGAGGCGACGGTCAATGCGGGAGCGCGTGAGGTTTACCTGATCGAGGAGCCGGTGGCGGCAGCGATAGGAGCGGGCCTTCCGGTTCAGGAGCCCACAGGGAACATGGTCATTGATATCGGTGGAGGCACCACCGATGTGGCCGTCATCTCTCTGGGCGGTGTTGTAACAGGGCAATCGGTTCGTATCGGCGGCGATGCAATGGATGATGCCATCTCCCGGCATATTCGACGCACCTACAATCTGATGGTGGGCGAGCGGACGGCGGAAGAGATCAAGATTAATATCGGCTCGGTCTTTCCCCAGAAGGAAGATAAAGATTATGAGGTCCGAGGGCGAGATCAAGTCAGTGGTCTGCCCAAGGTCATTAACGTAACTTCGACGGAGATTCGTGAAGCATTGAAAGAGCCGGCCCAAGGCATCTTAAATACGGTTCGAAGCGTTATTGAGCAAACTCCTCCCGAATTGGTGGCGGACATCATGGAGAAGGAGATCGTGCTGACGGGCGGCGGGGCGCTACTGAATGGGATGGATAAACTGATCCGCCGGGAGGTCGGGATGAACGTCAGGATCGCTGATGATGCCATGCTCTGCGTTGCTTTGGGCACGGGCAAGACCCTCGAACATATTCATCTCTTAAGCCGGGTGCTGATGGCGGCAAAGAAGGTTGGGACGTGACGTGTCATTTGCCTTATTTGTGGGATGGGGGACGGACCTCTCTCTTGCTCTCCCATAAAGGGGAGGTATCGTGTATAGTGAAATTTTATAAGCGCCATCCTGGCCACGATACCTTAAACCATCGTGGTTTTGGAGTAACCTAAGCCGTTGGAGTAATTGGGAACGGTGTTTTCTCGCAAAGACGCAAAGGGTGGGAGTGGGACTGTAAGAGGTTTATTATATAATTACCTTCGCGTCCTTAGCGATCGTGGCGAGAAAATGGAGTGACCCCAGCGGCTTGGGAGAGAGCCTTTGAGGGGAGGGGAACGGTTCTCTCGCAAAGGCGCAAAGACGCAAAGGGTGGGAGTGGGACTGTAAGAGGTTATTATATAATTATCTTCGCGTCCTTAGCGATCGTGGCGAGAAAATGGAGACCCCAGCGGCTTGGGAGAGAGCCTTTGAGGGGAGGGGAACGGTTCTCTCGCAAAGGCGCAAAGACGCAAAGGGTTGGAGTGGGACTGTAAGAGGTTTATTATATAATTACCTTCGCGTCCTTAGCGATCTTGGCGAGAAAATGGAGACCCCAGCGGCTTGGGAGAGAGCCTTTGAGGGAAGGGGACGAATGTTCTCTCGCAAAGGCGCAAAGGGTTGGAGTGGATCTGTTAGAGTATTAAATTAATACATATCCTTGGCGATCTTGGCGAGAAAATGAAGACCCCAGCGGCTTGAGAGAGGGCCTTTGCGGGAGAATAAAAGGCGTCCTTGAATCGACG
>OBJA01001466.1_pt1 | contig 16079 bp, 11 predicted proteins | sample 1519751 | NCBI WGS metagenome assembly OBJA01 (sample SAMEA3881238, study PRJEB22517) | soil metagenome | biome: lake sediment; feature: soda lake sediment; material: sediment, water from around vicinity | place: India | collected 2013-12-23 | depth 3 m | reverse complement strand
AGTAATCTTTCAACGGAAGGCCCGAAACCACTTCAACCACCCGTCCCAATACATCCACATTTAACCCGTAGCGGTACCTTTCACCCGGCTGAAAAGCCAGTGGCATTTTTGCCAGCCGGTTGATAAACTCTTCCGTTGTCCACGAATTGTGAGACAAACCCACAGCCGACATGCCCGCCTTTTCATATACCGCGCGAATCTGCCCGTTTTCAAAATCACCGTAAACAATACCGGAAGTGTGGGTGAGCAAATGCCTGATGGTGATTGGCTTTTGAGGAGGAACAGTGGTAAACGAAGAGTCTTTCGGATTAAACTGGTCAAGGACGCCGGCATCTTTATAAGCCGGGATATATTTTGAAACCGGATCGTCCAGCAACAGCTTTCCTTTTTCATATAGTTGCATCACCGACACTGTTGTAATAGCTTTTGTCATCGAAGCAATTCTGAAAATATCATCTTTTTTATATTCCTGCTCCCGGTCAACCGAGCGGTGCCCAAAGTTTTTATGATAAACGATTTTCCCGTGCCGGGCAACCAGGAAAACTCCTCCCGGCAGCCATTCTTTTTTCATATATTCATTGATCAGGCTGTCGGCAAGAGCAAGCCTTTCGGGTGAAAAACCGGCATTTTCAGGGATGGCCTCAGTGAGGGTGTCACTGGTTTTTTCGGTGTAAGTACACGAGCTAAACAGGATTACAACCAGGAAGAATAAAAATAGCTGTTTCATTTCATAATGTTTTTGATGATTGTGGCCACAAGTTATGGATTATTGCAGAATTTTTTAAGCAAAAGAAGGATCACTTTAAATTCTTATATAGAAGAAAACAATACCAGAAAATCAAACATGCATGGCACCATTCCTTATATGATTGTCCTTCCGAACGGGATTTACTTTTTGGCTTGATCCAAAAAGTAAACAAAAAGATCAAGGCTGACGGTGCTTTTGAAAGAAAACTACGGATTGAAAATTGCCGCACAACCCAACTCCTCGTTCCTCGTCAAACAGGGTTGCTTACCAGTGCCATCCCTAATTTTCGCCCTTGTTTTCTATTCAAAACCCCCGTAGGCCGGGCGACAAAACTAACAAAGCTAACACCAGTACGCCAATGAAGAATCAAAAAAACTAACCCAAAATAATGTCATGTGATCCCAAAAGAAGAGGCAATTCAGAAAGTATTTTTGGGAAGCAGTGAGGGCTGAACAACAATGAATGCTTCACTTGAAATACGGCACTCATGGACAATAGTGAGGGCTTCACTCAAAGTGAAACCCTCACTTGTTGCCCAATTAAAACCTGTTTCTCTCAATGTATTTTGTATGAAGCAGGTGGTGCGATTTTTCACCCAGCGGTTCGCCTAGAAAATCCTGATAAATTTTTAAAATCTCCGGATTTTCGTGCGATTTACGGAAAGGCATTCCGGCGTCTTCGGCATAAATAGCTTCGGCCCGTTTTTTCCGGATTTCGGGGCTGGTCGGAATCGGTTGCCCGCCGCCGCCGAGGCATCCTCCCGGGCAAGCCATAATTTCGATAAAGTGGTAATCGCTGGTGCCGTTTTTGACCGCATCCATCACTTTTTTTGCATTGACCAACCCGTGAGCAACCGCGCATTTCAATTCTACCCCATCTAAAAAAGCCCACTGTTCAACCGGATTTTCAATTTTAACAGAAGCTTCGCGAACACCTTCCATCCCGCGAACTGGCGTGATATTGAGGTTTTCAAAAGGGACTTCACGCCCGGTCACCAGTTCGTAAGCAGTCCGCAGAGCGGCTTCCATCACGCCGCCGGTTGCACCGAAAATAACCGCCGCGCCGGTTGATTCGCCCATCAACCGGTCGAATTTTGCATCGGCCAACTTTTTAAAGTCGATGCCGGCTTGTTTGATCATGATGGCCAATTCGCGTGTAGTCAGCACGTAGTCCACATCACGATAGCCGCTGTCGTGCATTTCCGGACGACTGGCTTCAAACTTTTTAGCGGTGCAGGGCATAATAGAAACTGATACAATCTTTTCCGGCTCCAGTTTCCGCGCTTTGGCATAATACGTTTTTGCCAGGGCGCCAAACATTTGCTGCGGCGATTTGCAAGTGGAAAGGTTATCCACCAATTCAGGATACATGTGCTCGATATATTTTATCCAACCGGGAGAGCAGGAAGTTGCCATCGGGAGCTTCACTTCTTTGTCGTGCTCAACAAGCGCCTTTTTCAATCGGGTCAGCAATTCGGTGCCTTCTTCAATGATGGTCAGGTCGGCAGTAAAATCGGTGTCCAAAACTGAATTGAAACCGAGCCTCCGGAGCGCGGAAACCATTTTGCCAGTCACCCGTTCGCCGACTTCCAGCCCGAGTTCTTCGCCCAAACCCACACGCACGGCGGGCGCCGTTTGTACAACCACATGCTTTTCAGGGTCAGCAATTGCATCCCAAACTTCTTCGATGTAATTTCGCTCAACCAATGCCCCGGTAGGACAGTGATTCACGCACTGGCCGCAGTTGGTACAAACCACATCGTTCATCGCTTTTTCGAAGAAGGTGGCGATTTTCATTTCGTCGCCTTTGTAAGCCACTGTCAGCGCGTTGACGCCCTGCAGTTCTGCACAGGTTCTCACGCAACGCTGGCAACGGATACATTTGCTGTCGTCTTTAATAATCGAAGGCGAAAACTGGTCGATGGTGTAGTTTTTCATCGGTGCAAGCCGCAGAAAATCCTGCGTCATAATTTTGTATTCCGAAGCCAATTCCTGCAATTCGCAGTTTCCGTTTTTATAACATTTGGTACAGTCTGCGTTATGCTCCGAAAGCAGCAATTCGATGATGTGTTTCCGGGAGTTTCTTACTTTGAGGCTGTTGGTGAGGATTTCCATTTCTTCTTCGCAAGGTGTGGCACAGGCGGCTGCCAGCCTTTTTTGTCCCGCAACTTCAACCACACAGACCCTGCAGTTTCCAGCGACGCACAAATCTTTGTGGTAACACAAGGTGGGAATGATGATTCCGGCTTCGTTGGCCGCTTCCAATATGGTTTTTCCTTTTTCGATTCGGAACTGAAACCCATTGATTGTGACATTTATTTGATCAGTCATGGCGATTTGGCTTTTTTAGGTTAGTAAATCATTTCTTCACGGAAGTTTTCAACAATCGAGCTGAAGGAGTTGGCGACCGACTGCCCCAGCCCGCATTTGGCCGTAAGCTGCATGGTTTCTGTCAGCTTGAGTAATTTGTCGAGATACTGAGCCGGTTTTTCGCCCCTTTTTACCGCCTTTATGCCACTGTGCAGTTGCTGGCAGCCAACCCTGCACGGGGTGCATTGTCCGCAGCTTTCTTCCCTGAAAAAATCGAGATAATTATCAAGAACATTGTACATGGACCTGGAACTGTTAAACAGCATCATAGAGCCCCCTGTTGGAAGCGAGATCCCGGTCAGTTTACCCTGGTAGCCAATCGTTGTTTTTTCGAACCTTTTCCGCGGCACCAAAAAGCCGGATGCCCCGCCAACTTGCACGGCTTTGGTGTCGCCGTCGCCAAATTCGGTCACAAAATCTTCGAGGCTCATGCCCAGTTCCAGTTCGTAAATGCCGGGTTTTGGCGTGTCGCCCGATACTGAAAACAACTTCGACCCACGCGAATATTGTACACCCAGGTCATAAAACTTTTTGGCGCCGTACTTAAAAATCGTAAATGTGTGGGCCAGGGTTTCAACATTGTTGACAACAGTAGGTTTTTCAAGATAACCACTGGACGTGGGGTAAGGCGGTTTGTTCCGTGGTTCGCCGCGTTTCCCTTCCATCGATTCGAAAAGGGCAGTTTCTTCACCACAAATGTAAGCTCCGCTTCCCAGGAAGATATCAATTTTAAACTCGTGCCCCATCTGTTTGCAGTAATACTCAAATTCGTTGATGGCCTTATTGAGCTCCGGAACGAGAAATTTATATTCGCCCCTCAGGTAGATATAGCCTTGTTTTCCGCCGATTACGTGTCCGCACACCGCCATCGCCATGAGCACCTTATAGGGCACTTTCGACAGAATTTCGCGGTCTTTGAAAGTTCCGGGTTCGCCTTCGTCCGCATTGCAAATGACGACTTTTTCATCCGAATTGATTTCAGAGGTCAGTTTCCATTTTAAACCGGTAGGAAACCCTGCCCCGCCACGGCCTTTCAGTTCCGAGCTCATCAGTTCGTTAATGAGCTCCTGGGGCGGCCTTTTAAGGGTTTTTTCCAAAATTTTCTCCCAGTCATTGTCATTTTTAAAAATGAAGTCGGCCCTTTTTAATTGATAATTTGCAGCAACCATGGCAGTCTGTTTTATTGTTTCATGTATTTACTTAAAATTTCCCTCACCCGCTCTGGGGTTAGATCCGTATAAACGTCGTCGTTTATCAACATGGCGGGCGCTTTGTGGCACCAGCCCAAACAGTTGGTTTGCAGCAGGGAAAACTTCCCATCGGGGCTGGTTTCGCCGATACCGATTTTCAGCATGTCGCCAATGGTGAGCAAAATCTGGTTTTTGCCTTTCATGGCGCAGGTAATGGTTTTGCAAACCCTGATGATATAGGTTCCCATTTTTTTGTGCTCCAGGAAAGAGTAAAAAGTTGCCGTCCCATAAACATCCGATGCCGCCAGGTTTAATTCGCGGGCAATTTCGATCATGGAATATTCCGACAAATATTTCTCTTGTTCAACTACACCCTGAAGAATCGGCAACAGGTTTCGGCGGTTCCTGCCGTGTTTGTCGGCGAGGGTTTTGATCAGGTCTTGTACCGGGTTCATGTAAAAAGTAGTTATGGTTTTTTTAATGACAGAAAACAATGACATTTTTTTTATTGAAAAGCGGCGCCTAATCAAAGGCAGGAGCATTCTCCAAAATGCGGGAGCATTTGTTCGTTAGCTGTAAAATTAATGAAGTGAAAACTGTTTAGCTAAAGACTTTTGTCAGAAAACTCTTATAAATAGGTGTTTTCCAACATAATTTCGCAATTATAATTTGGACTAAATCCAGATAACAGCAGATTTTCTTATTCAATTTTTGAATTTCAGGGTTTTCATCAGGCAAACGGAAAACCAAAATCTTTGTCATTAAAGCTTTATATTCGGTTTGGTCTTGTATTTTTGTAACATTTAAAAAAATCAGGCATGCCCGTAGAAATTGAACGTAAATTTCTTGTAAAGAAGGACTTGTTACCCGAAGCAAGTCGTAAAACTGCGATGAAACAGGCTTATCTGTTAGCCGGACCGGAACGCACGGTGCGCATCCGGGTGGCTGGAGATTTAGCCTGGCTGACCATTAAGGGAGGCATGACCGGTTTTACCAGGCCCGAATATGAATACCAAATTCCGGTAGAAGATGCTTTGGAAATGATGGCGATGGCCCTTTATCCGCCGGTAGAAAAAGTCAGACACGAAATTTTTGCCGATGGAAAAAAATGGGAAGTTGATTTTTTTGAAGGCGCCAACGAAGGGCTGGTGCTGGCCGAACTGGAACTTCAAAGTGAAAATGAAGCTGTTAGTTTGCCACCCTGGATCGGGGAAGAAGTAACCGGCGAAATCCGGTATCACAATTCGCAATTGTCAAGTCATCCGTTTTCGGAATGGAAGTAACAGTTGGCGTAATTTTTGCTTGTCGGGCACAAGAATTTTTTAAAAACACCGTTTGTAAGAAAGCCAAATAAACCGTATTGATTCATGAAGTACAGATTCATTTCAGTTGTTGTATTATTCCTCATAGTTTGCAACATCATGGTACAGGCCGAGGTCCTGCCAAGAAAACATGACCGTCAGGAGGCGGATTCGGTTCAAATTAGTGTTGATTACCTGAAGTATTTCCTGGAGCAGAACAGCAATTGGTTCCCGCAGAGCGAAGAGCTGGAAAAAAGCTTGAAAGGTTTGGTTCATTTTGCTGAAGATGAAAAAATTGACACCATCCTCTATAAGTTAAACCAGTACCGGTCAACCAATGAAGGCGAGTTTTTCTATCGACCGGCAAACAAAGTATCGGATAGTTTGGAAGTGGAAGGTTATGTGCCTCAAAAGGCGATCAACGAAAAACTTCTGCAAATTGAACGGGCTGTAAAAAATAGCATTGTCAAAGAAAAAATTGAAGTTCCGGGGAAACTTTTGGAAGGCGTCGACAAAAAAGTCCGCCTGCTGGAAAAAAATGAAGCCAGCGTGTTGTTGCGCGATTCAATCATTGTTTTGCCCGACAGTTTACGTTCGTTCAATGTAATTCCTGATTCAGTTGTAAGCAGCCCGGCCGACTTCCGGCGCCTCCAGCGGATGGACAGCATGAAAAATGCCATTCTGGAAGAAGCCCGTATCCGGCATAATTCCAACATCTTGCAACAATATATCGATTCGGTCACCAATTCATATCGCAACCAGTACATTCTGAATTATACCCGGCAGGTACAGGCGAATTATGTCGATTCCATCAGAACCATGAACCAGCAGATTTTGACCAATTACAACAATGAAGTCATGCGGTCAGTCAACGATTCAGTCGCCCAAATGATTGATATCCTGAGCAAATATGCCTGGAAAGAACCGGTGGCAATATGGGTAAAAAACAGTGCCGGCGACTCAACAAGGGTTTGGTTAAGAAATGACACTTCGCGCTTTACCCGCATGTTCCTGAAAAATGAGCAAAATGACTCCCTTGGCGTCAGGATCATCAACACCGCCAAAGACGGCATGCAAATCCATATTGATGATGCAGTTACTTTCAACCGGTTTTCAACCCAACAAAAAAAAGAATTCAAATTTGATCAGTTCGTGCCCGACAAAAATTTAAGGGCAGTTGACAAAAAATACAAAGTAATTACACCCTGGATCATGGGCGGCGACGGCACCTTTGGTTTTACACAAACAGCTGTTAACCAGTATTGGAAAAAGGGTACCGGCTCGCTGGCTACCATGCTGATATTAAAAGGATTTGCGAATTATTCCTACGGAAAGGTCAAGTGGGAAAATAACATTGAAATCAGGAATGGCTGGATGAAACCTTCAGAAGAAAAAATCCAGAAGAATGACGATAAGTTCCAGTTTACCACACGTTTGGGTTTAAGTGCATTTAAAAAGTGGTACTATAGTACTGAACTTGATTTTCAGACCCAGTTTTTTAACGGATATAAATACCCGAACCGCACCGACAAACTTTCTGCCTTTTTGGCTCCGGCAAAAACATTTGTAAAAATCGGTTTGGACTACAAGCCCAACAAAGACTTCTCTTTGTTGTTGTCGCCGCTGACAGCTAAGATTGTTCACGTACGCGACACGGTAAACATCAAAGCTTCGAACTACGGAATACCGGAAGGTAAAAAAACATTTGTTGAGCCTGGTTTGAATGCCGACATCAACTTCAAAAAAGACCTGACACCCGACATTTCATACCAGATGAAATACAAGATGTTTATGAATTACAACGCACCGTTTTCAGAATTTGATGTGGACTGGGAAAACAACCTCGTGATGCAGGTGAATGAATTTATTAACTTGCGGGTGATGCTCCACTTCATTTTTGATGATAATGTGAAGTTCAAAACCGGTACAGATGCTGATGGCAAAGATATTCTGGAGCCCAAGTGGCAAGTGAAAGAATTTGTTACCGTCGGCTTTTCTTACAAATTGAGCAAACGAATCTTCCGCAGGGAAGCGCTAAACTAAATCAAATGAAAGACTTCAAGAAATATTTTCGCCTGGCTGCCGAGCCCAAAGATGTTTACAACGCATTGACCAACCAGGCAATGCTCGAAATTTGGACCGGCGAAACAGCCGTGATGGAAGAGAAGGAAAACACCGAATTTTCGCTGTGGGATGGCAGCATCAGCGGCAAAAACCTGGAGTTTGTGAAAGACCATAAAATTGTTCAGGAGTGGTATTTTGGTGAAACTGAGACGCCTTCTATTGTCACCATCAAACTTCACCCCGATAAAGATGGCACCAGCATGGAAGTGGTTCAAACCAACATTCCCGATGAAGCCTACGACAATATTGTTGAAGGTTGGAAAGAAGATTATTTCGATGCGCTGAACCAGCTTTTTGAGGTATAAATCATAGCAACCTTTATTTTCCTGAAACCGGCCCGCCATCCGGCAGGTCATCATTTTCATTACCAGGTGGCTCAAATGAAACCGAAAACAGAAGTTTCCCTTTGTTGGTTGCCCTGGCCTGAAAAGATTTGGTGAAACTTCCGTCCGGGCCTGCTAAAACGGGATCAATGCTTACTAATTGGTTGTCGCCGCCTTCGAGTTTAATTTTATCAGGATTTTCATTCAAAAGACGAAAACTAACCGGCACATTGAGTCCCCGGAGACCTGAAATCTGCACTTGTAACTCAGCGGTTTCGTCTTTGGCAAGTTCTTGCTGGCTGGCCTCAACACTTAAACCGACTACGTTGATTTGAAATTCCTTGGTGACGTCGTTTTCAGAAAAGTCGATGGGTTGCGGCCCCGATAGCCCGGCGGGAACTTCAAAAATGAGTTCGTGATGCGATTCGGCCAACAGTTTGGCTTCTTCTCCGTTCACGTAGATATAGCTGTTAAAAAAATAGCCGTCAAATGGCCCGGTAATTTTTGCCGGCAAGCCCGCCACCAGGTAAGGCGGAAAGTTGTAAACGCTATCTTTTTCCATGGGTTGTGGCCCACCCAAATCGACCGTTTGAGATTTGACAAGCGCTCCTTTTTTGTCAAAAAGGTTCATCGTAATTTTTTCTGCTGCCGGAACTTCACAACTGACTTTGGATTGAGAAAGCAAAAAATCCTTCTCCGGAAGGCAAATCATAAAACCATTCAGGATGTCGGCGTTTTTTAGTTGCTGTTTTTCGTTGGCGCCTTTAGGTTCAATTTTTACGGTGCCCGAAACGATTTCTCCGTGGTAGAGGGCCGAAGGCAAAGTGACTGTGATTTTGCCCTCGCTGGTTTCGAAAGACACCAGGCCTGAATGGACATAAGCTTCAGTGGTTGCGACAACCTGTGCGGCAGCAAACGAAAAAAACACCAATTGCAGCACGGCTGCCAGCAGGTTCTGAATAATAGAGAGATACATCCTTTTCATCAGTTCAGAATTTTATTTGGAAATAAATCAATACATCCAGGGACGTTAGTTAGTTCTGCCATTATTTTTTAGTTGCATTGAACAGAATGCCTGCCCCACCCTGCAACGCTTTTTTTGGCATCTCTAAATATACAACTATTTTCAGATAAAAATTGGAGGTTGTGCGGCGGAATATCAGGTTGAAAACATTTCGTTTTTCCGGTAAACCAAACCATTGAAACGAGCAATCACCTCACCGTTTTCATCAGTGACCAATACATCGTAGGCGCCAATCCTTTTAGGGTCGGCCAGTTCGGTGGCTTTTGCAAATAAAGTTCCTGCTGATTTTCCGCGGAGAAAAGAAATGTTGACGTTGATGGCCAGGGCAAGTTGTCCGTGGCTGTTGGAGGCTACAGCAAATGCGAGGTCGGCCAGGGTGAAGATGGCGCCACCCTGCACCACGTTGGCGGCATTCAGATGTTTGTCTTCAATTTCAAGTTTCGCCAGGCAATGGCCTTTTCCGGCTTCCATAATTTCAACTCCGGTCAAAGCGGCGTACCGATCGTTTTTAAAAAAAACTTTCAATTTTTCAGTCATCCCGTTTTGTTTTAAAGAAGAAAAACCTGCGAATTTCGTCCGCAGGTTTTTCAAAAATCTATTTTCAAAAACTATTAAAGTAGACTTAAAGTGACGGTTAAACCGGCCATAACCACTGAAACCATCGTCATCAGTTTAATGAGGATATTCAATGAAGGGCCGGAAGTGTCTTTGAAAGGGTCGCCAACAGTGTCGCCAACAACACCAGCCTTGTGGGCTTCGCTGCCTTTGCCGCCGTAGTTTCCTTTTTCAATGAATTTTTTGGCATTGTCCCATGCTCCGCCTGAGTTGTTCATAAACACAGCCAGCGTAAAACCTGCTGTCAAACCACCAGCCAACAAACCGATAACACCGGCAACACCCATAAATGAGCCAACAACAACAGGAACAATGATAGCAATCAGCGATGGCAGCAACATTTCGCGCTGTGCGCCTTTGGTTGAAATTTCAACACATTTGGCATATTCCGGAACTGCAGTGCCTTCCATAATGCCTTTAATTTCGCGGAACTGGCGGCGTACTTCGTCCACCATAGCACCTGCGGCGCGGCCTACAGCTTTCATAGTCATCGCACTAAAAACAAAAGCCATCATCGAACCAAGGAACAAACCTCCTAAAAACAGCGGGTTAAAGAGGGTAATATCATAGGCGTAGGAGAAGTCTTTTACTGAAGCGGTAGAGATTTTTACGGCTTTGATTCCTTCTTCCACAGCGGGGGCAACATCGTTATAAAATACATATTCGCCTTTGGCAATAAAACCTTCACCGGCTTTGGCGATTTTCCCAAACCACAACCTCACTTCTTCCATATAGGCTGAAATAAGGGCCATTGCTGTTAAAGCTGCCGAACCAATGGCAAAACCTTTTCCGGTAGCTGCAGTTGTATTTCCAAGCATATCCAAAGCATCGGTGCGTTCACGGACTTCTTTCGGAAGACCGGACATTTCAGCGTTACCACCGGCATTGTCGGCAATCGGGCCGAATGCATCAGTTGCCAGGGTGATACCAAGGGTTGAAAGCATACCAACAGCAGCAAAGCCAATTCCGTAAACGCCCATCGCAAAATGAGTTGCGCCGCCGGCAGCCCAGAAAGATCCCATAATTCCCAATACGATGGTGACAACCGGAATCCAGGTCGAATACATTCCCACGGCAATCCCGTCGATAATTGTTGTTGCGGGCCCTTGTTGTGCCTGCCCGGCAATGCCTTTGGTTGGTTTATATTCGTCAGAAGTAAAATATTCGGTCGCTTGTCCAATAATCACTCCGGCAGCTAAACCGATGACCACAGCGCCAAACACGCCCCAGGTAACCCAGCCTGAATAAGCCATTCCGGCCATGGCGATCAGTATTAAAAATGAACTGCCACCTGTGCCAATCAGCAGTGCGTTTAACAAGTTTTTTTGTGTAGCCGATTCTTTGGTGCGTACCATAAAAATTCCGACAATGGAAAGGATGATGCCGATGGCGGCAACTACCATTGGTGCAGTTACTGCTTTTACGGGGTCAATGCCGGTGTCGGACAATGCGATAGCAGGCAGGGCGGCGCCAAGCGCGGCGGTTGCCAGGATGGAGCCGGCATAAGATTCGTACAAGTCGGCACCCATACCTGCCACATCACCAACATTGTCACCAACATTGTCGGCAATGGTGGCCGGGTTGCGCGGGTCATCTTCAGGAATGCCGGCTTCTACTTTCCCAACAAGGTCAGCGCCCACATCGGCTGCTTTTGTATAAATACCGCCGCCAACACGTGCAAACAACGCCTGGGTAGAGGCGCCCATCCCAAAGGTAAGCATGGTGACGGTGATTTCGATTAATTTCACACGCAAGCCAGCTTCTGTGATCACGCCATTGGCTACATAGTCAGCACTTCCGTGGACAAAATGAAGGCCTAAAAATTCCAATCCGTTCGCCATGTGTTCGGGCGTAAAAATGATTGAATTTAAAAACCAATACCAGGCAGCAATGTCAAGCAACGCAAAGCCAACAACGATCAGCCCCATCACGGCCCCACTGCGGAAAGCTACCTGCAGGCCTTTGTTCAATGAAAAAGACGCTCCGTGAGCCGTCCGCGCCGAAGCGTGTGTGGCGGTTTTCATCCCAAGGTAGCCGCATAAACCGGAGAAAAAACCACCGGTCAGGAAAGCGATTGGCACAAAGGGATTTTGAACACCAAAGTAGGCCATAATCGTGAGCAATACAAAAAGAATTACAAACACAATCCCCACCACTTTGTATTGCCTTTTCAAATAAGCCATTGCACCTTCGCGTACATACTGGGCAATTTCTTTCATCCGGTCAGTCCCTTCGGAGTTTTTCATCAGGGATTTAAAAAATATCCAGGCAAAAACCAATGCCAGGACCGAGGCAAATGGAACAATAAAGAAAATGTTACTCATAAGATTATATTTATTTATGCAACCAGGTTGCGGTTAGATATTTTGTGATCTGAAAAACTGTCCGAAAATACGAATAATTGATCTCCGTCAACGGCTCTCTTAAATGTTATTTGACAGGCCAGCAAAAATTTCGCAGCGAACAAAGATAATGTGAAAAATAAAAACTGAAAGCTAATGGGTAGTTTTGATGATAATTTGTAAGCATTCTAAAGAAGCATCTTGCAAATTGGATAAATTTCATGTTTTTCAATCAAGATCAAATTCAGTAATCAACATCCAACGGCTTAACCAGGCAAAGTCGAGGCTTCATTTTTTTTAATAACTCCCTTTCCTTTCCATTTTCCTGAAAAATAATATATCACCAGGATGATGGTACCGGCAAACCAACCCACTGGTTCGGCCCACCAAATGCCGTTCACCCCAATTGTGTTCGAAAGAAAAACAGCCATAGGGATGCGAAAAGCATAAAGCGCTGCCACCGAAGTGAGCATGGGAATAAATGTGGCGCCGGCTCCGCGCAAAAATCCGGTAAAGGTAAACATGACTGCCAGCAAAAGGTAAAACGAGGAAACAATCACCAGGTAGTCCTGTCCAATGGCAATGACCGCCTCATCAGGTGTAAAAAGTCTGATCAGGAATTTTCCGAACAGGATGATCAGGATGGAAATAAAAACCGAATAGGCCAGCGAAAAAAACAAGGTGGCCTTTAGTCCTTTTTTAGCGCGGCCCTCTTCAAACGCCCCGAGGTTTTGTCCCACGAAACTCGAGAGAGCCGACGAAAAAGTCATGGCCGGCATTTTGGCAAATGAATCAATCCGGATGGCGGCGGTGTAGGCTGCAACCGCATTGGTGCCAAAACCATTCACAATACCCATAATCGCCATCATCCCAAAAGCCACAAACGATTGCTGAAAGCCCGTTGGCAAACCAATACGGACGCAACTTTTAAAAATGTCGCGGTCGAACACATACTTGCGGACAGAGAGTTTGATCACCGGGTGCTTTTTGTTGAGGTACCAGGCAGCGCCGAAAAATGTACCGGCCTGCGACACCACCGTGGCAAAAGCCACCCCTTCAATGCCCCATTTAAATACCAGCACAAAAAGTAAATCGAGTACCACATTACTGATCGTCGAGATCACCATAAAATACAAAGGTGTTTTTGAATCGCCCAGTCCCCTCAAAATGGAAGTGATGCCGGCAAAGCCGAAAAAGAAAAACATGCCAGCCAGGTAAACATTCATGTAACTCACCGCTTGCTGCAACATTTCCGCGGGTAATTGCAAAAGGCGGAAAATCGCTTCGCTGAAATAAACGCCAATAGCCGTCACAAACAACGAGGCCACCAAAAAAAATATAAAAATGGTATCAATGGTTCTGGCAACTTGCTTCATTTGTTTGGCGCCAAAATATTGGGAAACAACGGTTGAAGCGCCCGAACCAACCCCGATCACCAACGAGACCAGTGTAAAAATGATCGGAAACGACGCACCAACTGCCCCGAGCGCTTCCTTACCCAAATAATTACCAACAATAATGCTGTCAACAATATTATAAAGGTTTTGGAAAAGGTTTCCAATAACCAGTGGTACGGAAAAGTTCAGGATTATTTTAGCCTCGCTGCCAACGGTAAAATCTTTCATTTAGAAAAAAACAGAATGCAAAGTAGGCCATTTTAAAGATGAAAACAAACAGCGCCCATAAAAAAGGCGTACCGAAGTACGCCTTTTTTATCAATGAAAAATCTTCCATTTATTTATTATGCAACACTTTCCCGCTAAATGTTTCTTCGCCCAGCGACAGCCGGTAGAAATAAACATTGCCGGTTTTGATTTGCGGTATAAATTCGGCCTGGTAGCTTACGCCGGCTTCAACCGGGTTTTCAAACACGGTTTTGACCAACTGTCCCGCCATGTTATAAATGTCCAGTTTAGCATGGTTTGCCACCGGTGATTTAAACTCGAAGAACAACCTGTCGGTGAACGGGTTCGGGTAAACCAGCAGGCTGGCCGTTTCAGCTTCGGGGGCAACTTCGATTTGGGCATTTTTTGGACCTCCTACGGATGTTGTTTCAGCCGTTGTCCCTAAGCTAAACCCGGAGTGTACCACCAGGTTACCACCTGCCAGGTTCACTTTTTCAGTTCCTAAACCTGTCCAGTTGCTGGAGTACCAGAGATCATTGCCGCTCCATAAAGTAAAGGCAATAGCGTCATTGTTTCCCGGTTCGCCCTGGTCGGTCATCGCAATCTGCATGATTTTATTTCCACCCATGCTGATTGGGTTCAGCGGATCCGTGATATCGGTCACATTGCATTTCGAGCTGAACACGGCGATTTTTGCGTCTTCATCTGCAATATTGACCCCGAGTGATTCGGTTGCATTTGATTTGGCCTGGTAAACCCTGCCGCCACTTCGCCAGATAAAATTCAGCTTACCTTGGAGGTTTTTGCCTGTTTTATTGAACTTCACGTTAAACCCGAAGTTGGTTTTGGTCCCCGGTGTGGAGGCATACAAGCCGGCCGAACTTTCGGTTAGGATATGTCCTCCGCCGGTGATGAAATCGCCTGCAGGAACATAAACCGTGATGACCACTTCATCTTTGGACGCGTAATAGTTGTTCACTTCAATACCAACAGTAAAGGTTTCCGAAGGCTGGTTCTTGGTTAAGGTGGCGGACCAGGGAACAGAAACCACGCCGGTGTATACATCGATCAAATTGCTGATCGGTGTCCAATCCAAAATGATTGAGTTATTGTCAATGTTTACGAACTTTACGTTTGCATTGGTAATATCTCCCCTGAACCCATCGGCCATATCCTGAACTGCCACGCGAAGGTCAATATTCGCCGTCAGGTTGGCTGTGCTGATTGTAGCAGCCAACTCTGTGCCAATGTAGTTGATTTTGGCATCTTCTATTATAATATCGAATGCGTCGCTGTCCCTGCTGCCGAGGTAACTGTCGTCTTCAACAAAAGTTGCAACGACATTGTAAGATGGTATCGGCGATTGTGTCAGTACCAGCGTAGCTGTCGCCTCGCCGTTTGCACCAGTAACACCGGTAGTTGACTGGTTGCCAATGGTAAAGGTAATGGTTTTACCTTCAATACCATTTCCTGAAATATCATCAACCAGTGTAGCCGACAAATCCGCCTGGTCGGAGTATTGTTCTTCCAAATCCCCGGTGTAGGTGAGGGTAGTCGGACGCTTTTGAATGGTTACCACGGTGGTACAGAAAGATTCATTGCCGTTAACATCGATTGCGGTCCAGATGATGGTATTTATACCAATATTGAGTTGAACGTTGTCAAGTGATGCCCAGTTTTCGCTTTCAGCGCCATCATTGATTTTGTATTTAAGTGACGCAATACCACAAGCATCATCAGCCTCCGCGTCAAACTCGGTACCATGTACTGTATAGTAGGTTTGGTAAGGATCGATGTAGCGGGAACCACCGTCTACACAGGTGATTTCCGGCTTGTTTTTATCCAATATAGTAAATGTCGCGCTTACTGATTTTGATTCACAACGACTCGTTGCATCCCATGTAACCGTATAACTTCCATTACATTGAGTTGGAGGAGTTGCCGGAGCGTTATCTGTAACATATAATTCACATCCACCATTATACACAACAGTTGCAAGCCACATATCATATATCTGCTGAAGATTTTCAGTACCATGATATTCAACTGTTTTATTTATAGGAGCAACTAATGTTACTGGAGTTGCCGGAGCAACTTTAAATGTTGCTGTTTTGCTGTCAAAAGCCACGCAGTATCCGTCAGCATTTGAAGCTGTGAGTGTGAAGCCCAAATCAGCACCAGCACAAGCAAAGTCAGTTGGCAGTTCAGGAATATCAGCGATGTTGCTGGTCATGTTGCAACCGCCGGAAGCAGAGAATCCTGCTACCCAAGCATCGTAAGCAGCCAGAATTGCAGCAGTTGTTGTGCAAGCTGGCAAATCAACATCGGCCGGTTTTGTAAGCACAATCGGATCAGCAGCGGCGACTTTAAATGTTGCTGTTTTGCTGTCAGAAGCCACGCAGTACCCCTCTGCATTGG
>OBJA01001465.1_pt1 | contig 16092 bp, 17 predicted proteins | sample 1519751 | NCBI WGS metagenome assembly OBJA01 (sample SAMEA3881238, study PRJEB22517) | soil metagenome | biome: lake sediment; feature: soda lake sediment; material: sediment, water from around vicinity | place: India | collected 2013-12-23 | depth 3 m | reverse complement strand
GACAGACATGGCCTTCAGCTTCTTCGCCGCCGACACTTCCTGACGCGCCGCGTCCTGGCCACAATCGATCTCCCCCAGCCTCCCGGCACCCCCGGCGAGGGCGCGATCGCATGTGCCGCGCTCTGCGCCCGAAACGAAACGGCCCGGCCGCCAATTGGCTGCCGGGCCGTTTGAAATCAAACAGCGTGAAACGCGCGGAACCTCAGTGATAGTTCGACAAGCGCTCGATCAGCTCGCGCGGGGGCGCGGTGTCTTCCATCAGCGAGGATTTGATCGGGCGCGGGGCGCTGAACACATGGCCCTGGCCGAAGGGGATCTCGTATTCGAGGATCTCCACCACGCTGGCTTCGTCCTCGATCTTCTCGGCGATCAGCATGATGCCATAACGCGAGAAGGCGGCGCCCACTTCATTGGCCGCCAGTTTGCGGTTGAGCGCGGTCAGCGGGCGCGGGCCCTGCGGGTCGCGCAGCTGGTCGATCAGCTGGCTGCCATTGACCTTGACGAAACGCACCCCCGCCGCCTGCAGGCGCGGCAGGTCAAGGTCGAGGCCCGTCACATGGTCGATGGAGAAGCGGAAGCCGAGCGCCGTCAGCTTGTCCATATTGGCGCGCATCGCGGGCGAGCGCTGCTCAAACCGGTCGGCCCGGATCTCGAAGATCACCGAGCCGGAAAGGTCGCGGTTTTCCATCATGAATTCCAGGAACATCGGGAAGAAGGTCGGGTCTTCCAGCGAGATCGAGGAGATGTTGCAGAACACGCCCACGCGCCGGTCCCGCTCGGCCAGCCGGCGGACGATCTGCACGCAGCGGAACAGCATGAAATTGTCGATCACGCCCATCAGGCTGGCGCGGCGGGCCGCGTCCAGAAAGTCTGCCGGGGTGATATGGCTGCCATCGGGGCGGCGCAGGCGCGTGAAGCCCTCATAGAAGGTCACCCGGCGCTGGGGCAGCGACACGATCGGCTGCAGGTGCAGGTCAACCCGGCCATCCTTCAGCGCGTCGCGCACATCCCGCAGGGCGGCGTCTTCCACCGGCTGAACACGGGCCAGCGCCGTGCTGTCGGTCAGGCGCGTCTCGAAGCTGCGGGTCAGCTTGTCGATCAGCCCTTCCAGCTGGCGCATCTCGTTGACGAGCGCATCCCGGCGTTCGCCCAGTTCGATCTTGACGGTTTCCTCGATGGCATCGGTCCGGGCCTCCACCACATTCATGCGGCGGGCCGTATCGGTCAGCTCGCGCTCGAACCCGTGAACGCGTTCCTCGGCCTGCTTAGCCGCCTTCGCGGTCAGCGAGGTGCGCACCAGTACGTGGATCTGAATGAGGACCGCCGCCAGCCCCGCCCCGCCCGCAATCGACAGCGGCAAGCCCGCCGTGGTCAGCGTGAAGAGGCCGTAGCCGGTCCCCGCGCCTGCGGCGAGATAGAGGAGGATCAAGAAAAAAGTCATCAGGTCAGCACCCGCAAACAGCCCATCAATCTTAAAAATAAGGCGAAATTAGTTAACGAATTGCTGGGAATTGTCCTGATTTGCCCCCTCCCGCAAGCCAGCCGCAATCCGTTGCAAATCAGCCACAACGGCCCGTTTCCTGATGTTCTGGCTACAGAAGGCGCGTGGACACGGGGATTATCAAAGGTTAACCAGGAGCTGTTCCCGGTTGTGAACGCCCCCGGTCCGCGGCCAGTGCTGGCCGGAGCGGGGGCGATCTCGGGGGAGACTGGGGCCTTGCCCACAAGGCGAGGCCCCGTCGTTCCCGCTGGAAGGCGCCCCGGTTCACCCGATTCGCATCGTGTCAGGCTCGGGAACGATCTCGTTCTCGATATGGCCCAGCCCGTCGATCTCGATGCGTACACGGTCACCTGCCTTCAGCCATTTAGGCGGGTCGAAACCCGCGCCGACCCCTGCCGGCGTTCCGGTAAAGATCACATCCCCAGGCTCCAGCGTAAAGGCTGCGGTGAGATGTTCAATCTGCGCCGCAATATCATGGATCATGTCGCGGACATGGCCCGACTGGCGCTGCTCGCCGTTCACATAAGAGCGCACTTCCAGCCCCGGCAGGTCCTCGATTTCATCGGGCGTCACCAGCGCCGGGCCGAACGGGGCATGGGTATCAAAGCCCTTGCCCATGATCATCGTCTGGCTCGCCTTCTGCCAGTCGCGCACCGAATAATCGCAACCGATACAAAAGCCTGCGACGATCTCCATCGCCCGCGCGCGGGGCACATGCCGGCCATGCCTGCCAATCACGGCCACCAGCTCCCCCTCATAATCGAGCTGTCCGGACACCTTGGGCAGGTGGACCGGATCATAGGGCCCGTTGACCGCCGTGGCCTGCTTGTTGAACCATTTCTGCACCTCCGGTTTGGCGGTGTTGATGAAGCTTACGCTCTCGGCGGCATGGGCAGCATAATTGACACCTATCCCCAGAATTTTTCCCGGCCGGGGCACCGGTGCCAGAAGATGCACCACGCTGAGCGCCAGCGGCGCGCCCTTCTCCTTGCCTTCCAGCGCCTCGACAAAGCTGTCGCCTGCAACCGGCACGACAGTATCGCCTTCCAGATGGCCAAACCTGACCAGCCCTTCGGCCACGAATCTCACGAGGCGCATATCGTTACTCTCCTGTCACACAAATGCCCAAAGAACCTTGCGGGGTGTTCATCTCGCGTTGTCGGCCCCTTTGGCAAGAGCTAGGGAGGGCGCGAGTAGAAGGGTAGACTAATGCAACTTGGAGTCCGCGCGCAGGAAAGTTCTCTGAGCGAAGTGTTCGCGCCCGGCGAGCGGCTGCGCATGCCTCATTACCAGCGCAGCTATTCCTGGGGCGACCGTGAAGCGCTCGATCTTCTGGCAGATCTCGTCGATGCGATGGACGCCTCCATCGCCCACTTCATCGGCGCGCTCGTCTTCGTGAATGGCGAGGAGCCCGGCCATCTGGAAATCGTCGACGGCCAGCAGCGCCTGACCACGCTCACCATCCTGCTCTGCGTGCTGCGCGATCTGGAGACAGACCCCGCCCTCTCCAAGGAGCTGCACAAGCTGATCGCCGACGAGGACCGCCCGCTGCTGGGGGAAAGCGCCAACTGGCGCATCGCCCTCAACTATGATGTCGGCGCCTTCTTCCGCGATTCCATCCAGACGCCGGGCGCCACGCTGAAGCTCGACAACGAGCCTGGCGACAGCGAAAGCCAGCAGAAGATCATCGCCAATGCCGCCGCCTTCCACCGCGAACTGCGCGAGATGGCGCCCGAGCGCCGCCGGGCGCTGGCCGATGTCGTCACCGGCGGCTGCGCGCTCGTCCGCGTGGTCGTCGACAACAAGGACCAGGGGTTCAAGGTGTTCCGCGTGCTGAATACGCGCGGCAAGGAGCCGGGCGCTCACGATATCATCAAGACCGAACTGTTCCAGCGCGCAAAGTTCACGGCCGACGAAGCCAACGCCTATGCCGAGCGCTGGGCCGAGCATGAGTCCCTCCTCGGCGGCGGCGCCTTTGACGATCTTCTCCGCCAGATCCGCGCCATCCATGACCGCTCGCCCAAGGGCGACCTCTTCGCCGGCTTCCAGAAGGCGGTGCTCAACAAGATCGATCCGCGCACATTCCTTGACGACATGCTGCCAAGCTATGTCGCCGCTTTCCGCGTGGTCGAATCCGGGCAGGACCCGCTGGACATGGGCGCCCCCCAGGGCGTGCTCGACAGCATCAACCAGCTGCGCGCCCTTGAGCACAAGACCTGGCGCGCGCCCGCCATCCAGTTCATTGTCGAACGCGGCCTGACAGACCCGATGGCGCCGGACTTCTTCGCCGCTCTCGAACGCCTCTCCTACATGTCTCAGGTCATGGTGCAGGAGCGCGAAACCCGCAACAAACGTCTCGCCCGCATCACCGAAGCGGTGAAGAATGACCGGGTGCTGTTTGGCAAATCCGGCCCCCTGTCGATCAGCCGCGACGAAGCCCGCAAGCTGCGTGACCGGCTGACGACGCGCTTTGGCACCTATGGCCAGCGCCGCGCCATTGCCCTGCGCCTCTGCGCGGCCATCGCGGGCGGGCGCACCATACCGCCGGAATCCGACGCTACCGTCGAACACGTCCTGCCGCGCAACCCGCCCGAAGACAGCCACTGGATGATCACCTGGCCCGACCCGGTGAAACGGCGCGAACAGTGCGACACGCTCGGCAATTTCGTTCTGCTCACGAACAAGGTGAACCAGCAGGCAGACCGGCTGGACTACCGCGCCAAGAAGGAAATCTACTTCAATGGCGGCGGCGGGCAGGACTTTGCCCTGACGCGCGACCTGATGGAACAGGATGCCTGGACCTCAGATGTCGTCCGCCGCCGGACGGAAAAGCTCGCCGACATCCTGATGCAGGCCTGGGGCCTGGCCGGCTGAGCCGCCCTACTCCCCAATCCCTTTCTTCTGGATCTTCGCATGAACCTCGTTCACCTGCATCAGCGCAGCTGAGCCGTAATACTTGCTGTAATCTACCGTGAAGATGCCTGCCTCAATCGTGGGGTCGCTCGCCACCCATTCCTGCGCGGTGGCAATGTCGGCTGTGTTGAGAATGAACAGGCCGCGCCGCCCGTCTTCCCCGCCCAGCGGCCCGGCCAGCACCAGTTTTCCGTCTTCGGCCAGCCGGCCCATATTCGAGAAATGCCCGGCAAACAGCTCCGCCCGCTGATCCTTGTCCGTGATCGCGGCGTCCTGCGGCCCGGTCTTCAGGATCGCCAGCACATAAGACCGCATCCCCAGATCGTCCGCCCCCAGCCTTTCGGCCAGCGCCGCATCATAGGCAGGTGGCGTGGCCGTGGCCGCCGGCATTTCCCCGGCACCTGCACAGCCAACCGGCAGCGTCAGCAACGCCGCCAACGCCAGAAATCGCAGAGCATGAAACATCGAACCCTCCCTTCAATGAGACGCGCAGTCTGCGCCCTCAAGGGTGGGTCTGGCAAGCAGAGCTGCGGGCCGCCCACGAAGGGCAAGCCCGCAGCCAGCCGGATCAGAAGCGTGCGCGGATGCCGCCGAACACGGCCCGCCGCTCCACCGGATAGTAGATCGCCGAAGCCGGCGTTGCCGTGATCACCGCGGAAATATCCCCGGCGGCCTTCTCCCCGGCGAGGTTTCGCGCGTCGAGGAAGAGGTCGATATTCCCGGTCGCCTGATAGCTGCCGGTCAGGCCCAGCAGGGTATAGCCGTCCGTGCGGGTCGTGTTGTTGTAATCCGCCCAGGCGCCCTCCGGCACCCATTCAAGATTGGGCGCAACCGTGAACCGGTCATGGCTGAAGCGCAGCTCCGCCCGGTAGACATGCTCGGGCACCACCGGCAGCGTATTGTCCCCAAACTCGGCGTCACCGTCAAACTTGAAGTCCGAATACTGATAAACCTGGCGCAGGGTCAGCCAGTCAGTGAACTCCAGATCCAGCCCCGCCTCAATGCCCCGGTGGATGGTCTTGTCGGCATTGAATGTGGAGGCCGGAATATCCGGCCCGACCGTGAACTGCAGCATCTCGCCATCAATATCGGCCGAATAGAGCGACACGTCCCAGCTGGCGATCCCGGCGCGCCCGCGCGTGCCGATCTCTGCCGTCCAGGCCGTCTGCGCATCGACCGGCACGAAGCTCGCAATCTGTGCCACTTCGCTGAAGCCGGGGAACTCAGCCGAGCGGCTGTAATTGGCGTAGAGCTGGATTTCCGGGGCCAGATCATAGAGCAGGCCGAACTTCGGCGAGAACGCGTCAAAGCTGGCCGTCCCCAGAACGTCCGTGGCGGCGCCATTGTTGAAATTGAGCTGCTGCTCCCGCTCGCCTTCGGCATAGATTGCCCCGGCGATCAGGGTCAGCTGATCGGTCACGCTGTAGCGGCCTTCGGCATAGAGGTTTGCTGTCCAGGCTTCCTGATCGGCCTGAAAGGTCAGCGCGCCGCTGCGGCCATTGATGTTGACATAGCGCTTGGCGTCGGTCTCGCCTTCCCGCGCAGCCCCGCCCACGGTCAGGCCCAGCTTGCCGCTTTCCCAGTCATAGCGGGCCCACACACCCCTGTCCTGAGAAGTATAGTCCAGCACCTGGAAGATCGGATGGAACAGCTCCTTGTCATTGAAGAAAGCGCCGATGGCGAGTTCTCCCTCGCCCAGGGCAATCCGTGTCTGGTTCTGCACACGGATCGATTTGATGTCGCGAGCCTGATCGCCCACGAAATTGCCTTTCGTGGGATTGTTGAGCGCGTCGCTCAGCGTCAGCGCGCCGGGCAGTTCCTGGTCGATGTCATTGAGGCTGAGATAGAAGCGGGTGCTTACCGCGTCCGTCACCTGATAGCCCACATTGCCCTGGAAGCGCACCGAGTCGCGGCGCACATGGTCCCGGTCGCCCTGCGAGGTGTCAGCGCTCACCGCGCCCCAGGCGTCCAGCTTGCCCTTGACGGCGCCGGCCGAGACAAGCCCGCGATAGGTCTCAAAGCTGCCAACGTCGGCGCGCACATAAACGCCCGGCGCGGTCTCGCCCGTCGGCGTCACACCATTGACCGCCCCGCCCAGCGTGCCCGAGCCAAAACGCAGCGCGTTCGCCCCGCGATACACTTCCAGGTGATCGAAGAAGATCGGCTCCAGTTCCTGGAAGTCGCCATTGTCATCGGCAAGGTTGATCGGCGCCCCGTCCTGCAACAGCGTGATGCCGCGCATGTGGAAGCCCCGGCTGATGCCCGAACCGCGAATGGAGATCCGCACTTCCTGGCCATAGCGCGGCTGGGTGTAGACGCCCGGCGAGAAGCCGAGCGTATCGCGCATCGACACGAGGAAGCGGTCGGCAAACTCCTCATAGGTGATCACGTCCGTGCCGCCCGGCGTCCTGGCGGCCTGCTCCATCGCGGCGGCGGCGCGGGCGGTTGAGGTGACGAGGATCGTCTCTTCGATCTTCGGCGCGTCTTCGGTGGCTTCCTGCGCCGCGGCGGGCAGCATGGCCCCGAAGGCAAACGACAGGGCGGTCAGGCTCACGGCGGAGCCCTGTTTGAATGTAAGTTTCATGTGATTGGGTCTTCAGACAGATAAGGTCCGGGCACGCCCGGCTTTGCCACCCGGTCTCCGGGCAGCGCTCAGATCGTATCTGCCAGGGCGGGCGGCGCCCGCGCGCCCAGCGGCGGCCCGCGGGCCACTTCCACAAAGCGCACCTCGAACAGCGCAACATCCGCAGACACCGGCTGCATCACCGGCGCCTTGAAGGTCACCGCGTCGGGCACCGGAACCGGCTGGCCCAGCACGCAGTCCCCGCAATCATGCGGCGGGTCGCCTTGCGTCTTCTTGCCTTCCTTTTCAGCCAGCAGCTTGGAAAGCTCCGCGCCGATGGCCACCGCGCCGGCGGTCTCTCCCGGCGTCGAACAGTAATGGGCCACGAGGTCGGGCGAACGCTCTGCCGCCGCTGCCATGGCCCAGGGCATCACCGCCTGGATCAGCAGCGCGACAACCGCCAGCAGGCGGGCCAGAGAGGCGGTGAGGGAGCGCGACATCGCCGCGCGGTCTAGCATGGCTGCCCCGTACGCAAAGTTGCGTAATCGCCGCAGAGGCGCCAGCCCTCCGGAAATTCCCTTACGGAACCCCTAGCGGTTCTGACAGGTACGCCCTAGCGTGCGCCGAGCAAAAAACTTGGAAACGACACACAAAGAGGAGCGCCCCATGAGCCTGTTCGACCTTACCGGCAAAACCGCCATCATCACCGGATCTTCGCGCGGCATCGGCCGCGCCATCGCCGAGGCGATGGCAGATCAGGGCGCCCGCGTCGTCATCTCCTCACGCAAGCCTGGCCCGTGCGAGGAAGTCGCCGCCGAGATCAACAAGAAGCATGGGGACGGCACCGCCATCGCCATCCCGGCCAACATCTCTTCCAAGGAAGAGCTGCAGGCCATGGTCGACGAGACCACCAAAAGCTTCGGCAAGATCGACATCCTCGTCTGCAACGCCGCCTCCAACCCCTATTATGGCCCGATGGCCGGCATCTCGGATGATCAGTTCACCAAGATCCTGCAGAACAACATCATCTCCAATCACTGGCTGGTGCAGATGGTCGCCCCGCAGATGCAGGCCCGCAAGGATGGCGCCATCATCATCGTCTCCTCCATCGGTGGCCTGCGCGGTACCCCGATCATCGGCGCCTACAACATTTCCAAGGCGGCCGATTTCCAGCTCGCCCGCAACCTCGCCACCGAGTTCGGCGCCGACAATATCCGCGTCAACTGCATCGCGCCGGGCCTGATCAAGACCGACTTCGCCAAAGCCCTCTGGGAAAACCCCGAAACCCTCAAACGCTCCCTCACCGGCACCCCGCTGAAGCGGATCGGCGAACCCGAAGAGATCGCCGGCGCCGCTGTCTATCTCGCCTCCAAGGCGGGCAGCTATATGACCGGCCAGATGCTCGTCGTCGACGGGGGCGCCACGGTTACCTGATGCACTACACCGCTTCGCCGGACGCACCCCCTGCGCCCGAAATCACCTTCGATGATTTCCTGAAGGTAGACATCCGTATCGGGACGATCCTCGAGGCCGCCCCGCTGGAGGGCGCGCGCAAGCCCGCCCTCCGCCTTGTCATCGATTTCGGGCCGGGCGTGGGCCGGAAGAAAAGCTCCGCCCAGATCACAGCCCATTATGAGCCTGACGCGCTGATCGGCCGTCAGGTGGCTGCGGTGGTGAATTTCCCGCCGCGCCAGATCGGAAAGTTCATGTCAGAAGTCCTCACCCTCGGCTTTGCCGACAGCGCCGGAGAGATCGTCCTCTTCTCGCCCGACCAGCCCGTTCCCAACGGGGCCCGCCTCGCATGACCCAGCGCACGCAAATGTCCGCCCAGCAGGACGCCTTCTTCAAGCGCCTGCGCTCTGGCGAATGGGAACTGCCCCCCGGCATCCGCAATCTCGGCATCCGCCCGCAGGACTGGCTGAAGGAAGTCTCCTATGGCCACGTCTATTATGAATGGCCCAATGATGGCAGCCGCGACATTGGCCCGGACCGCGTGTTCGGCGGCTGGGTGGCTGGCCTCTCCGACCACATCGTCTCGATGACGATGGCCAGCGCGCTGGAAGAGGGCGAATGGTTCACCACCACAGAGCTGCAGACCCGCATCTTCCGCCCGGTGCCCAATGGCCTCATCAGAATCGAGGGCCGCCTCATCTCGCGCGGCAAGACCTCCGGCTTCGTCGAGGCCGACTGGCGCGACGAAAAAGGCCGCCACCTCGTCCGCGTCTCCGCCGCCAAGGCCATCCGCACGATGGAAGAGTTGAACCTGAAGCGCTGACCGCGCCCCAAATGCCCACGCTCAGGGTGAGCCGTCCGATACTCAAGCACTCAGCATCGATCTGGAACTCTGGCCAAGTTCGGCGCGTTCTGGCAGCCTGCGCCTCAAAGGAGACCGCCCCATGCTGAAGCCCCTCGCCGCCCTTGCCGCGCTCGCTGCCGTCTCGGCCCCCGCAGCTCTGGCCTGCAGCTGCCTGCCCTGTGACAGCCAGCCCCCGCTGCTCGAAAGCGAATACACCGCCGGCGCCTTCGTCGGAGAGCTGATGTCGGTGCGCAAGCCCGCGACCGGAAACTTCCCCGCCGAGACCGAGGGCGGCTTCGAATACCCGCCGCAGCTGGTCTACCTCTTCAAGGTCACCCGCAGCCTGAAGGGCGACATGCCCAAATACGTCATGGTGCGCAGCGCATCCAACTCCGCCGCCTGCGGAGTAACGTTCAGTTTCGAGGGGCTGAATGCCGTGGCCGTCTCGCAGGATGAGGACGGGCGCTACCATGCCGGCTCCTGCTCCCAGATGTGCTGGGGCGCCGAGCCCAATCGCAGCCTCATCACCGAAGACACGATGCAGACCTGGCGCGATCCGATGGCCAGCGAAGAGTAAGCCTCAGCCCGGCGCGGACGCCGCCTTGTTGAGCCGCACTTCCAGTTCGTCCAGCAGGTTGCGCACGCGCTTGGCGTTCACGCCGAGGTCTGACAATCCCACCCGGCTCACCGAGCGCACATCAATGCGCACGCCCGCATCATCAGGTCGTATACGGATGAGAATGTCATCCTTGAAGCCATACCAGAAGCTGGTCTCGGTCGCCTCGATACGGCCCTCTTCCGGCTCGGCCAGCACGATCGTCCAGCCGCGCGCCTCCACAGCGGCCAGCGCGGCGGCATAGCCCTCTTCCGGCGTGCCCGGCGCAATCAGCGGTGCGAGCTTGGGATAGGGTGTGGCGCGCGGCGATTTCTGCTCGCCCGGCACAAACTCCGCCTCCTCCTGCACCTCGGCCACACGCCGCCCGGAAAGCCCCGGCCAGCGCGCATCGGCCTCCGCCGAAATCAGCGGGTCGTCTTCAATCGCGTTCTGCGCGCCGGCCGCTTCCCGCTCGGTCACCAGCGCGTCACTCGGCGCAATCGGGTCGCTCCAGTCGGTCTGGATGTCGTGCAGCGGCGGCAGGCGGTCCATCTGGCCTTCATGCGCGGCCAGCCGCCCCATGGTGAGACCGGACACCAGCAGCGCCGCCATCGCCATCATGAACGGCCGCTTGCGCGGCGCCTTCGCCAAGGCGGCAATGCCCGCCGCGAGCGACAGGCCGATCACCGCCCAGACCATTGGCGGCCCGAACTGCAGCGTCAGCGTCTCCAGCCCCGTCTGCCAGCTCCAGAGCCCCGCCCGCGTGCCCAGCGCCGCCACGCCAAACCACACCACCGCGCCAATCGCTGCCAGCAGCGCGGCCCCGGCGAGTTTTCCGCGCCAGCCTGCCGGCTCATTGCCTGTGTATGGGGTGTCGCTCATGGCCGTCCTCATGCTTCGCGCGCGACCCTAGCGATTTTGCCCCGCCCCGCAATGAGGCGCGGTGTCAGGGATGGGCGCGCGGATAACCATGCCGTGTGTGCAGCAGATCGAGGATCGCCATCGGCTCGTTCACGAACTGGCGCCCGTTGAACGATGCCGCTGAGAGAAGCGCGGGCGCCCCCTCTGCCAGGACCAGAACCGGCAGCGACTGGTTGGCCTCTCCGATCAGCGTGACGACATCGCTGCGCGGTCTTGGAAAGGCAATCCGGCGCACCTCCAGCGCAGGGCGGTGCTCCGGAAATGAAGCCAGCACCCCCTCCATCAGCGCGCAGTGCCAGCAATAGAAATCCTGTTCCGGAAACGCCGGATCCCGAAAGCCCGGCTTCAGCAGGAACAAGATATCGTTTTGCATTACGCCTCAAGCCGTCGGCAGCTTGTAGTCCTTGAACTTCTCGCGCAGGGCCAGCTTGTTGATCTTGCCGGTGGCGCCCAGCGGAATGTTCTCCACGAACTGCACATCATCCGGCGTCCACCATTTGGCGATCTTGCCTTCGAGGCTTTTGAGGATTTCTTCCTTGGTCGGATTTTCCCCGGCCGCCGGCTGCACGATCAGCAGCGGGCGCTCGTCCCATTTGGGATGGTAGATGCCAATGGCCGCGGCGTTCGCCACCTTGGGATGGCCCACGGCGATGTTCTCGATGTCGATGGAGGAAATCCATTCCCCGCCAGACTTGATCACATCCTTCGCGCGGTCGGTGATGGTCATCGTGCCGATCTCGTCGATGGTCGCCACGTCGCCCGTGTCAAACCAGCCCTCCGCATCCAGAACATGCCCGCCTGCGCCCTTGAAATATCCCGCAGCAACAGCGGCGCCGCGCACCATCAGGCGGCCAGAAGACTGCCCGTCACGCGCCACGTCCTGGCCGTCATCATCCACCAGCTTCAGCTCCACACCAAATGGCGGGCGCCCCTGTTTCAGCTTCTGCTTCATGCGCGCGTCAACCGGCGCATTCTCCAGGTGCGGTGGCAGCGCGCCGAGGGTTCCCAGCGGTGAAGTCTCGGTCATGCCCCAGGCATGCACCACATCCACCTCATACTCCTCCTCGAAGGCCCGCAGGATCTTCTCCGGAATGGCAGAGCCCCCGATCAGAACCTTCTTCAGATATGGCAGTTTCAGATTGTTCTGCTGAAGATGCGTCAGCAGCATCAGCCACACGGTCGGCACGGCAGCCGTCAGCGAAACTTTCTCCGTATCCAGAAGTTCATAGATCGAGGCGCCGTCCATCTGCGCGCCGGGCATCACCATGTTTGCGCCCGTCGCGGGGCAGGACATCGCCAGCCCCCAGGCATTGGCATGGAACATCGGCACCACCGGCATCACCGAGTCCGACGCGCCCATGCCCATCGCATCCTTGCCCATCGTCACCAGCGTGTGCAGCACATTGGAGCGGTGGGAATAAAGCACGCCCTTGGGATTGCCCGTCGTGCCGGAGGTGTAGCAGAGGCCGCAGGCGGTATCTTCCGGGAAGTCGCCCCAGCGCACGCTCTTGCTGCGCCCGTCAATCCAGATGTCGAACGCAATCGCGCCGAGCGTATTCTCCGGCATCGTGTCGGCGCCGGCATAGATCACGAAGGTCTTCACCGTTTCCAGCTTGTCCTTGATCGCCTCGACAATCGGCAGGAAGGTCTTGTCGAAGATCAGAACCTTGTCTTCGGCATGGTTGGCAATCCAGGCGATCTGCTCAGGGTGCAGGCGCGGGTTGATCGTGTGCAGCACGGCGCCAATGCCCATCGTGCCATACCAGCTGGCCATATGCCGCTCGGAGTTCCAGCCCAGCGTCGCCACCCGGTCGCCCAGGCCAATGCCTTCGTCTTTCAGCGCCGTGGAGACCTGTTTCGACATGTCATAGAGGTCGGAATAGGTAATGCGCGCGATATTGCCTTCCACGCGGCGCGTGATGATCTCGCGGTTGCCGTGCTGCAGACGCGCATGTTCGAGGATCTTGTCCACCGTCAGCGGCCAGTCCTGCATAATGCCTTTCATGTAACTCTTCCTCCGGAATAGGTTTTGTCTTCGCTGTCTCTGCGCAGGGTCGTGTCTTGTGATTTATCAAAGCCCTGTCTATTCGGGCAGACGCGCTGACGCAAGGAAAGGACAACGCTGATGTCACGACTTCTGGTAGCGGGCCTTTCTGCCCTTCTCCTTGCCGCCTGCAGCGAGGCCCCGGTCGCCGCCCCGGCCACCGATCCGGTAGACACCCCCATCGTGATCGCGGATCCCGGCAGCACGCCGCCGGCGATGAGCACGGCGCTGACCGCCCCGCTGCCCGATTTTTTCAACTGCCTGCGCGAGAACAATGGCGTCGTCGTCGCCGCCCATCGCGGCGGCCCGGCCATCGGCTATCCCGAGAACGCCATTGAAACGATGCAATACGGCTTCGAGCGCGGCATCCGCGTCTTCGAGATCGACGTGGCCGAAAGCCGCGACGGCGTCCTCTTCCTCCACCATGATGACCAGTTCGGCCGCACCATCGAGGCCACCGGCTACAATTCCGATACCGACTGGGCCACCATCGCCGGCTACCGCCTGAAGGACATCGACGGCGAGGTGACGAGCTTCCACCCGCCCAAGCTGACTGACGCGCTGATCTGGGCCCGCAATACGGGCGCCATTGTCGAACTGGACCGGAAGAAGACCACCTCTTTCGCCAATATCTGGGCCGCCGTCGTCGCCGCCGGCGCCGAAGGCAACGCCATCCTGATTTCCTATTCGGATGAGGAAGCCGCCGAAATCGCCCGCATCGCCCCCGGCGCCATGATGACCGCCTCGGCCTTTGGCGGGCGCGACATCGAACGCCTCGAAAGCCTCGGCGTCGACCGCAGCCGCGTCATCGCCTGGACCGGCACCCGCGAACCCGACCCGGCCGCCTATGCCCGCCTCCTCAAGGAAGGCGTCGAGCCCGCCTTCGGCACCCTCGGCCGCAAGGGCGAACGCCTCGACGATCAATACTGGGCCGATGACGATGGCAGCGAGTATCAGCGCCTCGTCGATGACGGCGTCGTTCTCATCGCCACGGATGAGCCCTACAAGGTCGCCGAATGGCTGACCGCCGATGACGAAGGCTGGACCTCCTGCGCGACGCCATGAACCCGCGCCGCTACCCCTTCGCGCGCCGGGCGACAAGCCAGACCCACAGGAGGACGAGCGGGGAGCCCAGTTCGATGAACATGCCGGTCAGCTGATAGCTGGTGCCGAGCCCTACGGCCTGCCAGGAAACGTAGCGGGCGAGACCGCCGATGAAGAGGGCCGCGCAGATGATCGCGGCGGTCCGGAAGTGTTTCTCGATCTGCGGGATGATGCTCCACAGCAGCAGGGTGACGATAACATACATCCCGGATAGATACCGGAACTGGTTATCCACCGCCGAAGCCACCGGCGCATGGGGCGACAGCGCAGCCGCGCCCCCCATGACGCCCATCACCGCAAAAGCCAGCGGAACAAGCGAGAAAATTCCAAGGACGATCTGCAGGCCGAGTTTCATTTTGTTTCATCCGGAGTCGATTTTGTCACATCTGGTGCCATCTCTCCATCGTTCCGCACGCATTGGCAATTCTTGACGTTTTCGGCGCGCCGGCGTATTGCGCGCCCCAAGGTTCGGGACGCCCGCCGCTCGCAAGGCTTGTCGCCTCAAGGTGAAGATCCCCCCGCGCTCCCGCGCGGGCTCATGACAGCAGATGAGCTTTCCTCTCCCTGCCAGTCCTGCAGCAATGCGAGCCCTGCTTCATCGAGACTGGCGGCAGAAGGAACCTCTTTATGTCTTGCCCCATCACCAATCGCGAGCAGGCGAAAGCCCGCGCCCGCGAAATCCGCGCCGAGCGCGCCCGCAGCGGCGATCCTGTTTCCCATTCCCAGGCGCTCGAACTGGTCGCCCGTGAACTGGGATACCGGGATTGGAACACCGCCTCGGCCCGGCTGTCGAACGAACCAGAAATGCCCCTGCAGGTCGGCGATCTTGTCTCGGGCCGGTATCTCAAACAGCCTTTTACGGGCCGGGTGCTCGGCGTGAAGGAGCTTTATGACGGGGCCGCGTTTGAAGTGACGATCCACTTCGACGAGGCGGTCGATGTGGTCGAGTTCGACAGCTTCTCGAACCTGCGCACGCGCGTGACGATCACCGTCTCAGCGGCCGGCGTCTCGCAGGCCCGCACCAGCGATGGGGCGCCCCACATGATCGTGGAGCGGACCGGCACCGAAATCGTCTGACGGCCAGGGCGGCGGTTTACGGGTAAAGCCGCACCGTTGCCCAGCCGCCGCTTTCCTTCCGGTAGAAGCGCAACCGGTCATGCATCCGGAAGGCCTGGTCCTGCCAGAACTCGATCTCTGTCGGCGCGAGGCGGAAGCCGCCCCAATGCGGCGGGCGGGGAATGTCCTTGTCGTCGCCATAGATGGACGAGATTTCGGCCACGCGCTGCTCGAACACTGCCCGGTCGGCCAGCGGGCGGGACTGGTCGGACGCGATCGCGCTGATCCGGCTCTGCGCCGCGCGGCTGGCGAAATAGGTGTCGGCTTCGGCCGCGCTGACCGGGGTTACCCCGCCGCGCACGCGCACCTGCCGGCGCTGGCTTTTCCAATGGAAACAAAGCGCCGCCACCGGATGGGCGGCGAGTTGCACGCCCTTTGTGCTCTCAAGATTGGTAAAGAAGGTAAAGCCCTCCTGGTCGACGCCCTTCAGCAGCACGATGCGCACATCCGGCCGGCCCTCGGCATCGACGGTGGCCAGCGACATGGCGTTGGAATCGTTGGGCTCGCTGGCGCGGGCCTGCGCCATCCAGTCCTGGAAGAGGCCAATGGGGTTATCTGTCTCCGGCACCAGCGGGCGGTCGCCCTCGGCAGCGTAGTCAGCCGCGCTGGGGCTGGGCGGAATTACAGGAGAGGTCATGGGCACGCCCACCTTTTCGCGGTTTGTAAGCCTTCGTTTTTCATATAGGACGAGGCCCGCAGCCGCGAGAGGATAGCCTGTCACATGTCGCACAATACATTTGGCCACCTGTTCCGCGTCACCACCTGGGGCGAAAGTCATGGGCCGGCACTTGGCTGTGTCGTGGATGGCTGCCCGCCCGGATTGCCCTTGGACGCGCCGTTCATCCAGCAATTCCTGGACAAGCGCCGCCCCGGCACCTCCCGCTTCGTGACGCAGCGCCAGGAGGCCGATGAGGTGAAAATCCTCTCCGGCGTGTTCGAGGACGACCGCACGGACGGGCCAGTGACCACCGGCACGCCGATCTCGCTGATGATCGAGAACACCGACCAGCGCTCGAAAGATTACCGCGAAATCCGCGAC
>OBJA01001464.1_pt1 | contig 16103 bp, 11 predicted proteins | sample 1519751 | NCBI WGS metagenome assembly OBJA01 (sample SAMEA3881238, study PRJEB22517) | soil metagenome | biome: lake sediment; feature: soda lake sediment; material: sediment, water from around vicinity | place: India | collected 2013-12-23 | depth 3 m | reverse complement strand
AGTTTTCCCAGGCACGCAGCAGTTCATGCAGATCCTTGGCACGCATCTTCTCGGCGTCTTCCTTCAGCATTTCCAGCTTCTCTTCAGCCACCTTGAGCATGTGCTCGTTGGTGGTGTAGTAGGTGGCAACGCCCGCTACGTATTCATCCATGATCTTCTGCAGACGGAACTGCAGCATCTTGGGGGTGATGTAGTTCGGGTTGACGTCGATCGCGGTGGTGTAGTCCTTGTGCTCCAGGAAGGTGCGAACCGGCTTGTAGATCTCTTCCACCAGGGTAGCTACGTCGGTGTCGAGTTCCGGTTTCCAGTCCTTGTTGTCCAGGGCGTACTTGACCATGGACTTGGCAGCCAGACGGCCTTCGGCGTGTGAGCCGGAGGAGAACTTGTGACCCGAGGCGCCAACGCCGTCACCAGCGGTGAACAGACCCTTGACGGTGGTCATGCTGCGATAGCCCCAGTGCCAGCCCTTCGGCAGGTGATCGGGAGCGCCGGCTTCGGTTTCGTCGGTGGGCGCGCCCACGTCTTCCGGACCGGATACCCAGATGCCGCAGCAGCCGGAGTGTGAACCCAGCAGGTAGGGTTCGGTCGGCATCAGCTCGGAGTTCTTCTTTTCCGGCTCGACGTTTTCACCGACCCAGATACCACACTGGCCGACGCACATGTCGAGGAAGTCTTCCCAGGCTTCGGCTTCGAGATGCTTAACTTCGCGCGGAGACAGGGTTTCACGCAGGTTGGCCAGCGCAGTCACGGTGTCCATCCAGATCGGACCACGGCCTTCCTTCATCTCCTTCAGCATCAGGTGGTTACGCAGGCAGGAGGCAGGAACGGCAGCCTGGCCATAGGGCGGGTAGTCGTTCAGCATTTCCTTGTTGCGATCCATGTACACTTCGCCGATGGCGTTGGTGGCCTTGGACTTGAACAGCAGGAACCAGGCGCCTACCGGGCCGTAACCGTCCTTGAAGCGAGCAGGCACGAAGCGGTTTTCCATCATGGTCAGCTCGGCACCAGCCTCGGCAGCCATGGAATAGGTGGAACCAGCGTTCCAAACCGGGTACCAGGCACGACCGGTACCTTCACCAACAGAGCGCGGACGGAAGATGTTGACACAGCCACCGGCGGCCAGCAGGCATGCCTTGAACTTGTAGACGTAAACCTTGTGTTCACGTACGGAGAAGCCCACGGCGCCGGCAACACGGCTGGGGTCGTTCTTGTCGTTGACCAGCTTAACGATGAAGACGCGCTCGGCAATACGGTCGGTACCCAGCGCCTTCTTGGCGGCCTCGGCAACGATCCACTTGTAGGATTCACCGTTGATCATGATCTGCCACTTACCGGAACGAACCGGCTTGCCGCCGTCCTTCAGGCTGGGCAGACCCTTGGAACCGTCGTGACGTTCGCCGTTTTCGTCGGTCTTCCAGATCGGCAGGCCCCACTCCTCGAACAGGTGCACGGATTCGTCAACGTGGCGGCCCAGGTCATAGGCAAGGTCGTCGCGGGTGATACCCATCAGGTCGTTGGAGACCATGCGGGCGTAGTCGGCCGGATCCTGCTCGGAACCGATGTAGGTGTTGATAGCGGACAGACCCTGGGCCACGGCGCCGGAGCGATCCATGGCGGCCTTGTCAACCAGCTTGACCTTCAGGTCAGTGCCTTCGGTCCAGCGCATGATTTCATAGGCGGCGCCACAGCAGGCCATACCACCACCGATCAGAAGGATATCGACTTCTTCTTCGATAACCTCGGGATTACCAAATCCATAATCAGACATTGTTGTTAACCTCTTACATGAATGCGTTTATTCGATCCGGGCGGCCGTCTTACAGACGGATCAGCTCGCTGCGGTCACCGGCGCGGTAGCCATTCTGCTCGTTATGGTTGAAGAAGCCAGGCTCGGCGATCTTCGACATATCGGCGGCAGGCTTGCCTGCATACGGGTCAATGGAACCTTCCGGGGTGGTGCGGATCGGGAACTTGAAGCGCTTCAGGGTGCCGTTGCGGAACTTGATGGTCCACATGATGGAGTCGGAACCACGCAGCGGCTGTACGGAACCGCCGAGCGGTACCACGTCTGCGTAATGACGGGCTTCGATGGCCTGCTGCGGGCAGATCTTGACGCAGCTATAGCATTCCCAGCACTGTTCCGGCTCCTGATTGAAGGCGCGCATGGCATGGCCGGTTTCAGAACCGTCCTTGTCAAGCTTCATCAGGTTATGGGGGCAGATGTACATGCAAGCGGTCCGATCCTGACCCTTGCAGCCATCGCACTTGTCGGTACGTACAAATGTTGGCATGTTTGCGCTCCTTTAGGTTTACTTTAAGTTGAACATTTCACCGCCAAAACGGCACGGGATTCACGCTTTTGGGATCTTTATTATCACAGACAGGCCCCAGACGAGCCTTCGATCCAATTCTGACTGGCGCTAACCTTAGCCATTAACGCGGCCAACGCCAACCAGAACTATCTTTTGTGCACATAGAACAACTTTATGATGCAATCTGGGCGCAATATTCTAGCAGAGCAGCTAGAATCATCAACAAGGGTCGGCCTGTACATCAGAATAAGCTAATAATTATCTGGCAAGTGCTCAGGAATACAGTGCATATCATTGATATCCCGAGGTAAACCCCCGAGATATTGCCCTCTGCGCGGCTGGCTCGCGGTTCTTCGCCCCCCGCTGCCGCTCAAGGCCATTTGCTCATGCGTGCTGGGTGAAAACCAAATGGCAGGATCCGAATCTGGCAAACTCAGGTGAAAACCTGATATATTAGGAAGCGCTAAATTATGACGTTTATCAATTTTATATCAGATGCTGCCCCGCATGGCCGCGTCCCGGCTGATATATTGCTATCCGAGAATCACTACCGATGACTGACACAGCAAGAGCTATCGACGAAGGTCGCACTGAGGTAAAAAATACCACCTGTTATATGTGTGCCTGCCGTTGCGGCATCCGCGTCCACCTGCGTGATGGCGAGGTGCGCTACATCCAGGGCAACCCGGATCACCCGCTCAACAAGGGGGTGATCTGCGCCAAGGGCTCGTCCGGGATCATGAAGCAATATTCCCCGGCACGCCTGACCCGCCCGCTGAAACGCAAGGAAGGCGCGACACGCGGTGATGCCCAGTTCGAACCGATCAGCTGGGACGAGGCCTTCGCCATCCTTGAAGAGCGCCTCGGCCATATCCGCGCCACCGATCCAAAGAAATTCGCGCTGTTCACCGGCCGTGACCAGATGCAGGCGCTGACCGGGCTGTTCGCCAAGAACTTCGGCACCCCCAATTATGCTGCCCACGGTGGCTTCTGCTCGGTCAATATGGCAGCCGGGATGATCTACACCATCGGCGGCTCATTCTGGGAATTTGGTGGCCCGGATCTGGAACGCTCCAAGCTGTTCGTGATGATCGGCACCGCCGAGGATCACCACTCCAACCCGATGAAGATCGAGTTGGCCCGCTTCAAGCGCAACGGCGGGCGCTTCATCTCCATCAACCCGGTGCGCACCGGCTATTCGGCCATCGCCGACGAGTGGGTGCCGATCCGTCCCGGCACCGATGGTGCGCTATTGCTGGCGATCATCCATGAGATCATCAAGACCGGGCTGTACGACCGCGAGTTTCTGATTAATTACTCCAACTCCGCCGAACTGGTCAACATGGACTCCGGCAGCACCGAGTACGGCATGTTCGTGCGTACCGAGGTACCGGAAGAGGAGGGCTGCTTCGACCCACAGAACAAGCTGTGGTGGGATCGCAACAGCAACAAGCCGGTATTGAGCCGCACCAAGGGTGCCGACCCACGCCTGCTGGGCGAGTTTCACCTCTCCGACGGCACCAAGGTCAAGCCGGCCTTCCAACTACTCAAAGACCGCGTTGAGCAGTACACCCCCGAATGGGCCGCCAATATCACCGGGATCCCGACCGAGACCATCCGCCGCCTGGCCCACGAGATGGGGATTGTTGCCCGCGACGAGCGGATCGAGCTGCCGATCGCCTGGACCGACGTATGGGACAACGAACACCAGAGCGTCACCGGCAACCCGGTCTCGTTCCACGCGATGCGCGGCCTGGCCGCCCATTCCAACGGCTTTCACGCGATCCGCGCCCTGTCGATCCTAATGTCGATCCTCGGCACCATTGACCGCCCGGGCGGTTTCCGCCACAAGGCACCCTTCCCACGGCCGATCCCGCCCTGCCCAAAGACCCCGACCTGCCCAGCGGATGTCCAGCCCGATACCCCGCTAAATGGGATGCCGCTGGGCTGGCCGGCTGATCCAGATGACCTGTTCGTCGATGAACAGGGCCAGCCGGTACGTATCGACAAGGGGTTCTCCTGGGAGTTTCCACTGTCGGTGCACGGGCTGATGCACAATGCCATCACCAACGCCTGGCGCCAGGATCCCTATGCCATCGACACGCTGTTCATCTTCATGGCCAACATGGCCTGGAACTCATCGATGAATACTGACGAAGTGCGCCGGATGCTCAACGACAAGGGCGAGGATGGTGAGTACAAGATCCCCTTCCTGGTGGTGGCCGATGCCTTCCAGTCGGAGATGGTCGCCTACGCCGATCTGGTGCTGCCCGATACCACCTATCTGGAACGCCACGATGTAATGTCGATGCTCGATCGGCCAATCTCCGAATACGACGGCCCGGTCGACTCGGTGCGCATCCCGGTAGTACCGCCCACCGGCGAGTGCAAGCCCTTCCAGGAGGTGTTGATCGAGCTGGGTTCGCGCCTCAAGCTGCCGGTTTTCACCCGCGAGGACGGCAGCCGCAAGTACCGCGACTATCCAGATTTCATCATCAACTTCGAGACCGCCCCAAACTCCGGGATCGGCTTTCTCAGCGGCTGGCGCGGGCGCAGCGGTGAAAAAAGCATGAAGGGCGAGCCCAATCCGGATCAATGGAAGATGTATGAGAAGAACAACTGCGTCTATCACTACCATCTACCCAAGTCCTACCAGTACATGCGCAACTGGAACCAGGGCTATCTGCAATGGGCGCAGCAACACAGCCTGACCCGCTACGACGAGCCGATCAACATCCACATCTATTCCGAGGTGTTGCAGAAGTTCCGCCTGGCCGCGCAGGGTAAGACCCACGGCAAGCAACCACCCAAGCACCTGCGTAAGCGCATAGAGACCTATTTCGATCCACTGCCGTTCTACTTCGAACCGCTGGAATCGCAACTGACCGACAAACACAAATACCCGCTGAATGCCATCACCCAGCGGCCGATGGCGATGTACCACAGCTGGGACAGCCAGAATGCCTGGCTGCGCCAGATCCATACCTACAACTTCCTGTACGTACATCCGCAGACCGCCCGCAGTGCCGGGGTCGACGATGGCACCTGGATGTGGGTCGAATCGATGCACGGCAAGGTGCGTTGCCTGTGCCGCTATAGTGAGGCAGTGGAGCCCGGCACCGTATGGACCTGGAATGCCGTCGGCAAGGCTGCCGGTGCCTGGAACCTGGCCCCGCAGGCCAATGAGTCCCAACAGGGCTTTCTGCTCAATCACGTGATCAGCGAGGAGCTGCCGGCCAATGAGACCGGTGAACACCTCTCCAATTCTGATCCGATCACCGGGCAGGCCGGCTGGTATGACGTGCGGGTGCGCATCTACCCGGCGGCAGCCGATGAGGACAAGTTCAGCTCGCCGCAATATGAGCCGATGCCCGCGGTGCCCGGCACACCGCCACGGCGCAGCAAGCAGAGCTACTTCGCCGGCCTGTTTCGGAAGAATAGCTAAATAAAATTGACCACAAAGAACACGGAGATCACCGAGATAAAACCCGACCTTATCCCGACTCCGTGTCCTCTGTGGCAAAAGAGGTTTGGTAAACAATGACACAGTTAGCACTGGTAATCGATCTGAACGTCTGCGTGGGCTGCCACGCCTGCGTGACCTCATGCAAGCAGTGGAATACCTCCGGCAGCGCCGGGCCACTGTTTGACGACAACCCCTATGACAAGGATCCGACCGGCACCTTTTTCAACCGGGTACAGACCTTCGAGATCGGCAGTTATCCCAACACCGAGACGTTGCACTTTCCCAAGAGTTGCCTGCACTGCGAGGATCCACCCTGCGTGCCGGTCTGTCCTACCGGTGCCAGCCACAAGCGCGAGCTGGACGGCATCGTGCTGGTCGATTACGACAAGTGCATCGGCTGCAAGTACTGTTCCTGGGCCTGCCCCTACGGGGCGCGCGAGTTCGATGAACAGCGCAAGGTGATGACCAAGTGTACACTGTGCGTCGATCGTATCTACGACACCTCACTGCCCGAAGCGGAGCGCAAACCGGCCTGCGTGCTGGCCTGCCCGACCTCTGCCCGTTTGTTTGGCGACGTACATGATCCCGATTCCGAGGCCTCCACGGCGATCCGCGAGTGTGGCGGCTACCAGTTGATGCCCGAATGGGGCACCAAGCCGGCCAACCACTATCTGCCACGGCGCAAGACCCGCTACCACATCCATAAGGATGAACTGGTGCGGGTCGACAATCCGCTCAGGAAAGAAGACATCCGCCACGAGATCAGCAAGGATCCGTCACTGGATGACTGGCTAATGTAAGTACGTGCTGCGCAGGGGCGAGGTACGGGAGGCAAGAGATGAGCCCCCATTCCCGCCCCCCGAATCTCGTACCTCGTAACTCGTACCTGGAGATTTAACTGATGCACCCAACCTTCTCAGTCATCTTCCTGACCACCCTGATCGGTGTCGGCCAGGGGCTGTTTCTGGCGCTGTTCACCGAGCAGAGCTATTCGGCCGCCAACCTGCTGCCCAGCCAGCAAAGCAATTTTTATGTCTTCGGCAGCCTGCTGGCACTGCTGTTCATGCTGGGCGGACTGTTCGCAGCGGTCTTCCACCTGGGCAAGCCCAGCTACTTTCTGACCCGTGCCTGGCGTGGTATCAGCCAGTGGCGCACCTCCTGGCTATCGCGTGAATTGATCGCCCTGCCGCTGGTGATGCTGTTGATCGCCCTGTACGGACTGTTCCACCTGTTCGAGGTAGAGATCCAACTGTTCAATTCCGCTGAACTGTCCAACCAGCTCACCCTGGTGCTGGGCACCCTGACCACCGTAGTGGTATTCGGCCTGTTCATCGCCACTGGCATGATCTATGCCTCGGTCAAGTTTCTGGAGGAGTGGGCCTGCGCGCTGACCGTGATCAACTATACCCTGCTTGGCACCGCCTCCGGCTTCACCCTCGCCGCCGCCTACGCCGCCGCCTGGGATGACCCCAAACTGATCACCCTGTATGCCAGCTGGGCCATCATCATCACCGCCACCGCGCTGCTGACCCGTGGCGGCTCGCTGATCCGCAATGCCCGCCTCAAGCACAAGGCCACAGTGCAGACCGCGATCGGGGTACGCCACCCGCAGATCCGCCAAAAGGCCATGGGTATGATGGGCGGCTCCTACAATACCCGTGAATATTTTCACGGCGCCACCGCCCGCTTTCTCAAGTCGGTCAAGTGGATCTTCCTGGTGCTGGTCTTCCCGTTGCCGATGCTACTGCTGTGGCTGGGGATGGACGGCGCGCATAGCCTGCTGCTGCTGGCCTTCATCAGCCAGTACATCGGCCTGCTGTTCGAACGCTGGCTGTTCTTCGCCCAGGCCAACCACCCGCAGAACCTCTATTATCAGACGGTCTGACCGGACACAGCTTGCGAGGGCGCCACGGCGCCCTCTTTATTGTTGCCGCTCACATTCGGGGTAATATCTCTTTAGTGGTAGCCGCGTATACCACCTAGTTGTTAGCCGGGCGGCAAGTACTTCTTTCGATGCCGGATTGGGACTATGATGGGCTATGGCCATCATGATGAAAAAGTCATTGCTGCGTCGCCTGGGTCTTGCCATGGCGACGATCACGGCTTTGGCCTTCATCGGCATGATCAGCTCGGTGTTCATCACCGAAACCCTGGAGGGACAGGCCTCGGCGATCAACCAGGCCGGCACCCTGCGGATGCAGTCCTACCGTATCGCCAACGATGTCTCCAATATCACCCACGATAACTTTTCCAGCGAACGGGTGGCGCAGTCACAGCGGCTGGCCGATGAATTCCAGCAGCGCCTGCTCAGTCCGCGCCTGACCGGCGCCCTGGCCAAGACGGAATCCGTGGCGATCCACGAGGCCTACCAGACCGTGCATGAGAAGTGGCGCGAAACGATCCGCCCCGCACTGGATACCCTGTTCGCACAATGGGAGCAGGACGGACATCTGAGCGAAACCAGCCGTACGCTGCGGCAGGAGTATCTCGCCCTGGTCGATCGTTTCGTGCAGCGCGTCGATCACATGGTCAATGCCCTGGAGCATGAGGTTGAATCTCAGATCAGCCTGTTTCGCCTGGTTCAGGTAATCTCGCTTTTTCTGACCACCCTGGTTGTGGTAGTGACAATGTTCCTGATGCACAAGGATGTCCTCGGGCCATTGCGCGAACTGCTCAATGCCGCGCGCTATGTACGACAGGGTGATTTCTCGCAACGCCTCGCCCCACGTAACGATGATGAACTGGGCCAGTTGGCGGATGCCTTCAATATGATGGCCGAGGATCTGTCGAAAAAATATGCCGATCTGGAGACCATGGTGCAGGAGAAGACCAGCGATCTGGAACGCAGCAACCGCTCGCTGGAACTGCTTTACAGAACCACCCGCCATTTAAGCGAGGCGCCGATCACCGATGTCAATTACGCCAGCCTGATCGAGGACATCGAAAACCTGGTCGGTACCGGGCAGGCAATGATCTGCCTGTGCGATTCCGGCAAGAACCACGCCTCCCGCTCCGCCACAACGCATGAAGAGATCATCGGCTGCAAGGATATCTGCCGACCGCATAATTGCCAGGGATGCTCGGCCGGCGAGGAAAGCAAGATTGTCGAGGTCAACGACCACACTCATCAACCGTTGCGGATCTTCACTACCCCGATCAAGGATTCGGAAAAACAGTTTGGCGTGTTGCTGCTTGAGATCCCGCCTGATAAATGCCTGGAGGACTGGCAAAAGCGTCTGCTCGAAGCAGTTGCCAGCCATATCACCATCGCCTTGAATATGGCGCAACGCGCCTCGCAGTCGCGCATCCTGGCCTTGCTGGAAGAGCGCAGCGTGATTGCCCGGGAGTTGCATGATTCACTGGCCCAGTCGCTCTCCTATCTGAAGATCCAGGTTAGCCGCCTGGATGCAGCAGTCAGACATGGCGAAGGGGATGGCAAGATCATGCTGGTCACGGCCCAATTGCGTGACGGCCTCAATCGTGCCTATCGGCAGTTGCGTGAACTGTTGACCACCTTTCGCCTGCGCATGGACGAGGCCGGTCTCAATACCGCGCTGGAAAAAACCGTGCAGGAATTTGGCAGCCACAGCCATCTCGATATCCAGCTGGATAACCACCTTGGCGACTACAAACTCTCGCCCAACGCGGAGATCCATGTCATTCAGGTGATTCGCGAAGCCCTCTCCAACGTGGCGCGCCATGCCCGCGCCCAGCAGGCGGTGGTGCATGCCGACTGCCAGGCCAATGGCCAGGTCACCATCGCGATCGATGACGACGGGATCGGAATGCCCAATGAGACCGAGCGTGAACACCACTACGGTCTGGCGATCATGCAGGAGCGTGCCCACGGTCTGGCGGGACAATTGCAGATTCTGCCCTCGCCCCTTGGCGGGACGAGGGTTGAGCTGACCTTTGGCGGAATGGCAAGCAGGCAGACACCTGAACATCAACCACGCATCAGTTCAACAGGATAGACACTATGGACAAACCGATCAGCAGCGTCATCACCATCGATGATCACCCGCTGTATCGCAAAGGGGTGGCCGATCTGCTGGATATGGATCCCCAGTTGCAGATCATCGGCGAGGCCGCCAATGGTGAGCAGGGTCTGGAACTGATCCAGCGCTTGCATCCCGATCTGATCCTGCTTGATCTCAACATGATCGGCATGGATGGCATCGAAACCCTCAAGCGGATCAAGGAGCAGGATCCCGATGCGCGGGTCATCATGCTGACAGTTTCCGACAACGAGGCGGATGTGATTGCCGCGCTGCGCACCGGCGCCGATGGTTATCTACTTAAGGACATGGAGCCGGAGGACACCCTGCTCTATCTGCACCAGGCGGCCGCCGGCAAGCTGGTGATCAGCGATCGCCTGACCGAACTGCTTGCCTACGCGCTACGCACCGAAGGCCACCACCCCAGTGACATGGCCCAGGCCGGCCTGACCGAACGCGAAGAGCAGATCCTGACCCTGGTGTCGCAAGGCTTGAGCAATAAGATGATCGCCCGCAAGCTCGACATCACCGAAGGCACCGTCAAGGTGCACGTCAAGCACATCCTGAAAAAACTCAACCTGCGCTCACGGGTCGAGGCGGCGGTGTGGATGGTCAATCACAGCCAGGAATCGGGCCGCTAGCAGGCTGTTGTTGTCGCTCAGGCGAGCATGAGAGCAGGCGTTGTGGGCGAAAAAGCGCAGTTTACACGTAGTAAATGAGCATTTTGAGCCTAATTTTAACACCCTATCATGCCGCATAAGTAGACAACAACAGCCTGCTAGTATCCTCTACTCCCCGTGCTGCAGATCATCCTGATAGAGGCAGGCGCTGCCACAACAGCCATCCTTGGCCCGGTACATGGCCTGATCGGCCTGCCGCAGCAGTTCATCGATATCGGTCTCGCTGCCCAGGCCCACGCTCATCCCGATGCTGGGCGGACACTGATACTCCAGCCCGCCCTCCAGCAGATAGGGCGGATTGAGTACCGCCGCCAGCTTGTCCCCAAGCGCGTGCGCCTGCATGATGGCATCCACCCGCTCGCTGCCCAGCCCTTCCAGCAACATCACAAACTCATCGCCACCCTGGCGCGCCACGGTATCACTGTCGCGCACGCTGGCCCTTAGGCGCTTGGCCAGTTGCCGCAACAACTCGTCACCGGCATGGTGGCCGTGGGTATCGTTCAGTGGCTTGAAATTATCCAGGTCGATAAACAGGAGCGCCAGATACTGCCCATTGCGCCGGCTGGTACGCAGTGCCTGGCGTATCCGTTCCAGCAACAGGCTGCGGTTCGGCAGCCCGGTCAGCAGGTCATAAAAGGCCAGGTAGTGTATGGTTCCCTGCATCCGGGAAAAGATCACATACTGGGCGATAAACAGCAAGCCCAGCAGCAGCAGGAAACCGGTACCGCTCCACAGCGTATAGCGACGGATCTGCCCCATCGACTGGCTGACATCCGCCAGCACCATCAGCTTGCCAACCGCCTCACCCTGGTAATTGTCGATCCCAAAGACCCGGTAGGCCACATAGTGCCCTCCCCGGTAATTAAAGGGGACATAATCGCTATCGGCATGAACGCTACGTTGTGCCGCCATGGCCAGTTCGCCAGCCAGGGGTTGGAGGGCAAGGGCCGCCTCGTTGACCCGCTGCAGGCGGCTCTCGCCATGTTCTTGCAGATAGGTTTCCATCGCGTAGGCATGAAAGAGCGGTATAGCCTGTACCGCAAACATCTCGCTGAGCCGTTCGGTGAAGTAGCGGATATCGATACCGATCTCCAGCACCCCCAAATGCTCCTCGCCGTCGTTGATCGGCACCGCCACCCGGTAACTACTGCTGTTCTTGCCGATCTCGAACCCGGCAAGGGTCTGCCGACGGCGGTTGGCATCGGCGATCATCGGGCGGACATCAGTCAGATCATCGCCGTATTGCTCGGGCCGGTGCAGGCGCAGCAGGGTGCGATTGTCCGGGCCGTGAAAGTGCAATACCTCAAGATACGGGTTTTCCCGGCGCAGACGCTGATAGCGGCCCTGCATTTCAGCCTGAAGCGCCTCCCGATCCCCGGCACGAACCAGGGCAATGAGCGGCTCGGTATGCAGCAGATTGCCCAGGCGCGACTCCATCTGGCGCACCACGCTGTGGATATCCTGCCGGTAGCTCTTGCCCAGTTGTTGCTGTAGCTCGGCATAGCCCTCCTCGAGCAACTGGTGGTTCAGCCACTGCCCGGCCAATTGCACACCCAGCACCACCAGCAGGGCGCCACCGATTGTCAGCGCGAACAGATAGCGCCGCATTAGCCGGTAGTCGGAGATGACCGCCGGATCCTCTGTTGTTGTCATGTCCCTTATTTCCATGTTCATACTGTGGTTTATAATTATCTCTATATAGCGTGAGAACGCTCTGGCAAATCACAAAGCTTAGCACTAATAAGGCCGATTCACCGGAAAGAAAATGCCCGCAGGCTTTATACCCCTATACAAGCCTCCTATTACCCTGAAAAAAAGCACTGTTGTATAGTGCCTGGTACAAAAAACTCAGTGATACGCAGAAAAACGAGGAGAAGGTAAATGATCAAACCTGTAGGTGCCGATGAACTCAAGCCGCTGTTTGTCTATGACTCCGACAAACACGATGCCCTGATGCATGAAGCCGAATCCCTGCCGTCCGTACTGATCAGCTCCGCCGCAGCGGGCAATGCGGTGATGATGGGCGCCGGCTACTTCACCCCGCTGTCCGGCTACATGAACCTGGCCGACGGCATGGGCGCCGCCGAGAACATGAAGCTGAGCGATGGCAGCTTCTTCCCGGTGCCGGTACTCAATCTGGTGCCGGATGTTTCCGCCATCCAGGGTGCTAGCCGTATCGCCCTGCGTGATCCGAACGTTGAGGGCCATCCGGTGATCGCCGTGCAGGAAGTGGTCGCCATCGAGGAAGTCACTGACGAGCAGATGCGCGTGATGACCGAAAAGGTCTACCGCACCACCGACCCGGAACACCCTGGTGTGGCCGCGTTCAACAGCCAGGGGCGCTTCGCCATCTCCGGCCCGATCCAGGTGCTGAACTTCAGCTACTTCATGACCGACTTCCCGGATACCTTCCGCACCGCCGTGGAGATCCGCAACGAGATCATTGAGCGCGGCTGGAAGAAGATCGTCGCCTTCCAGACCCGCAACCCGATGCATCTGGCCCACGAAGAGCTGTGCCACATGGCCATGGATCGCCTCGGCTGCGACGGCCTGGTGATCCACATGCTGCTGGGCAAGCTCAAGCCCGGCGATATCCCGGCCCCGGTACGTGATGCGGCGATCCGCAAGATGGTCGAGCTGTACTTCCCGCCCAACAGCGCGATGGTCACCGGCTATGGCTTCGACATGCTCTATGCCGGCCCACGCGAGGCGGTGTTGCACGCCTACTTCCGCCAGAACATGGGCGCCACCCACTTCATCATCGGCCGTGATCACGCTGGAGTTGGTGACTACTACGGCGCCTTCGATGCCCAGACCATCTTTGATGAAGAGGTGCCGGCGGGCGCATTGGCGATCGAAATCTTCCGCGCTGACCACACCGCCTGGTCGAAGAAGCTCGACAAGGTGGTAATGATGTGCGAAGCACCCGATCACCAAAAGGAAGACTTCGTACTGCTCTCCGGCACCAAGGTACGCGAAATGCTGGGCAATGGCATCGCCCCGCCGAAGGAGTTCTCCCGTCCTGAGGTGGCGCAGATCCTGATCGATTATTACCAGAGCCTGGACAAGTAATTTCTTTCCGGCAACAAACAACAAGGGGCGCCTTTCGGCGCCCCTTGTTGTTTAAGCTGGTATGACATTCAGTCTTGTCGCTTCACCCCCAAGCAGCAGCAAGGGTTGCTGGCCTTAACCATCAACGCCCAGCGCCCACCACCGCCGAGGGATCGACTTCATACATCGCCGGCAGGGAATGGGCGATCCCCTTGTGACAATCGATACAGGTCTTGCCCTGGTCGAAGCCTTCGATGTGCTGCTGGCGTCCACGCCGCCCCTGCTTGGTGTAATCCATCGAATCGAACTCATGGCAGTTGCGGCATTCACGCGAGTCGGTCTTCTTCATCGAGCGCCAGACGCTTTGTGCCATCTGCAGGCGTTTTTCCTCGAACTTTTCCTGGGTATTGATACTGCCGAGGATCTTGTGCCACACCTCGTTGCTAGCCTGGATCTTGCGCACCATCTTCGGCCCCCACTCCTTCGGCACATGGCAATCCGAACAGGTGGCGCGCACCCCGGAACGGTTGTAGTAGTGAATGGTATCCCGGTATTCAACGTAGACATTGTCCTTCATCTCGTGGCAGGAGATACAGAAGGCCTCGGTATTGGTCGCCTCGAGCACGGTATGAAAACCACCCCACATCAGGATCCCGATCACGACACCTAGCCCCAGCAAGGCGCCGATGGAATAACGGCTGCTGGGGCGCTTCAGTACACCCCAGCAGCGTGCCAGAAGATTCTTTTGTTCATTTGTGCTGGACATGGCAGCCTCTCGCTTGCTGATTTATCTGTTATCGCCACCGCCGGAGCCGGCGGCATCAGTGCCACTATCAACGATTGCTGATCGCGGACAATGGCTTGAACTCGTTCTCCACCAGTGGCCGTGCATTGGCCTGCGGCGCATGGCACTGGCTGCAGAAGTAGCGGTTGGCCGAGACATTAGCCAAGTCGTGACCCTCGCGATCAGTAAAGTGGGTCTGGCTGATCTTGGTGGCCTTCTTCTCGCGGTAGTTGGCCCAGCTATGACAGGTCAAGCACTTGTTGACATTCATATTGACGGTATAGCCCTCGACGGTATGCGGCACCATCGGCGGCTGCTGCACGTAGTCGCGCGGGATGCCATCGCTATCGACCCACTGCACTACGTCGGTGCTCGACCAGATGGCACTATCACCGCGCAGACCGCCATCATCGTCGATGGCATGAACCAGGGAGGTGCCCAGCACCCCGGCCAGTAATACACCCCCCACCATTATTGACTTGTTCATAGTCTTGCCTCCGTATTGTGCGTTGACACGCTGGATGAAAAACGATTGATTCGTGGTTTGAAACCGAACACGTCCTTGCTGCAAACATCAAGACAGCGTCCGCAGTTGGTGCAGTCGCCGGACAGGATCAACGGGCCGACCCCCTGCTCGGCCCCCTTCAGCGCCGGGCGGATCACCTGTGGCTCCGGGCAAACCGCATAGCAATCCATGCAGTCGTTGCACTGCTCGCGCCGCGCCGCGCTGACCCGCAGCAGGCTGAAGCGACCCAGCAGACCGTAAAAGGCACCAACCGGACACAGATGCCCGCACCAGCCGCGTCGGCTGACAAACAGATCGAACAGAAAGATCACCAACAGCAGCCACGCCGCCAGCCCCAGGCCAAAGATCAGCCCGCGATAGACGATGGTGACCGGATTGATCAGCTCCCACGCCAAGGTGCCGGTCAGCAGCGCCAGCAGCAGCGTCGCGGCCAGGATCCAGTAGCGACTCTGCCGGGAAAACTGCGCAGTGCGCTTGATCCCCAAGCGCCAGTGCAACCATGCCGAGGCATCGGTGACGATATTGATCGGGCAGACCCAGGAGCAATAGACCCGCCCGCCGACCAGCAGATAGAACAGCAACACGATCGCCGCCCCAATCAATGCCGCAACCTCCACCCCATGGCCGGCCAACAGCATTTGCACCAGCAGATAGGGATCGGTCAGCGGCAATACCTCCAGCGTCAGGCTGGAGGCGATATTGCCCTTGACGATCCACACCCCAGCCAGCGGCCCGAGCAGAAACAGCCCGAGGATCCCCAGCTGGCTGGCACGGCGCAGCAGCAGCCAGCGGTGGGCGCGCCACCAGCCCAGTTCAGCCACCGCCTCGCGGCCCGGATAGGCCTTGTCCGCACTCATAGCTCCTCCCTGCCGCGGCGCAGTGTTTCCAGTGGATCATCGGCAAATGGCGATCCGTTTGTGCCATCGGGCATGATCAGGCCACGCCCGCCATGCTCGTATTGCACCCCTTCGGGCAGGGTGTAGCGGTGTTCCTCATCGGGTGTAACCAGGCTGCCGCCGGCCTGTTCCTTTTCCCGCCAGCCCAGGCGGTAGTGTTGCCCCAGTTGGCCCTTGGCCAGATCGATCGGCACCACCTTGATCGCCGCCTCATCCATCACACAGGCCTCCTCACACTTGCCGCAGCCGGTGCAGGCATTGGAGTGCACCACCGGAATGAACAGGGTGTGGATCCCGGTGCGCAGATTGGGGCGCCGTTCCAGGGTGATGGCCTTGCCACGCACCGGGCAGACATTGAAACAGACCTCGCAGCGCAACCCGTGAAAGGCG
>OBJA01001463.1_pt1 | contig 16109 bp, 14 predicted proteins | sample 1519751 | NCBI WGS metagenome assembly OBJA01 (sample SAMEA3881238, study PRJEB22517) | soil metagenome | biome: lake sediment; feature: soda lake sediment; material: sediment, water from around vicinity | place: India | collected 2013-12-23 | depth 3 m | reverse complement strand
GGGCCTTTCTGTACAGCCCTTTCACATCGCGGCCTTCCGCAACCGCGAGGGGGGGATCGATGAATATCTCGACAAATTCACCAGCCTGCATGAGCCGGCGCGCCATCTGCCGTTCGGCTTCGAAGGGAGAGATGAAGGAGACAATCGTGATCAGGCCGGCATCGCTCATGAGCTTCGCGACTTCCGACACACGGCGGATGTTTTCAACCCGGTCTGCATCGGTGAAGCCGAGATCGCGATTGAGCCCGTGGCGGACATTGTCCCCATCCATCAGGAAGGTGTGTTTCCCCACCGAATGCAGGCGGCGTTGAAGGGCATTGGCGATGGTGGATTTGCCGGAGCCGGAGATGCCGGTGAACCAGAGCACAGCCGGACGCTGGGATTTCAGATCAGCCAGGTCGTCGCGGCTGATATCCAGCGTCTGCCAGTGAATATTGTCCGCCCGCCTCAGGCCGAAATCGATCAGACCCATGCCGATGGTGTCGTTTGTGTTCCGGTCAAGAAGGATGAAGCTCCCCGTTTTCCGGGCAGCCGTAAACGGATCATAGGCGATAGGTTGTTCCAGCGACAGGGTGCAGACGCCGATATCGTTCAGGCCGAGCGTTCTGGCCGGGCGGTGCTGCATGTCGTTGACGTCGATGCGGTATTTGGGGGCGTTTATGGTTGCCGTTACGGTCTGGGTGCCGATCCGCATCAGATAACGCCGGCCGGGCAGCATGTCGGCCTCGCTCATCCAGAGAATATGGGCCTGGAACTGATCCGACACTTCAGGCGACGCCGTGGCGCAGGCAAGGATGTCGCCGCGTGAGGTATCAATTTCATCCGCGAGCGTCAGCGTGACGGCCTGTCCCGCGGAGGCTTCCGGGAGGTCGCCGTCATAGGTGACAATCCGTGTCACTTCGCTTTCGCGCGCGGAGGGCATTGACCGGATACGGTCCCCGACCTTCACAGCCCCGGACGTGATGGTGCCGGAAAAACCCCGGAACTCGGAATCGGGCCGGTTGACCCATTGCACCGGCAACCGGAAAGGTTCGGTACGATGCTTTGGGTCAAGGCTGACGCTCTCAAGATGCTGAAGGAGTGTCGGACCATTATACCATTTCATCTGCTCGGAGGGGAGCAGCATATTGTCCCCGTTCAGGGCAGAGAGGGGGATAGCCTGGATTTCAAGATCCCCCGCCAGCTGGTGCGAGAAATTGTAGAACTCCGCATCGATGGCATCGAAGACTTCCGGATCCCAGTCCACAAGATCCATCTTGTTGACCGCCAGAACCAGTTTCCTGATGCCGAGCAGGGTGACGATGAAGGCATGCCGGCGGGTCTGGGTGATAATCCCCTTACGGGCATCAACGAGAAGGATGGCCAGGTCTGCTGTGGACGCGCCCGTTGCCATATTGCGCGTATACTGTTCATGTCCGGGCGTGTCGGCGACGATGAATTTCCGCTTATCGGTGCTGAAGAAGCGATAGGCGACATCAATCGTGATACCCTGCTCACGCTCAGCCGCAAGACCATCGACGAGCAGGGCAAAGTCGATGTTCTCGCCTTGCGTCCCCATCTTGCGGGAATCGGCCTCAAGGGCCGCAAGCTGATCCTCGAAGATCATCTTGGAGTCGTAGAGAAGCCGGCCAATCAGCGTGGATTTTCCGTCGTCAACCGAGCCGCAGGTAATGAAACGCAGCAAGGACTTTTCTTCCTGCCGGGTGAGGTAGGCAGCGATGTCTGTCGTAATCAGTTCGTCTGTCAGGCGCATCAGAAGTAACCTTCCTGCTTTTTCTTTTCCATGGATGCCGACTGGTCGGTGTCGATCACGCGGCCTTGGCGCTCGGATGATCTGGCGAGCAGCATTTCCTGTATGATGGCGTCGAGCGTGGTAGCTTCGCTTTCGACCGCGCCTGTCAGGGGATAGCAACCGAGCGTCCGGAACCGGACGGATTTCGGGGTCGCCTTGGCGCGCAGTTCGGCGGGCATGCGGTCATCATCCACCATGATCAGGGCGCCATTCCATTCGACAACAGAGCGCTCGGCAGAGAAATACAGAGGAACGATATCGATCCGTTCCCGTCTTATGTATTGCCAGATATCCAGCTCGGTCCAATTGGAGAGGGGGAAGACACGCATGCTCTCCCCCGGCCGCGTGCGGGCATTGTAGAGGTCCCATAGCTCCGGGCGCTGGCGTTTGGGATCCCATCTGTGGCCGGCAGAGCGGAAGGAAAAGATCCGCTCCTTGGCTCTGGACTTTTCTTCATCCCGGCGGGCGCCGCCGAAGGCTGCATCAAACCGGTAGCGATCGAGCGCCTGACGCAGCGCCTGGGTCTTCATCACGTCCGTATGGTGGGCTGAACCATGCGTAAACGGACCAACGCCTTCGTCAATTCCTTCCTGATTGATGTGTACAATCAGGTCCATGCCTATCTCGGCGGCCTTCCGGTCCCGGAATTCGATCATCTCCCGGAACTTCCAGGTCGTATCGACATGCATCAGCGGAAAGGGCGGGCGGGAAGGATAGAAAGCCTTTGCGGCAAGGTGGAGCATCACCGCTGAATCCTTGCCGATTGAATAGAGCATTACCGGGTTTTCCGCCTCGGCAACCACTTCCCGCATGATGTGGATGCTCTCTGCTTCGAGGCGATCAAGATGGCTGAAGGGTCTGCTGGTAGGCGGAGGGTGGGCGGAGGTCATGGGGACGCCTTCTTCTGGGAGAGACAAATCGTTGGCACTGGCGGGGCCAGCTGGTTTTGGGGATGGAGTGATTTAACTACGCGTTGGCCTTGGGCTCGGCCTTGGTGTTGGTCGGGGGGAGAGGGGCGATGCCGGTCAGCGTTTCAATTGCCGCAGTGATGCTGATGCGGTGTTCGTCCGCATAGCGCTGAATTTCCATGACCTTCGCATCGACCAGCGTTCGATACCAGAATCCCTGAAGCAGATGGAAATACCATCCTGGCCGCCCATCCAGAAAGCCGAACCTGAACACATACCGCCAAACGAAGTATATTGCGGCACGCAGGCTAGGGGGAATGCGCCTGTAAAGATGATGTTTCAGGAAGCGCTTTCGGCGGGCCTGGGCACTGGCGCCTGCCCCTTGCAGCGTGCTTACCGGGAGAAAGCCATGGACTTCATTGAGCTGTTCGATGGCTTCCCGGCTGGCATAGCCGTTGTGCTTTGCGGTCCACCAGCCAAGAGAATTGAGATTTATGTCTGCAATCACGATGCCGGAGCGGTCTACCCGGCCCCGCACAAGAATATGCTCGTCCATCCATCGCTGTTCACAGCGCCCCGCATCGGCTCGCCAAAGGCGCAACTGCCAGCTTGGCTCAACGGCGCCATGACGGATGCGCTGGCCGAGAAAATGAATCCGGCGCATGACCACAAAAGCCTGCACGTCCGGCGCCGCGCGAAGAACGGCGTCTCGCAGGCTTTCACGGCTGTCCTGGGAAAGCACTTCGTCAGCATCTATACGGAACAGCCAGCCTCCGGAACCGGACACCTGATCGATGGCGAAATTCATCTGCTGGGCATGATTGATAAAGGGATTGACGATGACGCGGGCGCCGAGATTGCGGGCAATCTCGCAGGTTCGATCTGAAGATCCGCTGTCAACCACTGTTACCGACGCGCATTGATCCGACAGGCTGCGGATACACCGCTCAATGTGCATTTCCTCATTCAGCGTAAGGATTATGGCGTGGATGTCGTTCATTGCAGCAGCTCGGATTGAGCCAGAACGCGCGCCTTGATGGTGACGGCGGGATTACCACCAACAACGGTCCAGGGGGGCACGCTTTTCATGACCACGGCGCGGGCTGCCGCAACGCTGCCCTCGCCGATCTCGACGCCCGGACCGATCATCGCTTCGGCGCAGACCCAGGCATGTTGCCGGATATGGATGGGCGCGTGCGTCAGAGGGCGGGCGAGCAGGCGGATGTCATGGGACGCTGAACAAAGGTATGAGCGCTGGCTAATGGTGACGTGATCATCCAGCCTGATGAGGGCGACATTGTAGCAATCGACGCCTGCTGCGAGGCAGACATAATTCCCGACCTTCAAATTCCAGGGAGCCCAGATACGGCAATCCGGAGCAATCTTGCATCCATGGCCAATGCGAGCTCCGAATAGCTTCAGGACCATAATCCGCCAGCCATTGAACCCGTAATCTGGCGTCCAGCTGAAAAGCAGTATACGGGCCAACCCCCACAGGCGGCGCGAGACCTTGTTGCCGATCGACAACCGGTCCTTGTACAGTCTTTCGGTCGATGTAACGGTCATGATCTCCGGTCCTTTGAAAGAACATGCCGGATACGAACCGAAAGGATGCGGGGGGCTGCGGACACCAGTTCCGCAAATCTCAGCCTCTGCATCGCCCGGCGCACGGAGCCGGCATAAACTTCGAAGTTTCCGGCGCTTCGGGCCCGGACGAAGGCCTCCCGTGAGATCAGGGAGACCTCCTGGCGCAGCGTATAGATGAGGCGGCGGAGGGGGGAGGGAGGGCGGACCTTGAAAGACCGCTTGGCCGGATGCCACTCGCCCCGCGCCTTTTTGCCTTCAAGGCGATAGGCGAGCCCTTCACGTCTATGCCGGAAGCCACCGGATTGAGCATCTGCTGCCTGCCGCGCGCTCAACGGAGTGAGGCTCAGTCGGCCCGCATTGAAGGCTGCCTGAATCAGGGCCTCGAGATGGGCGCTCCGGATGACGACCATGTTCTTCCCCCGCCAGTCGAACTGGTATTCGGGGAGCCATGCATCGCCTACGGTGAGGTCGGCGGTCTCACCGACAACATCATCACAGAAGTCGCAGGCACGCAGCATCATGGCGCCGGTATTGAACCGTCCGCCTGCGATGCTGGCCGCGTCGTGGACAAGAAAATCATCCGAGCCGCGTGCTCTGACGGCGAAATGGTAGGACTTGGCGGGAATATCTTCGCCCTTTTCCCGGAAGCGGATGGCGGCGAGCTCTTCAGGTGGGACCCCCGCGCCCCAGCCCAGAGAAAGAGACCAGTTGACGCTCTTGAGGTGGCCGCAGACCAGTCCGATCGTGAAGGCGATCCGCTCGTTCAGGCGGGGGTCAAGTGTCTGCAGGCGCCGGATCGCCTTGACGAAGCAGGGGACGCCGATGAACAGGTAACGTCCGGGGGTTTCCAGGACTTCTTCCAACACCCCGGACATTTCCACCACATGATAGTGAGAGTGCGCGGCTGTGGCGACGTCGTCCACGGTCCGGCTGATGCCGTAGGTATAAAAGGGGCCGCCAGGAGGCGCAGGAGAAACCGGCCGCGCGTGAATGACGCCGTCTATCTGGCCGGTGCGAAGCAGTTCCGCAGCGAGCCATGAGACCATGCCTCCGGAGCTGCCATTGGCGCGCCATTCTGCTTCCTCAACATGCGCAGCCGAGATGGAATTGTAATATCCCAGTTCGCGGCTCGACTGCTCGCGCCCGTCTAGAAACGTCTCTGCAAGGCGGTCCTCATCAAGCTCGGGGGCAAGGAAAGGGCAGGCCTTTTCAAGCTGTGAGGGGGAAACGGTGGCCGCAAGGTCGGGCTCGTACTCGCCATAGGGGGTCATGCGCATTTTCCCGCCCGGCCCACCCGGGAGGGCGCAGGCGCCGCATCCGACGCAATATCCGCCATCACGGACTTTTTTCAGATTGGTGTGGGCGTCGCTCACGATGCCGGCTCCTGTTCCGGAGACCGGGTGCGGAGGGCGGCGGCAAGCTGCAACTGCAGGAACTGCTCGCCATCCTTCCTCTGCGCCCGGAGGCGCTGCTCTGTCTGCAGCCAGTTGATGGGCGTCTGGATAAGCTCGTCTATGCGGCGTTCGTCATATTCTGTAACCAGACGATCTTCCAGGCCGGCAAGGATCAGGAGGTTCCGGATTCGCTCAGACAAGCCTTGCTTGGCGCCAGGCAGGGACGCGGCAATGAAGGGTCGTTGCAGGATAATCGACAGAGCTATGCCGTGAAACGAATTTGAAACCACGAGCGCAGACCGGTCAATTCCCGCCAGCCAGTCTATGGGCGAGGGGTAGATGGTCTTTCCGATCTTCGGCCACCGACGGGCCGGGTTGAAGGGCGAAACGACTTCAGCTTCGAGCCGGGAGGCAGCCTGGCGGCAAATGGCGGCAACCGGCTCGCCTGCGCGCAGGGCGTAGCTGAATATGTGCCCGCTTGGGCCAGGGGCGGCATGCGCGAGCAGGCCGGAAAAGTCCCCCAGCAAAAGTGTCGGATCGGGAACACAGACGGCAATCCTGCCGGAAATGGAACCGACTATGTCGATGCCGCTCTGCTCACGGACGGATATACCGTCGAGGCTGGACAATAATTCTCCCGCTTCCGCATGAAAGGCGGGATCGAGCGTGGCCCGCCCGAAGCTGGCGGCATAGGAGAACCTGTAGCAGCGTTCCGCGCCTGGAATCTGAAGAAAATACACCGGATCCAGCCCTCGCTGGGCGGAAGGGTTCCAGATCTGATCACTTCCGCAGACCAATACATCGGGCAGGTCTCCGCCTGCCACGTCTTCCAGGGTTTCGAGGGCAGGGCCGGATACGCCGAGATGATCTTTCCGGAATTGCTCGAAGCTTTCAATATAGGGGCGATTGCCGAAGAGCCCTCTCTGCAGGGCGGTCAGCCGCATATAGAGGATCGTCGCATTCTTCTTCCATTTTCGCAGGTCCCAGGGGGCATCAAAGGGGCCGCCGCCTTCAACATAGGCCGGGTGATAGTTTACGAATTGGGCGTCATGGCCCTGGCCGCGTAGCCATGCGCGCAGCGCGTACGCCTGCATCAGCGCGCCATAGCTGTCGGCAAAATGATAAGTCAGTATACCAATCTTCATGGATCGGCTCCGGAAGTATTTGTTGAAAAGGGGCGATTGAGAGCAGGCGGGTCAGCTTAAGTGGACATGGTCCGGCCTGATGCCGTCGCCGCTCACCCAGCGGTAAACATCGATCATCATTTCTGCGAGTTTGGGCCAGGCGAATTCATTTTCCATCCAGGCCCGGCCGCGCATCCCGAGTTGCAGTCGATCCTCGTCCGACACGCTCATGGCGGCCGAGAGCGAGTCAAAGAGCGGCCTTTCACCGATCGGATGCCACCACCCGCATCCGTGGTCGACGAGACCGCTCCACGGGGCACCTTTCGAACAGACCACGGGGGTGCCTGCCGCGAGCGCTTCGGCGACTGTCATCCCGAAGTTTTCGTCGAGTGTAGGGAGGACGAAAATGTCTGCCTCGCTGTAGCATTTCTGCTTTTCGTCGCCAAAGACCGGGCCGCTCAGACGGGCGCGGGAGAGGCCGTGGCGCGTAATGTATTCGCGGCACTGCCTGGCATAGTCTCCGTCGTCTGGGCCGGCGATCCTGAGGTGCCAGTCCGGATACAGAGGTTCAAGCATGGCCCACGCCTTGAGCAGGGTGTCGACCCCCTTCTTGGGATGAATGCGGCCGAGAAAGAGAAGGGTCCGCTCCCGCTCTGCCGGCAGCCGCTTGGTCATTGCCGGCATGTCGATACCATTGGGAATGATCGCGATTGGCTGCTTCATTCCGAAGGCGCGAATATCTTCTGCTTCCTTAACACTGGTTGCGTGCCAGCAGGTGACAGCGTCGGCCGCGGCCCTTTGCCAGAGCGACCAGAAAGCTTTCTTCTTGCGCTGAGAGAAGTTCAGAGCGGATGCGCCGAGCATTCCGCGCGGCGCCATGATCAGAGGGTTGCGGTTACGCCGGGCTGCGTCTCCGACATAGACATTCGGCATCATCCATAATCCGTGTCCGTGCAAAACCGGTCTGGGATCACTCAGAAGATAGGTCCGCATGGGTGATGATGCGCCGAGCGATTTCAGGACGGGAAGAGTGGCGTAATCTCTGCGGAACTCGCGGCAGATCACCTTTCCTTCCGGCATCCGGCGGGCACCCAGGGTAACGATATCCACTTGCCAGCCCTGCCGGGCGGTCGCGGCGGCTATGGACGGGACGGAATAGGCAGCCCGTTGGCTTCATCCGTTATCGACGTCACCACGTGACGTACGGATCGGTACTGCGTGTCCATCCCCTTGGCGCTCGCTTGTTTTTCTGGTGTCTGAAATGGTGGCGGTTGGCGTGCGCTCAGGCCGTTTGGCTGGTAGCGTGTGCGGCAGGGTTCGTTTCTTGCGGGACGGTCCCGACCTGGCGGGCCGGACAGCCCGCCATGATGGCTGCGGGGGGCACGTCGCGGGCGACCACGGCGCCGGCAGCCACGATGGCACCATCGCCGATAACGCGGCAGGAAGGCAGGATGATCGCCCGTGTGCCGATCCAGACATCCCGGCCGATGACCTTGGGGATGGCCATCGGAACAGACCGCGGATCATATCCATGGTCATGCGTGTATACGATGGAGTCGGACGATATCAGCGTGTTGTCGCCTATGATGAGGCCGCCGGAGCTATCCAGATTGACCCGGCTGTTGACCTGCACATTGTTTCCCAGTTCACAGCGGCTATCCCGCAATTCCCCGGCGATCGTCACGCCCTTCTGGAGAAAGCAGCGCTTGCCCAGAGCGACGTTGCGCGGATCGCGAATGTAGACACCGCGCGCAATGATGCTGCCCTTCCCGCAACGCTTCAGAGCAGAGGCGTGGGTGAGGGTTGAAACCCTGTCAGCAACGCGGCGGCCGAGCGCCCTGGCGCCATAAGTGAGAAGGTAGAGGAGGGACATGGGCGTGGATCTTTCTGGCGGAATCAGGCCGTGGGACTCAGGTATTTTGCGTGCGGGGAAGAGCGCAGGGATCGCGGGGAGGAGCGGCGTTTGGTCAGGTGCAGGACGCCCATGGAAAGCACCAGCACCGTCAGCGTGGACACCACGACGCCCCCGAAGGTGCTTTGCAGGCAGCCGGTGATGAAGGGCATGCCGATCACGGGATAGATGACGAGGCCGTAGCGCTTCAGCAGACCCTTGCCGCTCAGAAAGAACGCTTCGAACCGCCGGAAAATGATGCCGAGACCCAAACCGACGAAGATTCCGCCCCAGCCAAAGTTCAGGAAGGCTTCGCCGGGCCCGGTCGGATTGATACCGCCGATGGTTCCCGCCATTCCGAGAACCTCCTGTTTGACGAAAGGTCCAAGGGAAATTGCCGGCTTGTCTGGCCATATATCCCTGGGAACAAACCCTATGATCCAGTTCACGTAAGACTGTCCACGGAGGATCAGGTCTGTGTCAAACCTGTCGATGATGATGGCGGACATGCCGAAATCGAAGAAATAGGTGGACAGCAGAATTTGCCCCACCATCACCATGGGATCGAAGGCGGCTTCGGAGAGATCTCCCTTGGTGCTGCGAAGGACTGTCAGCAGGGCGAAAATGGCGAGGATGGCGCCGGCGCCGCAAAGCCCATAGAGGACAAATTTCCAGCGGATGCGGCCACCCAGTATGAAATAGATACTGGTCAGGCACATGGCGATGCTGAGTAGTTCGAGCCGTTTGCCCTTGACCAGGGTGCTGATCAGGACAATCGCCGCAATGATCACAAATCCATAGAGATATGTTTTCCGCTGGCGGATGAAAAGAAGAGCGAAAAATACTGCCAGCGCGACCCATGCCAGCTTCCCGAACACCTTGATGGCCGCATTGCTTGCACCATACCCTTCCACCCCTTCGATCCTCTGTATCTTCGTCTGGTTCATGGTGTGCAGGGTATCAAGGGAGAGCGTTGCTTCGGACGGGTCCTCGAACCTGCCGGTGACAAGTGTCGAGACCGTGACGAGCGCTGCGAGCCCGCCAAGCAGGAGAAGCAGTTTTGGGCGGCCAATCCGGGCCATGGACAATCGGGCAAGCGAGGGGCCATCCTGCGGAGCGCGCTCGCGGATGGCCAGCACGTATCCGAGGCAGATACAGACGGTGAACCCCAGTGTGTAGATATAGCCCAGATAGAGGGAGCTGTCTGAATAGATGAAGCGGTACATGAACGCTTCTCCAGGAAGGATCAGCATACCGATGGATTTCAGAAATGTTCCCATGAAGGCGTAGAATGCAAGAAGGTGCAGGGGCGAGAACCACTTGATCATGCCGTACCGGCTGGCCACGCGCAGCGGGATCAGCCAGATGGGCAGGGCCAGTAAGATGAAGAGGATGCCGCTCATGCTGTGTGCCTCAGATCCGGTAGCCAGCGAGTTCGAGCGCCCTGCCGAACCTGCCCGCGAACTTGTCTTGCAGACCGGCAGGCATTTCTTGCTTCCAGGCGCCCGCCAGGCCCTGGCGTTTCGTGCTGGTCTCGTCGGTTTGTCCCGGCTTGCGTCCGGTCTGGACTTCAAAAGTATTTCGCCAGACGGCGAAGCGGATGACTTCGTCCGGCGCCGGGCTCCCCTTGAGCTGCGTAATGCCTGCGGCAAGGGCTGCCTCGGGTGTTGACCGTAGGTCTTCATAGCGGAACAGGGTCACGTTTGGCGGTGTATTGGTCAGCCAGGAGGTGACATGGGTCGCCCAGTTTGCCCGGGAACCGGATGCGCGGCGGGTCCATTCTTCAAAGAAGGCATTCATCTCCGCTTCGTCCGACAGCTTTCCGTTCAGGGACGGGTGGTGCCTGAGTATGGATGCTCTTATTCCCGCATCTGCGCTGCGCGCCGCGTTCCGGTTCTTGAAATAGTGGGATATGAAACAATCCCTCCCATCCCGCAGGACGTAGATGGCCTTGTGACCCCGGATGAGGCGGTGATCGTGGCTGTGAATGATCGCGCGGAAGGTGATCGGGAACATGGAGAAACGCGGCGCCGGAACCTGGAGCGCATCCGCCACCATGTCACGCACCCAGTTCCCGCCGGAGCGGGGGTATTCTGTAAGCACGATAAAGGGGGGCTTTCCTGGCCGCCGGAGCGCCCATTCATAGTTTACCTTCGCTGACGTGGCGCGCATGGCCCACGCAATCCGCCCACGCATCGCCGGGCGGGCCGGCAGGTTCAGGTCAGGTTTGATCATGTCTGTGTCCGGTGGCCGAAGAGGGAAAAGATGGAGGTGTCAACGCCAAGCCTGCGCTGGACATCCAGCCAGATGAGGACATTCATGAGGATAGTGGATGTCGCCATGGCCACGGCTACGCCCGTGATGCCCAGGGCGGGAGAGAGGGACGCGAGAAGCGCGGATCCGGCGACCAGGGCAATCAGGCGCGCCCGGAGGGCGAGGTGTTCAAGGCGGCATTGGGCGGCAATCAGGAAGTTCGCCCCAAACCCGACATTCGCCAGACCACCCATCGTCAGAACAAGGAAGGTCATGAGAGACTGGGCATCAACGGGAATATGATACCAGGAGAACAGTGCCGGTGAGGCGAGGAGAAGGGTGACGCCAAGCGCGAAGGCCGGGACGAGCGCGATCGTCAGGCCCTCTCTCGCTGACTCTTTCAGCGCGATGCGGTCGCCCGAGGCAAACGCCCTGGACGCTTCCACAGCGATACTCCAGTTGGCAATGATTTGGGGTAAAGACAGCAGGTTCGCGGCTTTCCGCAGGATCTGGTAGCTGCCAAGATGGGCGGGCGTGAGGAAAAGACCACCGATCAAAATATCAATCTGGGCCGCAAGCATGGCTGTCAGGCCTGATCCCCAGAAAGCAAGATTGAAGGGTTGTTTGCCGTTGCCGAAATAGGCAGCGCTGCGTGCGCGCAAGGCTGCGATCAGAAGACCCGCCCCCACCACAAGGACAGCAAGCGCGCAATACCCTTCCAGTACGCGCAGCGCGCTGACGGTGGGGTATGCCGCGGCCACGGCAAAGCCGGAAGCCAGAACGATGAGATGTCCGAGCCCGTCCCGGTAGAACATGGCGGTATTGGCTGCCCCGGAGACCCGGATGGGCACGGCAATATTGGCCACAAGATTGTTCAACCAGCCGCCAAGTACGATAACGAGAGCGAAGTCCGGTGAGGCAAGCGGAAGCAGGTCGTGACTGATCAGACCCCGGATGATGAACCAAACACCAAATGCCAGAACAGCCGGGCCGGCCGACGCGATCAGCAGAACCTGAAGCAGGGCGGGGCCATGCTCTGGCCCTGCTTGACGGGCCGACATTTCTCTCAGCAGATAGCCCGGCCCGCCCAAGGATATGAGTGCGCTGACCAGCTGGATGGAAGCCCAGCCATACGCAAAAGCTCCGAACTCGGACCGTTGCATGAGGCTGGCCAGAACCAGCAGGACAAGGAGCTGCGCCCCAATGACGCCGAACCTTATAAGGAACAGCCCTCCGCGCCGGCGGAGCGTCTGAAATATCCTGTTCAAGGCGTGCTGTCCTGTAGCACGGGAGAGGCCAGATCTGCTCCGGTCAGCGTCCGGAACCGTTCCATCGAAGGACGGAGTTCTTCGGCGAGTTCCGATATCATCTCAGAAGATAGCGCTGCGGGCGGAATATCTTTGCTCGTTGTCAGACGAAGCCGCAGGCCCGCCAGGAGTTTTCGCGGAATTAACCGTCGCAGTTGGCGGCGGTAGAAGGGGCTGGTGATAACGGATCGCACTATGGGCGAACTTGTTGCCCGGATGGCGGCTCTCGGATTGCTCGCTCCAGCCCCCACTTCCACCAGGCCGGGCTCTGCACCGATAAAGCGGACCACCCTTTCGATGACCCCGGCGCGATCGCGGGAAAGCTCATCAAGCGTCAGGACCAGAATCGCGTCGCGGCCAAAGGCGTGGATCCACGGCTCGATCTGTCTGGCATAATCACTGATCGAGATGAAGCGTTCGTGTGACCGCACGACTTTGTCGAAATCCGTGTCCGAAATCCGCCCTGCCATATAGTCATGCATCAGGTGACTGCTGATCCGGTCGATTGGATCACGGACAATATATATGAGCTTCAGGTGCGGGCCCGCCACCTCCCTGGCAAGGGTGGAGACATCGCCGAACCAGGGCGTCATTGTGTACATTGTCGACGCTTCGCCGCACAGCTGAGTGTCTGCGGCACCGCGAAAATGGTTCTGATAAAGCGATCGCGCCCGGCTTGCGTCCCCGGCCGCATGGTGGAGGATATCCGGTTCCTTGTCGTCTGGCAGAAAGAGGCCTGGATGACGCGCAAGGTCATCGTACAGGGTCGTCGTACCGGATTTCATCGCTCCGATGATCAGGAAGTCAGGAACTCTGGTCATATGATCCCCGATCAGATGTCTGACACTGCGGGATCGGCCGGGACATCGCGTACCATCCTCGGCGGGGCGCCAAGGAAAGCGCGATATGCGTCTGCCAGGCCTTCGCGCAGGCTGATCTTCGGTTCCCAGCCGAGCAGTCGCAGGCGCGCCGGGCTCATCAGTTTTCGCGGAGTTCCATCGGGCTTGTTGGTGTCGTAACGGATGGTTCCCTCAAAGCCGACCGTCTCCATGATCAGTTTGGCGAGATCGCGAATGGATATATCGGTGCCAGATCCCACATTTATATGTTCGTCTCCGGAGTAGTTTTTGAGAAGATGCACAAGCGCATCCGCGCAGTCATCTGCGTGAAGAAATTCCCGCATAGGCATGCCGCTTCCCCAGATCGTCAAGGAATCGGCCCCCGACAGACGCGCCTCATGCGCCTTGCGGATAAGCGCCGGGATCACATGCGACGTCTCAAGGTCGTAATTGTCGCCCGGCCCGTAGAGGTTTGTCGGCATCGCGCTGATATAGTCGGCGCCGTACTGGCGCCGGTAGGCCTGGCAAAGCTTGATGCCGGCAATCTTGGCAATCGCATACCATTCATTCGTCGGCTCCAGCGGTCCGCTGAGCAGTGCGCTCTCCGGAATGGGCTGAGGGGCATATTTCGGGTAGATGCAGGAAGAGCCGAGGAACAGGAGCTTTTCCACCCCGGCCTTGAAGGACGCGCCGATCAAATTGGATTCGATCATCAGATTATCATGAAGGAATTCGGCGGGCCGCGTGTCGTTGGCGAGTATCCCGCCGACGCGGGCCGCCGCAAGGATCACCACATCGGGCCGGTTGCTGCCCATCCAGCGGTCCACGCCCTGCTGATCCCTGAGGTCAAGCACTGTACGTGCAGCGGTGAGAATCTCGCAATCTTCCCGCCGGAGCCGGCGGACAACCGCCGATCCGACCATGCCGGCATGTCCGGCCACAAACACTTTCTTACCAGCTAGCCTGAAGTTGCTCATTGTCTGGTCACGCTGACTTTGCCGGAGTACGCGCAGCAAACTGCCTGATCTTCCGGGCGGGTTTCATGAGAAGGGCGAGGTCGACGGGACCGGTTCCAAGCCAGCGCCGGCGGGCGGAAAGCGATTCCAGGTTGTGATGGATATGGGCAGCGATGCTGCGCGTGCTTCGCCCACCCACGGCCATGTTGATCAGTACTGAATCGATCCGCTTCAACTTGAAATCCTGCGTTTCGATGGCCCGCAACATCCAGTCATAATCGGCCGCCGTCTGAAGGCTTGTGTCAAAAGGGCCGATGGTTTCGATCACTTTCCGCCGGACATAGAAGGTGGGATGCGCCGGCATCCAGCCCGTACGGAAACCCTTGTGGGGCCGCTCCTCCGCCCGCCATTTGCGAACCGTCCGTCCGCTATCGTCCAGAAAGTCCAGATGCCCATGTGTGAGATCTGCCTCTTCCAGAGCTTCTGCGATCTTTGAAAGCACTGCGGTGTCTGCATACGCATCATCGGAGTTCAGAACGCCGGCCGCATCGCCTGTGAACAGCCGGAATCCCTTATTGAGAGCGTCATACATGCCCGCATCGCGCTCACTGAAAAGGAATATGTTTTCCGACCTGTAGGCCCTTGCGATCTCCTGGGTTTCATCGCTTGACGCGCCATCCAGGACAAGCATCTCGCGATCAGGCCAGTCCTGCGAGCAGAAGCTATCCAGCGTTCTGCGCAGCGTCCGCGCGGAATTGAAAGTTGTGGTGAGTACGGAGATCTTCATGAACGTTTTACTCTGCAGCGCTGAGCGTTCGCTCTTCATCTGGGCGGCGAAGATTGGATTCCAGGGAGACCGCGCGCAGGTCGCTTTCAACCATCTCCGCAACCAGCTCCTCAAACGGCGTGCTGGCGCTCCATCCCAGCACGCGGCGCGCTTTTGACGGATCGCCGAGCAGCAGGTCGACCTCTGTGGGGCGGAAGTATCTCGGATCGATTTCGACCAGCGGACGCCCGGTTTCTGCGTCAAACCCCACCTCATCAACGCCCTCACCTTTCCAGGCAAGGGAGATCCCTATCTGCGAAAATGCGAGCTCTACAAAGGAGCGTACGGTGCGCGTGGTTCCGGTTGCGAGGACATAATCATCGGGAACCGGTTGCTGGAGGATCCGCCACATTCCCTCGACGAAGTCGCGGGCGTGGCCCCAATCTCTCTTGGCGTCCAGGTTTCCGAGGAAAAGCTTGCTCTGCAGTCCGAGATGGATGGCCGCGATAGCGCGAGTGATCTTCCGGGTGACGAAGGTTTCTCCGCGGGTGGGCCCTTCATGATTGAAGAGAATGCCATTTGAAGCATGTATGCCATACGCTTCGCGGTAGTTCACCGTGATCCAGTAGCCATAGAGCTTCGCGGCGGCATATGGGCTGCGCGGATAGAAGGGCGTTGTCTCCGACTGCGGAACTTCCTGCACCTTGCCATAGAGCTCCGAAGTAGAGGCTTGATAAAAACGGACTGACTTTTCGAGCCCGAGAATGCGGATTGCCTCAAGCATCCTCAGTGTTCCAAGGGCGTCGGCGTTCCCGGTGTATTCGGGCGTTTCGAAGCTGACCTGAACATGGCTCTGGGCCGCAAGGTTATAGATTTCGTCGGGCCGGGTTTCCTGGATGAGCCGGATGAGGTTGGTCGCGTCGGTCATGTCCCCATAGTGCAGTTTCAGCCGGACATGATCTTCATGCGGATCACGATAAAGATGATCAATGCGGCCCGTATTGAAGGAGGAAGACCGGCGTTTGACGCCGTGAACGATATAGCCCTTGGACAGAAGAAGTTCGGCCAAGTAGGCGCCGTCCTGCCCGGTTATTCCTGTGATGAGTGCTGTCTTCTGTGCCATGATCCGTGTTTCTCCCGCGGGATGCGGGAGCTTTCGCTATCGGGTTATTGTCGCTGAGCCAGGGCTCGGGTGATCAGGTGAGTTCCATATTTCCCGGTTGCCGGGAAAATTCTTCAGGCCGTCCGATGGAGGTATAGGCGAAGCCGCGTTTGGCCATGTCTTCGGGGCT
>OBJA01001462.1_pt1 | contig 16110 bp, 15 predicted proteins | sample 1519751 | NCBI WGS metagenome assembly OBJA01 (sample SAMEA3881238, study PRJEB22517) | soil metagenome | biome: lake sediment; feature: soda lake sediment; material: sediment, water from around vicinity | place: India | collected 2013-12-23 | depth 3 m | reverse complement strand
TTCAGAATGCTCCGGAACAGTTATACGTCGATTCAAGGACGCCTTTTATTCTCCCGCAAAGGCCCTCTCTCAAGCCGCTGGGGTCTTTTTATTTCTCGCCAAGATCGCGAAGGACGCGAAGATAATTAATAAATTAACCTCTTCCAGTCCCACTCCCACCCTTTGCGTCTTTGCGCCTTTGCGAGAGAACCCGTTCCCCTTCCCCCAAAGGCCTTCTCAACCATTCCAACTTCTGACTCATGAATTCTGAATTCTGAATTCCGACTTCTAACCTGATTGCTGACTCCTACGTAATCTTAATAATCATATTTAGAAAAAAAGAGTCGTCTTTATCAAGGCCACTGAAAAAACCCTTGTTCATGGGATAGGACCACAATATATAGTGATTAGCTTATTTTAGGCTATCAATATAGTGTGGTCCTATTTTGGCGTTTCAAGTTTTTCAGTGGCCTCTCTTTATCGACGGCTCTTGCCTTTTTTATTATCATCGGGATTGAACCAGCCCCAGTCCACGCCGGACATCTCGGCGACATCTCTGGACAATGCCGTCAGATCTTCGGGGGTTATCTCCGCCAACGAACGCTTGCCCATACTTCGCATTGCCAGTTCCATTTCCTGGCGACAACTTCGAAGGAACTTGCTTACACTCGCCGCGCTCTCCTCCACGCTAAGCTGGTCTTTCTCCACACCAATCTCATAGACCAAACCCGTCGGCGGCTCCCAGGGAATCGCCTTTGTCATCTGTGTATGGACCAAAGCCATCAAGGCAATCGTTCCAATGGCTACCGCATCGGCGCCCAGGGCAATGGCTTTTAAGTAATCGCCCGGCGTCACCAGTCCACCGGAGATGATTAATGAAACTGTTTTACGCATTCGATGGCGCTCGAGAAATTTGACGGTTCGACAGAGGGCAGGGAGCGTCGGAAGCCCAGTATCATCCAAGAGTATCGAGGCCCCAACATTGACCCCGGCTTCAGCGCCATCGATTGCCAGAAAATCGAGCCCGGTATCGATTAAAATCTCCAACTCGCGTTCCAAGTGATGCGTCGCCCCGATCTTGACACCGATAGGCACTCCATCAGTTAGCCCGTTAAGCGCCCGCACCAAGCGGGTTAAATCCTTCCCTTGGTTTACTCCCGTCAACTGAGCGCCCAAAACCAACTTTTCTCCTCGGCCCAGTTGCATATAGTCCCTGAATTCATCGCTCAGTTGGGACCCGCTTAGCGTAATCGGCGCAGAGCCCAAAGCTCCGTAGCCCAATTGAATCTCAATCATATCCGCCTGCTTCAAGGTTTTGTCATCTTTCCCCCATGATCCCCGATGATACTGGAGGATCAGCCTTTTTACCCTCTTGCGTTCCTTTCCGAGCAAAGGACCGACTCCTGTGTTAACCGCAGTCCCAACTTCCTCAGCCGCTTGCGCCAAGGCCAACCGAGCCTTTTCTGAGAGCCCAATCCCATAGGCCATACCGCCAATGACGATCGGAATCTCAACGGTCAACGGCTTTTTAGCGCATGGTCCCAGCTTAACGGAGACCTCCACCCGTGTGGATTCCTCCAAAGGGAGCCTTGAAAGGTATACTGGGTTAAACATCAACTCTTCCCAAGGGGAACGGCGATGCGACGCGCCAAAAGGCCTCTCCAAGGGTTCTCCAAAGGTGGCGCGCAGATCCGTCTCCATAATGTTACGAAAGCCTTCCCTTGTAATGACATTCGCCATCTCCAACAGATTCTCCGGATAGGGATCTTCCATCAATCGACGGGTGATTCGATCCACCATCAGATTCATCAAGGTTTTCCCAAGGAGAATCATTATTAAGCCAAGACCCGTCAGCATAAAAAACGAGGTCAACAAAGCCGTACCGACCATCAAATAGACCTCCGTAACATCATAGACTACGCATATTCCTTAGATTTCCCAGATATGATGCAGGTATGCTACGGCCAATTCATCGAAGCGTTACTGGAAGAACATGGTCGATGAACCTACCTCGGAACTGACGGGCGAGGTTTTAAAATTCTTCAGAGCGCTGTCTCTTGAGCATATGACGATGATTGTAGTCACCCACGAGATGGCCTTCGCCCGGGATGTGGCGGATCGGATCATCTTTATAGATCAAGGGAGCATTGTCGAGGAAGGCGATGCGGAGGAACTGTTCGAAAACACCATCCACGAGCGGACCCGCTCGTTTATCAAAGGTTTTTCCGAGGGATAGAACAATAAAAAGTCCGCCCTCCTTTATATGGGAAGACGGAGTAACAAAAACAGTCCGTTTCAAACCTACCATCATTCTCTTCAATGATGGCAGATTTGTTTAAGAAAAAGCTGTAGGGTCAATACCTACAGCTTCTGAAGAACTAAACATTAAACCGAAATAGCGTGACATCCCCATCCTGCATCACATATTCCTTGCCTTCCAAGCGAACCAGGCCCTTTTCTTTTGCGGCCGTATACGAACCACAAGCCATAAGATCATCATAACTTACAATCTCTGCTCGAATAAAACCCTTTTCGATATCGGAATGGATCTTTCCCGCGGCCTGAGGCGCTTTCGTGCCCTTGGTAATCGTCCACGCCCGAACCTCCGGCTTTCCAGCCGTTAAAAAACTGATTAGACCCAGGAGTTTATAACTCTTCTTAATAAGCTTGTCCAGCCCAGACTCCTCAATACCTAGCTCATTTAGGTATTCTTTACGCTCAGCATCGTCCAGTTGGGCGATCTCTTCTTCGATCCGAGCCGAGATCACGATCAACTCTGCGGCCTCCGCCTCTGCCACGGCCTGTAACTCCTCAACCAAGCGGTTACCCTGCGCGCCGTTGGCCAGTTCGTCTTCTCCAACATTGGCGGCATAGATCACCGGTTTATCCGTAAGAAGAAATGCCTGCCGAACAACGGCCTGTTCATCGATGGTCAACTCCTGGGCCCGCACCGGTATACTATTCTCTAAACCTGTTTTAATCCGCTGAAAGAGCTCTATCTCCGCCAGAATCTGTCCTCGTAATCGGGCATCGTGGGTTTTGGCCTGGGTATTAGCCTTTTCGATCCGTTTCTCCAAGGTCTCCAGATCCGAAAAGATCAATTCTAAATTAATGGTCTCCGCATCCCGAGCCGGACTGACCGAACCATCCACATGGACGATATTGGGGTCTTCAAAACACCGTACCACATGGACAATGGCATCCACCTCACGGATATGAGCCAAGAACTTGTTTCCCAATCCCTCTCCTCGACTGGCTCCTTTGACTAAGCCGGCGATATCCACAAACTCAATGGCTGTTGGGGTAATTTTCTCCGGATCATACATCTCAGCCAGCTTCAATAGCCGTTCATCGGGTACAGATACGATGCCCACATTGGGATCGATGGTACAGAAGGGATAGTTGGCGCTTTCCGCTCCTGCTTTTGTTATCGCGTTAAACAATGTGCTTTTGCCGACATTCGGCAAACCGACAATTCCCAACTTCAAACCAACGTCATCCTTTCAGTAGCCCATGAATAAATCATCCGGTTTCTTGCATTAATATAAACCAAAACCACAGCTTATTCAATAACATAATTTAATTATATGATTATAAAGTTGATTCAGCACGATAGGAGTCAGAAGACAGGAGCCAGTATTCAGAATGCTCCGGAACAGTTATACGTCGATTCAAGGACGCCTTTATTCTCCCGGAAAGCCCTTCTCTCAAGCTGCTGGGGTCTTTTTATTTCTAGCCAAGATCGCCAAGATCGCGAAGATAATTAATAAATTAACCTCTTCCAGTCCCACTCCCACCCTTTGCGTCTTTGCGCCTTTGCGAGAGAACACCGTTCCCTTCCCCCAAAGGCCCACTCTCAAGCCGCTGAGGTCTTTTTTTATTTCTCGCCAAGATCGCTAAGGACGCGAAGATTTTATGATAATAAAGTTGATTAAGCAAGATAGGAGTCAGAAGACAGGAGTCAGTAGTCAGAATGCTCCGGAACAGTTATACGTCGATTCAAGGACGCCTTTTATTCTCCCACAAAGGCCTTCTCCCAAGCCGCTGAGATCTTTGTATTTCTCACCAAGATCGCGAAGATAATTAATAAATTAACCTCTTCCAGTCCCACTCCCACCCTTTGCGTCTTTGCACCTTTGTGAGAGAACCCGTTCCCCTTCTCCCAAAGGCCTTCTCAACCGTTCCATCTTCTGACTCCTGAATTCTGAATTCTGAATTCTAACCTGATTACTGACTCCTGCGTAATCTTAATAATCATATTTAATTATGCAACTTCATCAAAGACCGAACTACCGTTTTCCCTTATCATACGGCTCCCCGGCAGCCTTCGGCGCTTGGGTGTATTTGGAGAACATCACTAAAACAATGAGCGTTACGATATAGGGGAAGTTTTTCAGCAAAACACCGGGAATCCGAGACAGCGCGGGGACCACCTGGGACACATTGGCCACTGTGCTGGCAAATCCAAAGAAGAACGTGGCTCCTAATACGCCAAAGGGCTTCCATTGACCAAAGATCAATGAGGCTAGAGCCAAAAAGCCCAATCCCGCCACGGTGCCGTTGAATTCTCCAGAGTAGGTCACAAGAATTATCGCCCCGCCCAATGCTGAGAAAGCCCCTGAAAGCATCACTGCAATATAACGCATGCGATAGACGTTAATCCCAGCAGAATCCGCTGCCTGAGGATGCTCTCCGCAAGCACGCAATCGCAGACCAAAGGCTGTTTTATATAACACAAACCAAGATACGATGAGAATCAAAAGCACCAACCATGTGGTGGCATAGGTTTGGGTAAAGAAGAGTTTTCCGACGAAGGGAAGATCGGACAAGACCGGAATGGTTCGACGAATCAAGCCATGGATAATTTGAATATTACCGCTACCTGTGATATTACGCGCCAAATAGACAGTAAGGGCGCCAGCGATCATATTGATGGCTGTTCCGCTAATGACTTGGTTGGCGTTGAGATTGATGGATGCAAAGGCATGAAGCAAGGAAAACAGAGCGCCTGCAATGAATGCGGCCAGTAAACCGATCCAGATGGCCGTCCCGGGCAGAATTCTTTCTATTTGCGATATTACCAAAGCGCCAGTAAATAGACCAATTACCATCAAGCCTTCAAGACCGATATTAACCACGCCGCTTCGCTCACTAAAGAGTCCACCCAAGGCGGTAATGAGCAATGGAATTGTAAATGCAATGGCATACGGGAAGATCTGTTCAATCGTTGTCCACATCCTACTTGACACCTCCCATCGGCGTCCTGGCGCCAGCTGCCAACTCCTGTTCTTCCCTCTTCTTGCTACGCCATTTCGTCCAGATTTTTTCCATGAAAATACTGGTGGCGGCAAAATAAATAATGGTGGCGATAATGGTATCGGCGATTTCAGGAGGGATGTTTGTCATGGCATTCATAAAACCCTTTCCTGAATGAAGCAGCCCAAAGAAGACAGAGGCAAAGAAGACACCCCATGGTGAGTTGGCTCCCAAGAGCGATACGGCGATGCCATCAAAGCCCTGGGACGGCATAATGCCAATCTGCATATTGGCAGCATATCCCAGATAGAACGCAACTCCTCCGAGACCCGCTAAAGCCCCTGCAATCATCATGGATAAAACAATATTCCGCTCGGAACGAACCCCCGCATATTGAGCCGCATGTCGATTAAAACCTACTGCTTTTAGCTCATAACCCAGTGTTGTGCGTTTGAGGATAAATGCAATAACGATAACGGCTATGAGAGCTAAGAAGAATCCAAGATTAATATAGGAGCCATTAAATAAATCTGTAAGCCATTTTACCTTGAGGGAGGCCGCGGCAGAAATCTTCCTTGATTCCGTCTCCAGGAATTCACCCTTAAAATATCCGGGAACAACGTAATAGACTGTCCAAAAGGCGATCCAGTTCATCATGATGGATGCAACCACCTCGTGGACGTTGAATTTTGCCTTTAATAGCCCGGGAACTAAACCCCAAAGCGCACCGCCGATGATGGCTGCAAGAACGACTGCAGGTAATAGCAACAGTTTTGGCCATGCGAAGGTCAGTCCCACCGCCGTAGCACATAGTCCTCCAATGAGCATTTGCCCTGCAGCACCAATATTGAACAACCCCGTCTTAAAAGCAAAGGCCACGGCAAGGCCGGTAAGGATCAACGGGGTAGCTGTCGCCAAAGTGTTTCCGATTCGTTCAATATTCATTAAGCCGCCTCGGAAAAGATAGATATATCCCATCACTGGATTATTACCCGTCAACATCATCAGGACCGCCCCCGCCAATAATCCCAACACGACAGCGATCAAACCGAGGGTGGCTTCCTTGCTAAGTTGAATTTTCAAGCGGTTTCCCCCCGTTTCACACCGGCCATCATGAGGCCGACTTCATTCTCGTTGGTCTTATCGGCATCGACGATACCCACCAATTCCCCACTGTTGACAATAGCGATGCGATCTGAAAGATTCAAGATCTCATCCAGTTCCAAAGAGACCAAAAGCACCGCTTTCCCTGCGTCCCGCTGCTCGACGATGCGTCGATGAATATATTCAATCGCACCCACATCCAAGCCTCGGGTAGGTTGAACCGCAATGAGCAAATCAGGGTTTAGATCGATCTCCCGACCGACAATGGCCTTTTGCTGATTCCCTCCGGAAAGGGAACGTGCTACTGCCGTAGCGCCTTGTCCCGAGCGAACGTCGAATTCTTGCATTACCTTCTCGGAGTGACTATGAATGGCCTGAGAGTCCAGCAATCCGTTCTTTGAATATGGCTCTTGATCATAGTTTTTTAGGATCATATTTTCTTCGACGGTATATTCCAAGATCAAACCATGTTTATGGCGATCTTCCGGGATATGGGCCATTCCTGCTCGAATTCGGTCACGTATCGTCGATTGAGTGATATCGATGCCCTTAAGCATAACGACGCCAGCTTCAGCCCTTTTCATTCCGGTCAAGGCCTCCACCAACTCTGCTTGTCCGTTTCCTTCCACTCCGGCGACGCCTACGATCTCCCCGGCACGGACTTCCAGTGAAAAGTCCTTAAGACCCATTACCTTTCGGTTATTCATCACTGAAAGATTTTCAACCTTTAAGATCACGTCTCCGGGCTCACAACATTTCTTTTCCACCAGAAAATTAACTTCGCGGCCCACCATCATCTGAGCCATCTTGGCTTCAGACGTTGTAGCGACATCCACCACCCCAATAAATTTCCCGCGTCGAATTACTGTGCATCGATCCGCAATCGCTTTGATCTCCTTGAGTTTATGGGTGATTAGAATGATGGATTTTCCCTCTGCGATCAGATTACGCATGATCTTCATCAGTTCTGTAATCTCCTGAGGTGTTAAAACCGACGTGGGTTCGTCAAAGATCAATACCTCTGCATTACGATAGAGCATCTTTATGATCTCCACACGTTGTTGCATCCCAACGGATACATCCTCGACTTTTGCGTAGGGATCTACATTAAGACCGTACTTCTCAGACAATTCTTTGATACGAAGTGCCGCCGAGCGAGTATTGACTACCACCCCACGCTTCGGCTCCATCCCAAGTATGATATTCTCCGTAATCGTAAAGTTCTGAACAAGTTTAAAATGCTGATGCACCATGCCAATTCCTAGATCATTGGCGACATTGGGATTGGCCACATGAACTTCTTCGCCTCGAATTCGAATCGCACCTCGGTCGGGTTGATACAATCCGAAGAGAATGCTCATCAAAGTGGACTTGCCGGCTCCATTCTCCCCGAGTAAGGCATGAATCTCCCCAGGCTTAATCTGAAGCGTTATGTCATCATTGGCGACGATTCCCGGAAATTCCTTGCGAATATTCAACATCTCCACGACGTATTCCATTGTATCGTCTCCTTTTGTACCAAGAGATTCTTACGATAGCACTTTTTTGTTTCTGAATATTACAGCATAATTATAATACATCCTCGATAGACTTGGCTACTATTAAGAAAACACCTCTGGAACACCCTCACTCTACCCCTCTACCGAACCATAGGGAGAGGGGAATAGTTAATCTTGCAGTTTACTGACGTGGCCGACTACTGGGAAAACCATCCACCGTTTTTATCAGCATCTCATGTAACCGTTTATCCAAAGATGACATTGGGATATTCAAAGAAAGAATTCGTTCATGCCCATTGATAAAAAAGAGGACGGTTAAACCGTCCCCTTTTCCATCTCCACACTGGAAAAAACCGTTTTACTTAATCAGATTGCCTTTTTGACTGGAGACCTCGATCTCTCCAGACTGAATTTTTTCAAAGATCTCCTCTGCATAGGCTTGAACATCCTCATCCAGATTGGGGTTTTCTTCTGGAATACCGATGCCGTTATTCTTGGCATCAAAGACAATGACCCTACCGCCTTCAAATTCACCGTCTTTCTCGGCTTCGATCATGTCGTAAGCGGCCTGATCGATACATTTCATCGCAGAGGTTAGGATAATGGAATTGTTGTCTTCGTAGATTCCCTCCGCATATTGGTCGACATCAACGCCGATGATCCAGACTTCTTCACCGGCTTTCGCCCGAGATTTGGCTTCGTTGATCGCGCCGACACCCACGCCGCCAGCGGCACAGAAGATCGCCTTAACACCTTTATCATACATCTTTGCAGCCAGTTGCTGTCCAGCAGCGACATTGTCGAACGAACCTTGGTAGACCACATTCTCTGCTTTTATGATAACATTGGTGCCCATGTTTTCATTGGCGTATTTCACACCTTGCTGGAAGCCCCAGTTGAACTTCTGAACCGGAGGAATCTCCATGCCGCCAATGAAGCCAACTTCGCCCTCTTCGAGTTGCATGGCGGTGGCAAAACCTGCCATAAAACCTGATTCATGCTCGGCAAAGAAGATGGAGACAGTATTTTCTCCGATCACCGGTACATAGTCCCCTGCGTGGGGGTTCCCGTCGATCAGAACAAATTTGGCATCCGGATATTTCTCTTGGGCTTGATAGATAGCGGTCTCAAATTTAAACCCTGGGCAAACAATAAATTTGTAGCCTGCATCATATAGATTTCCGATCTCTTTCATATAGTCTGCTTCTGTTGTACCGCTTGGCTTAAGGTATTTGATGTCGAGTCCAAACATTTTAGCAGCTTTTTGAACGCCTTCCCATGTTCCTTGGTTGAATGATTTGTCATCAATGGTTCCGGCATCCGTCACCATACCGACTTTGAGTCCGCTGGACTTTTTCTTATCAAAACAACCTGTAACCATAAAGATGATAACCAACAGAGCCAGCAAAATACCTACCGTTTTCTTTAACACGCTTCAAAAGCCCCCTTTTATTTTTTTGGTTTTAATACACAATTTAGCCGATATTACACCTATTTCTTATTTTAGCCTTTAATATCCAATGTTTCAATAGCCATTTATTAGTTAATTGCATTTTTCCATTCCTTGAATAAATCGGTGTCGCGACATATTCTCTTCAAAAGGCGATTCGTCGAACGAAAGCCTGAACATTCGATTTTATAGATGCTTAGCTTTTGAGTAATTCAATCCTATTCCGTTCTCCCGGTACACCCATATGGATTTTGATCTGGCCGTTTCGTTGAAGATTATTTAACGAGTGAGATATATCAAAGACATTCTTTGAATTAGCGCGTTCTTCCAACTCTTCCATGGTAAATTCCGTTGGTGTGTTGTAATTGCCGCTACAAAGCTCTTTCAGCACCTTAAATAGTTGTTCATCAAATACTTTGCTCATGGCAACTCCTCCTCGTATTCATCATCTTTTAGCTCTTGATCCGGTCTGCCCAGGTCGATCAGATATTCACTTTTTCTTTAAAATAGTTCACTCTGCCTCCTTCCTTCTTTTAGTTAACGATGTATGATTAAGAAATCGTCATCCCAAAGTAAAACCTTTAGCTCATTTAACCTGTTAAATCCAATTTATTACACTTATGGATCATGAAACAGTACCCACTAGACGCAAGACCTCATCTAAGCAAGGCATGGCGGGAATACCGCCTTTTCGGGTAACCACCAAAGCGCCGACCGCATTGGCAAACCGGCCCGCAGAACACCAAAGATCATCACAGGCTTCCCATGGTACGTCACCAAAGGGCGCCCTGCTTATTTGATAAAGCAAACCTGCAGTAAACCCATCCCCTGCACCTGTGGTATCTACAGCCCGCACCGCAAACCCAGGAATGGTCAATGTATGGTCTCGGAACGCCAAGTAACATCCCTCGCCGCCCCTCGTCACCGCAATCAAGCGAAGGGACGCGAACCGGTCAAAGAGGTATGAAATCCCCTCATTTGTTAAGGATTGACCTGTGATAAAGCTCAATTCTTCTTCGGAGACTTTGAGCAACGAGACCCTGGACATGGCATCAAGCATTTCATGTCGCGCCTTGCCCAGACTCGGCCAGAGCGGCGGACGGAGATTTGGGTCAAAGGAGACGATGCGCCCATGTTCTGAAGCTATTTGAGCAGCCTTTAATGTAGCTGTTCGAGCAGGTTCAGAGATCAGGCTGATGGATCCAAAATGAAAGAAAGGCGACGACACAATCACTGCATCATTCACCTCTTCCGGTCTAAGAAGCATATCGGCGGAGGGATTGCGGTAAAAGACAAAGTCACGCTCGCCATCGGAACGCAACGAAACAAAGGCTAACATCGTCAAGGCCTCGGAGGTTTGGATCACTCCGGTGGTATCGACGCCATGGCGATGTAACGTTTCGATTAGCGCCGATCCGAAGTCGTCGGCGCCCACTTTGCCGATGAATCCGCTTTCACCGCCCAACTGACTGAAGCCGACAGCCACATTGGCGGGCGCTCCTCCCGGAGCCTTTTCAAACTGTTGGACATCTCGTAGACCAACGCCGGACACAGTCGGCACAAAATCAATCAGCAGCTCTCCGAGGCAGATCAATTCCATGTTATCATCTCACTAATTAATCTGAATGCGATATGTCTTCGCGTTACCTCTGCGTTATTCCTTCCTAGTAACTTGGGTATGCAAAAATGTTATGATTTAGCTATGATTTGTTGGCCTTTGATTATCACCATATGGCATAAATGCATTTTTGGCAAAGATCGTCATTGGGTTTTAAAAGGAGAGTATATAATATTAAACGAATCATTACAGAGTAAAGATCAAGGAGATACCTAAGGTCTTTCCCTTCCGAAGGAGGCTATGCCATGATTAATTATATTTGGTTGGCTCTAATCGTCATCGGCGCGCTAACCGCCATCTTTAAAGGCGATGCACAACTGGTGACCGATGCAGCCATTGAATCGTCAAATACCGCTGTGCAGTTGGCCATTGGACTGATCGGCGTTATGACGTTATGGCTGGGATTGATGAAAGTTGCCGAAGAAGCTGGAATCGTCAAGGCCATGGGAAGACTGGTAAAGCCCGTCATGAAAAGGCTCTTTCCCGAAGTGCCCCCGGACCATCCCGCTATGGGAAGCATGGTCATGAATATGGCCGCCAATATTTTTGGACTGGGCAATGCCGCAACCCCCCTGGGGATCAAAGCCATGAAAGAACTTCAAGAGCTCAATGAAGACAAAGAGTCGGCATCAAATGCCATGTGCATGTTTTTGGCGATCAACACTTCATCAGTGACCCTAATTGCCACCAGCGTTATTGCGTATAGGGTAGCGGCGGGTTCTACCAACCCCACCGAGATCATCGGTCCTACCATCATCGCTTCAGCCATCGGAACAGCTGTTGCTATTACAGCGGCAAAATTTTTGGAAAAGCTCGCCCGGAAAAGGAGGTAACGGCATGTTTACGCAGATCGTTCAAACCATCTCCACCTATGCTATTCCCGGGCTTATCTTAGCAATTCCGCTTTATGCCGCATTAAAGAAGGTCAAAGTCTATGAGGTCTTTTGCGAAGGCGCCAAAGAGGGTTTTCAAACAGCGATTCGTATCATACCTTTTCTAGTGGCGATGTTGGTCGCCATCGGCATATTCCGTCGTTCTGGCGCTATGGATATCTTGGTCGGCATCTTTACTCCGGTAACCCGCCTCATCGGTATGCCGGGAGAAGTATTACCCGTCGGTATCATGAAGCCCCTTTCCGGAGGAGGTTCAACAGGCCTGTTGGCCGATGTTCTAAATAACTACGGTCCCGACTCACTCATCGGAAGAATGGCCTCGATCATGGTCGGCTCGACGGAGACCACCTTTTATGTTATCGCGGTTTATTTTGGCGCCGTGGGTATTCGCAAGACCCGCCATGCCGTGACCGCCGGGCTCATTGCGGACCTGGCGGGTATACTTGCTGCGGTCTGGGTCTGTCGGCTCATGTTTTGACAGATGCAGTAACCGTCCCGGTAGCGGCCACATCAACACCGTTGATGTAAGCGAAGCAATGAAAATTTTATATTGACGAGGACGACAAGGGGTATTTTCTAGGCAGTCGCCCACCCCAGCGAGCTGGGGAAAGCGGGCGACATGATGGCCGTGGGGAGTCGTGCCGACTCCGAGATGAAAATGGGGCCAAACCCTCATCCCTTCCCCTTCTCCCAACACATTGGGAGAAGGGGAACGGTCAATTTATTACGACCCTTCAAATTAACTCTTCCCAGAGCACGTTACGAAAAGTCTAAGTCGAATTGCAAAGGAGGATACGCTTGCAACGAGGCAAACGATTAATCCCCGGAGATACCATCGGCATCGTCGCACCGGCCGGAGCGGCCGCAAAAGATGCTATTCTTCGCGGAGTCCGCACTTTGGAGTCCTTGGGTTATCGAGTCCGGCTTGGAGAGAGTTGCTGCAGTCATTGGTACGGCTTTGCCGGAGAAGACACGCACCGCGCCCAGGATATCCTAAACTTCTTTTGCGACCCCTCTATCGATGCTATCCTTTGCATGCGCGGCGGTTACGGGACGCTGAGATTGCTGGATCAGATGGATTATAATACCCTCCGCATGCGTCCCAAAGTCTTTATAGGCTATAGCGATATTACCCTACTCCATCTCGTTCTGAATCAACGGGCCAAGCTTATCACCTTCCATGGTCCGATGTTAACTTCCAATTTCGCTGATGATTTTGATGGGGAGACCCGGGATTCTTTCCTCAAAGCCGTCGCCGATGGAATTGCCCCCTATAGCATTGGAAATATTTCAGGAACCCCGTTTCGAGTGATGAATGCCGGCATCGCCGAAGGGGTACTCCTTGGCGGAAACCTGATCACGCTGATCTCCACATGGGGAACACCCTATGAACCCGATTTGACTGATAAAATTCTCTTTCTCGAAGAGATCGGAGAGGCAGCTTACCGAATAGATCGGGCACTTACCCAGCTTCTCTCCTCGGGCAAACTGAAACAGATTCGAGGGTTGATCCTTGGGGACTTTTCGGATTGTGAACCTGGTTCCCCTGAGGCCATGACATGGCAGGATATCATCCATGACCGACTGGATAGTTTGGATATTCCAATCGTTGCCAATCTTCAAACCGGTCATTGCCGCCCAATGTTAACCTTACCCTTGGGCGCTCGAGTAAGGATCGGCGATCCGGCTGATCCTGTGCAGATCTTGGAGCCTGTGGTCGATTAATGAGATAAATACTCAGATAATTTCGCATGGAGTTTGGAGGATTAATGATGAATATCGAGGCATTACGGGCAAAGGTCCATCGCGTCGCCGATTGGGTTATCCGGATTCGGCGGGAGTTTCACCAACATCCGGAGTTGGGGATGGAAGAGTGCTGGACCTCCAAAACCATCGCAGAGCATCTTTATAACATGGGTATCCCCCACCAGGCAGGGGTCGCGAAGACCGGAATCGTAGGCATAATCTCAGGAGACAAACCCGGCAAGACAGTGGCTCTCCGGGCAGACATGGATGCTCTTCCGATTCAGGAGCAAACGGGGCTGGACTATGCCTCACTCTATGAAGGAAGAATGCACGCCTGTGGTCATGACGCCCATGTAGCCATTCTTTTGGGCGCCGCTAAAGTTTTGAACGATAACCGCGATGAGTTCTCAGGAACGGTGAAACTCCTTTTCCAACCGGCTGAAGAGACCGATGGTGGCGCAAAACCCATGATCGAAGCGGGCTGCATGGAAAATCCCATCGTCGACTATGTGCTAGGGCTCCATGTAACTCCCCACATCCATGCAGGTCAAATCTGGATCAAGCGAGGCAAGCTCACGGCATCCAGCGATATTCTGCAGATCACTGTCGAAGGAAGGTCAGCCCATGCCGCTTATCCAGAGGAAGGCATCGATGCCATCGTCACTGCCGCCCAGGTCATCTCCGCTTTACAGACCATCGTCTCCCGAAATATATCACCACTAAACTCAGGCGTCTTAACGTTAGGAACCATCCATGGCGGTTTTAAAGAAAATATCATCGCCGACCGTGTCCAGATCAGCGGCACATTGAGAACACTAGAACCTCAGGTTAGATCATTGATCAAGGAGAGAATCCATACCATTGCAACCGGGGTCTGCCAAAGCATGGGAAGCCGCTGTACAGTGGAGTTTAAAGAAGGGTATATGCCCATTATCAACCACGATCTTGTGATGGATCATATTGAAAAGACTGCAGTCGCTTGCTTAGGAAAAGAAAATATCATCCCCAAAGAACATCCCTCCATGGGAGTGGAGGATTTTTCATTCTTCTGTCAACAAGCTCCAGGCGCTTTTTACTATTTAGGTTGCGGCAATTTATCACAAGGCATCATCGCTCCAGGCCATAGCCCGGAATTTCGCATCGACGAGTCCTGTCTGGAAACGGGTGTATTATTGCAGGTGGCCACCGCCCTTTCCTTACTTCAAGCCGTTCAATGAGAACATAAGAAAGAGCCGTGAATAAAGGCTCTTTCTTCGAACGCTACTTAGAAAATACCTCAAATTCCGACCCCATAAATCGACACAAACCCTTACCACCAAAGGCTTTAGGTTACTCTCCCCTGTCAGGGGAGAGCAAGAGAGAGGTCTCTCCATTTTCATCCTTTCACGTGCCCCAGCTCGCTGTGGTGGGCGACTACTTAGAAAATACATCTAAATCTAACCCCATAAATCGACACAATCCCTTACCACCAAAGGCTTTAGGTTACTCTCCCCTGTTAGGGGAGAGCAAGAGAGAGGTCTCCCCCATTTTCATCCTTTCACGTGCCCCAGCCTCGCTGGGGTGGGCGACTACCTAGAAAATACCCTGTGTCGTCCTCGTCAGCTTAAATTTTCATCGTTTCACGTGCGTCAGCGGAAACTGACGTGGCCGACTACCTAGAAAAAGTGAAAATGGAAAAGGGAAAAGGGAAAAAATTGTCATGGCTGGACTTTTTTATCCTTCTGTTGCCCCAGCTTGCAGGGGTGGCCGACTACAAAAAGATTGTGATGTTATGCATAACTAGCTTCCCTCAACAATATGGTTAAACAGAGGGGGTATGTTATGCTTTTAGACGGTCTTCGAATTGGATTTGGATTTACTGGAGCATACTGTGTCTTCGATCAAGTCTTCCCTGAACTTCAACGCGTGGTCAACGAGGGCGCCGATGTCATTTCCATCGTTTCTTACCAAGTCGCTACAACGGATTCCCGTTATGGAGACGCCAAAGATTTTCTAATGAAAATGGAGGCCATTACAGGCTTAGAGCCCATTCAGACGATACCTCATGCTGAAATCCTGAACAAACAAACAGAGCCATTAGACGCTTTGGTGATTGCGCCCTGTACCGGAAACAGCCTATCAAAACTGGCGGACGGCGCCACCGATACCCCAGTTCTTATGATGGCCAAAGAGCTTTTTAGAAATAATAAACCTGTCATCTTAGGCATCGCCACCAATGATGGTTTGGGTATAAGCGCTAAGAGCATCGCTGCACTCCTATGTACAAAAAATGTGTACTTTGTCCCCTTCGGTCAGGATAACCCCATACAGAAGCCGAGTTCTCTTGTGGCAAAATTTGACGAGACCGTTCCTACAATCATCGCTTCACTTCGCAAAGAGCAGCTACAACCTGTACTTATCTCATTTTAAATAAGACTTTTATGATTATAAAGTTAATTCAGCAAGATAGGAGTCAGTAGTCAGAATGCTCCGGCACAGTTATACGTCGATTCAAGGGGGTCTTTTATTTCTCGCCAAGATCGCGAAGATAATTAATAAATTAACCTCTTCCAGTCCCACTCCCAC
>OBJA01001461.1_pt1 | contig 16113 bp, 15 predicted proteins | sample 1519751 | NCBI WGS metagenome assembly OBJA01 (sample SAMEA3881238, study PRJEB22517) | soil metagenome | biome: lake sediment; feature: soda lake sediment; material: sediment, water from around vicinity | place: India | collected 2013-12-23 | depth 3 m | reverse complement strand
ATTTTCTAAGTAGTCGGCCACGTCAACAACCGTTGACGCAAGCGAAGGAATGAAAATCTTAAGTTGGCGTGGACGACATAGGGTATTTTCTAAGTAGATGCGCTCTGTGTAGGCCCATAGTTTACAAGTAGGGAATGCTCTGTGAGTAACGCTGATATTAATGGGCGCGCCTTTGTGTCGTCCTTTTATTAATGATACTTGGTGCTTTTCAACCAGTTCAAGAAGCTTTTAATGTAAAATTGATGAAAAAAGCTTCCAATAGCTCGGAATACTTTGAAAAAGGGCTAATCTAAGCTTGATATCATGCCGATAAAATTATTGCAGATTCCTTGTAAGGAGGGGCATGAATGGCAAAAAATATCGGCATTGATTTAGGGTTTGGTTTTGTTAAGGCAACCGATGGCGAGAAGGATTTGATCTTTCCGAGTGTGGTCGGCGCAGGACAGGATCTGACGTACCGTTCCGAACTGACGACGTATGTCGATCCGATTGAAAATCTATCGGTCACTATCGACGGTAAAAAGCATTTTGTCGGCGATTTAGCGATACGACAGAGTGAGATCCTCAGCCGGTCTCTTGGAGAGAACCACGCCCAAGAGAAGAATACCAAAGTCTTGCTTTTGACGGCATTAGCTCTTTTTGTACAGAATGAACATGATGAGTTTAATGTTGTGACCGGTCTACCGCCGAGTTATTACTTGGTCAATAAAGACATCTTGGCGGATATGATCAAAGGCAATCACTCCATCTTAATAAATATCGACGGTGTGGAGCAGAAGAAGACGATTGTGGTGGAGAAGGTAAAGATTATTCCGCAACCCATGGGGACCATGTTCCATAAACTCTTTGACGCCAAAGGCGTGTTGGAAGATAAGGAGATGGCCCGTTCCAAAGTGGGGATCATCGATGTAGGCTTTAGAACCACTGATTTTACTGTCGTTGATAAATTGGAATATATTGACAAGTTAAGCTATTCCACAACAACGGGTATGTCAAATGCCTATGCCATCATCGCTGAGTACCTTCGGAACAATTTCCGTGTCTATAAAGAGAATTATGAGCTCGATGAGATCATCCAGAAAGCCCAGATTAAAGTGGCTGGCAAGGTCAATTCGTTGGAGCAAGTCAAGAAGGATGCCTACGAACAGGTGGCCACGAAGATTATGACGGAGATGAACTCCATCTGGGATCAACGGGATCTGGACCTGATCTTGGTTTCCGGTGGCGGCGGACAAGCCTTATCCGAGTACATCCTGCCGGAACTGGTCACGGCCAGCCTTGTTGAGAATTCCCAGACCGCAAATGTCCGTGGTTACCTAAAGTTGGCTCATAAGGTCTTTGGGGCTTCGGATGTAAAACCAAAATATTCAAACCCAACCACGGATAGTTCAGCGCCGCAGGTGGCGGCGGCCAGCGCAGCATCGCCGGCAGCCAACGGAACAACACCTGCCGCCACGGCCTCGGAGAATCGCTTTGCTAATAATAAATTCTTTGATGATAATAAGAAGGATAAGCGTTAATTTAGACCAGTAACTCTTCAGGGAGTGTCTGTTCCATTCGTAGAATCTCTGCGAAATAGTCGCCCTGTTCCTTTAAACGGAACGGGGCGGTTTTTATGTTGAAGCTATTGGGGGTAAGATTGGGTAATTCATCCCATCGACACGCCATAGAGACCGGAGCTCCTGGGAAGGGACGCAGACTGTAAACCGAGGCGATGGTTTTGCCTTGGAGATTTTGGAGATGATCGATATAGACTTTGCCGGTCCGCAGCTGGACTTTGCGTTCGTTGGTGGCCAAATTGGGAAAGGCTTTAATAATGATCTCCCCCAACCGCTTTACGAAGGTGTTGGTTTGTTTGAAATGATAACATCGTCTAATGGGTAAATAAATATGGATACCGGTGGCGCCTGAGATCTTAGGGAACGTGGCTAAGGAGAGTTCCTGAGTTAAGCTGCGGATGGCATGGGCGATCTGAAGAGCTTGAGAGAAACCAGCAGGCGGCATGGGATCGAGATCAAAGATGATATAGGACGGGCGATCCAATTGATCGGCCTGAGATAGCCAGGGATGGACTTCGATGCATCCCAGATTGACGCTCCAAACCATCGTTTCCAGGTTGTTGGCCATGGCGTAGAATATGGTGCGGTCGCTACTGGTTATCGGAACGGTTTGAACCCAAGGAGGGGGATCGGGAACATTTTTTTGGTAGAAGAAATCGCCGTGAATCCCCTCGGGATACCGCACCAACGAGAGTGGCCGCCCGGAAAGATGTGGAGCCAACCAGGGCCAGACGGTGATGTAATACTCCATAATCTCGCCTTTGACAATCCCATCCTCAGGCCAGAATGGCTTATCGAGATTGGAGACCGGAACCTCGTGATCGTTGATCTTGAGAACCTGTCGGGTTAAGGATTTCGTTGGCAATTAGTTCGCTCCTATCCACACAGCTATCCTTTGATGCAGTCGTTCGGAGTCAAATCCGTCCGGAGACCCCGGTAGAGTGGATGCCGTAGATGAGCATCACCGGTCAATTCCAGATACTCCACCTCGCAGACCCAATGAGGTTTGACCCACTGAATCGGCATGGGGAGTCGGGGAGGGGTGGCAAAAGGTGATTTCGGCATGGCAATGGGTGCTAAAACCGTTAACAAACGATCGATTTCGTGTTGTGAAAGGCCGGCGCCTACGAGTCCGAAATAGACGATAGAACCTCCAACGAGTCCACCGATGGCCAGGGAGGAAAGGTCTTTTCTTCCGGAAGGATTGGTTGTAAATCCGCAAATGATAAAAGGTTCTTTCTGAAGGACCTTTACTTTTTTCCAAAGGGAGGATCGCTTTCCGGGTAGATACCGACCATAAGCGGCTTTGCCTACAATGCCTTCGAGTGAGAGACCTTTTGCGGCCTCGAAGAGGGCCCTCCCTTGACCGGGGGTGACTTCGCTTACTTGGAGAGTTTCGCTGGGATGGGCGATCTCGGCCAATCGTGCGCGTCGTTTCTCGAATGGCAGCTCCATGAGGGATTGGCCGTTTAGATGAAGGAGATCGAAGGTGACAAAGACTGCGGGCGCTTCCCGAACTCCATTTTCAATCCTTGCTGGCGTGCGCGCATGGACTCGGGGCTGAAGTCGGAGAAAATTAGGTTTTCCCTGGTAAAATGTGACGATCTCTCCGTCTAGAACCGCTTCCTTTGCATCGATTGTCGAGCCCAAGGTCGCAAACTCCGGGAAGCGTGGAGTGAACTCTTTAAAGTTTCGGCTCTGCAAACGTTGGCGTTCACCCTCAATAAATGCAATGCATCGTAAGCCGTCCCATTTGATCTCGAAGAGAAAATCGGGATCATCGAAGGGTTCGGATAGGGTCGCTAACATGGGTGCGATCTGAATGGGAAGTGTCATCCCGTCTTCGCCTTCCGGCGCTTCGGTTTTTCATCGGTTACAGGTTTGGCGGTCGCGGCCAAACTTGCTTTTAAAGCCTCCATTAGATCAATGACTTTGCCGCCCTCTGGCGCTGCGGCGGGAATAGCTACCTCTTCTCCGGCGATCTTGGCTTGGATTACGCCCATAAGTTGCTCGCGGTAGGTATCGGTATATTTCTCGGGTTGAAATGTAGAGGATAGATTGCGAATAAGGTCTATGGCCATCTTGACTTCGTTTTCATGCAGCGATGGTTCGACAGCAACACCGGATAAGCCGGCGGGTGAACGGATTTCATCGGGATAGTGCATCGTCTCCATCACGACGACGCGATCTTGAATACGCAGGGAAGCTAGGGCCGACTTTGAACGAATCATGACTTTAGCCACGGCAGTCTTCCCTGTTTCGCTCATTGCTGTCTTAAGCAAAGCGTAGGCTTTCTCGCCTCCGGCGCTGGGTTCCAGATAATAGGTCTTGTCGTAGTAGATCGGATCGATTTCATTAAGATCAACAAAGTCTATGATATCAATGGTCCGCGAGGACTCTTCGGGAATACGGTGAAAGTCCTCGTCGCGCAGGACCACATAACGGCCTTTTTCGTATTCATAGCCCATCACCATATCCTCGTGACTGACCTCTACATCACAGGCTGGGCATCGTCTTTCATAGCGGATCGGGGTTTTGCAGGCGGCATGGAGATATTTAAAGTGGATATCCTTGTCTTCGGTGGCGGTATACATCTTTACGGGTATATTGACCAGTCCGAAGCTGATGGCGCCTTTCCAGAGCGTGCGCATGATCATTCCTCCGCATTTTATGATTAATCATACTTAGTATGCTCAGGACGGCAGGAGATATGAAGATGGAAAAAACGAGAGGCTCCGTTAAGATCAATGCTCAACTCGGCCTCTCGTTTTGTTATTCAGTTGTGGAAGTATATAGAAATCGTCAACCTTCCTCGGGCAAGCCACGGGTGACCACCATCTCCTTGGTATGAGACGGCACCAATATCTGCTTCAGATATTCAATGGCTTTCTGTGTCATGCCGCTGCCACAAGTGAAGACGTCGATGGCTGCATAACCCCGTTCGGGATAAGTGTGAATCGAAATATGACTCTCTGAGAGAAGGAGCAACCCCGTAAATCCCTGGGGTTCAAATTTGTGGGCTTCTTCACCGAGAATCGTCATATTTGCGCTCCTTGCAGCCTGACGTAAGCTCTCCATAAGTAGCTCGGCATCATCGAGCTTTTCGTACTGGCACCCCCAAAAATCAGCCAGTACATGAGCACCTACAGTATCAAAATCCGGCATTCTCCTCACCCCATCATGTTAGTTTCTCCTGGTCAGGAAGAACGTTTTGACCCATAAGCGCCCTGATTTCCCTTTACCCGATGATGCTTACAAAGGAAGCCTCGGGATATATGTTAGATCAGGACTATTCGGTTTTTCCAGCTGAAGGGTCTATCTCCTCCTTAGGTCCGTTTACAAACAGGATTATCATAGCAAAATGAGAGGGGGTTGTCAATGACTTCTTATGGGATTTAATTAGGATGTAACGTTGGTCGTGATGTCTTATTATGATGGAATCGCTACATCTTCTACAATGTTTTTTCATCGCATAACTTTCTTTATGGGAGTGAAAGCGATGCGTAAAAAACGATTTTGTCTCCTGTTTTTTTCGGAGACCCAGATGATAGCTTGTTATATCACACTTGTAGTCTTGATTGGCCTTGTTCTATGGCATACATTGCCGATTCCTCAATGGACCATGATTCCACGGCATTTGGCAGTTCCGGGCAAGCGGGTAATCATCGATGCCGGACATGGGGGACGAGATCCGGGAGCGGTGGGTAAAGGAGGGACTCAGGAAAAAGATGTTACTCTGGGGGTGGCTCTCGAACTGCATCGGCTTTTTTCGCAGGTCGGAACGTATACGGTGATGGTTCGAACTGATGACTCGGATCTGTCGGAACAAGGTGACAAAAAATACCGAACCTTAAAGGAAAGGGATCTTTGGCAACGGGTGAAGATCGCTAATCAAGCCAACGCTGACTTATACTTGAGTATTCATGTGAATAGCTTCCCCCAATCGATTTGGTCGGGGGCACAAACCTTCTATCGGGAAGATTGTGAGGAAAGCGAGCGGTTGGCTAAGGCGATTCAAGCACAATTGGCTTTGCGGTTGGGGCCGAATCGTCGGCGAGCAAAGGCTGCAGAGTACAGAGTCTTAAGGAGCACCCGGGTGCCGGCGGTGGTGGTGGAGGTGGGTTTTATCTCAAATCCTCGGGAAGAAAATTTGCTGGCTGATGACGAATACCAGCATAAGATGGCGGAAGCCATATACCAAGGCGTTGTCGATTATCTCTGTAATCGACCTTCCACAAAGCCGGTCGCCATACCCAAAGTAACTCATGTATACCCATCAACACCACCGATCGCACCGGGTCAAGGGCAAGTTGCATTGTACTTTGCCGATCCCAATAATAACGATACCGTTCTCAAGCGAGAGATTCGTGAGGTCCAAGGATATCAGCGACATTGGGGAAACGCAAAAATGGTACGCGCTGCCCTCGATGAACTGGGCAAGGGGCCGGGTGAACAAAGTGCATTATTGCCCGCCGCTCCGATCGGGCATTGGCTGAGGGGAGCTTGGGTCAACGGAGGGATTGCCACCATTAATCTTTCTCCGGAGTTTGCTGAAGCGGTGGATGGCGGAGGAACCTCGGAGTTATTGGCGATCTATGCCGTTGTCAACACATTGACGGAATTGCCGGGGATCGAAGGGGTTCGTTTTTTGGTTGATGGTTACAGTGGGAGTATGCTAGGGGGACATATCGTTCTTGACCAAACCCTGAAGAGAAGAGAGGACCTCATAAAAATAGAATAATTAGAAAATATAGAATTTATAGAAGGAAAATTATGAAGATTGTTGAATCCACCTTCCACGGGAGGTGGATTCATGTTTAAATTGGCGATGATCGGATTCCTATGGGCAGGTATATCGCTTTTTCTTGGAATACCGACATGGGGAGGGACGATCGCAAGTATGCCTTTGCGTGTTAAGATGCCATTGGAAGAAGGAAAGGATACAACGCTGGATTGGGGATTGCGTTATGATGGATTGGATTTAAAGTTTCATGGGTATTATCCAAGCTGGGATCATCGAATGCGGCTCGATTATTTTCAACCCATCACCAAAGATTGGGATTGTCAATTCTGGGGAATTATAAAAAAGGAGGGCAATTACTCCTATAACGACCTTGGATTTCGTACACGCTGGGAGTTTGAGTCTTTCTATTCAAGTTGGCAATGGACTCAACAAAATCGTAAACCCTTGGCATCGGCACGAAGCAGCGGTTACGAGAGTGAAGAAGGCCTTTGGCGTTGCATGCTTAAACATGGCGAGCATCGTTGGAGTCTTAATCTCAAACGAAGTGTGAAAGATTATGATCTGGGAGACGATGATTCGTGGCGTCATGAGATTGCGGCAGGATGGCAATGGGCGAGGAAACATCGTCGTTTGGAGCTGCAATGGCAGGAATGGACTCGAGAATACCCCCTAAATGCGACGGGTAATGCACTTGCGGATAAGATCTCGTTAAGATGGCGGCAGCTGGGAGACGCTGGAAGAGTTTGGGAGCTAAAGGGAGAATGGCGCGAAGAGCTGACCGGCACCGGGAAGACTACAACACAATGGCGGACGGACTGCTATTTTGTCCAGCCGTTGTGGGGTGGGACATTGCGCTGGGGCGGTATCTGGACGGGGAATAGTAAAGGCGTTGAATTGTTGGAATGGGATAAATGGACAAACACATATCAACTGGATTTTCGTTGGAGGCAGACGCTGGGTCACCGCCGCTCGTGGTGGATCGGGGGAGAATTGGACTTGGCGGATGAGAAAGATGCCAGGTGGAAGATGAAAGCACAATGGGATTGGCCGATTAAAACCGTAGGCGCTCGGTTCCAAATCACCGCTGATTATCGGGACGGGGATTGGGATGCAGGAGGATACCTTCAGATGGCGTATTACTTCTAAAAAGTAAGTGGCGAGTAGTTGTCAACGTATATTATCCATGTTTCGTTTGTCTCAAACCGATCTTAACGTAGCCGACTACTCGCCGCCCACGACTCGCTACACGTAACTAATAATTCCGGGAGGGATGATTGTGTTGTTAATGGGCGCATTGGTTCCCCATCCTCCGCTGATCGTTCCCGAGGTGGGAGGAGATTCGGTCCAAGGGGTTCGTGCTACGGATCAAGCGTTACGCTCGTTGTTTCAACAGATCGACGCTTTGCAGCCCGAAACGGTTGTTATCTTCTCTCCCCACGGTCCTGTCTTTCAAGATGGGATCGGTATCCGGGGTTCCGAGACGCTTCATGGAGATTTGCGACGGTTTGGCGCGAGGCAAAAGTGGTGTTGGAAGAACGATCGGGACTTGGCAGAGATGATTAGTCATCATGCCATGGCAAATGGAATTACCTGCATGATGCTGGACGATGATGAGCTGGAACGGTATGGAATGGAATCCTGTCTCGATCATGGCGTTCTGGTTCCCTTATCCTTTTTAAGTTCAAAGATCTCGCTTGTTGCGACGGGTATGGGATTTCTTCCTCGGGAAGATCTCTACAAGTTCGGACAGGCCGTAGGGAAGGCGATTGATGCATCGGGTCGACGAACGGTAGTTATTGCCAGCGGCGATCTCTCCCATTGTTTGACTGAGGATGCACCCGCCCCTTACGCGGCTGAAGGCGGATTATTGGATAAAGCGATTGTTTCGTTGATTAAAGAGGCGGATTGGGATGGGTTGTTTCACTTGGACTCTTCGTTGGTGGAGAAGGGCGCCGAATGTGGTTTTCGTACCTTGTTGATGCTTTTAGGAGTGATGGACGAACGACGGATTACTTCGGAGTTATTGAGCTATGAAGGACCTTTTGGAGTGGGTTATGCAGTGGCGCGGTTTTTCGCTGATGGCACTGTCTCCTCATCTTTACAACGTTGGCAAACCGAGCGCCGCCAGGCAATGCTCCAACGGCGTGAGAGTGAATCCCCGTTTGTGCGATTGGCTCGTCTGACCATTGAGAGCAATGTGCTCGGTACTCCCATGCCTCGGATCAACCTGCCTCCATCGGATGTTGCATCGGCGGGAGTCTTTGTCTCCATAAAAAAGCTCGGGGAACTGCGGGGTTGTATTGGAACCATTGAACCGGTTCATTCCTCCATCGAAGAGGAGATCGCGGCTAATGCCATTGCTGCGGCCTTTCATGATCCTCGGTTTGACCCTATTGAGAAGGAAGAACTGGAGGAACTCGTATTCTCTGTTGACCTATTAATGCCGCCGGAAGCTGTTGATGGGATAGACGAACTAGAGCCGAAAAAGTACGGAGTCATTGTCAAACATGCTGGACGTTCCGGATTGTTGCTCCCCGATCTGGACGGTGTGGATACCCCTGAGCAACAGGTGGATATCGCTCGCCGTAAAGCTGGAATTCCGGTCCATGCCGAACTGGAACTCTTTCGTTTTCGGGTCGAACGCTTTTATTAGGGGGAGAAACCTTGCGAGAGGCGTCATATATCACGAGGGATGATTCGGGAAGCCTTGTCTGCCGGTTATGTCCGCACCAATGTCGCATGATTGACGGGAAGGCGGGTCTCTGTAGGATCCGTGTCCGTCAAGGGGAGAAGGTTTTTTCCCACAATTATGGCAAGATCACCGCCATGGCTCTGGATCCCATCGAAAAAAAGCCCCTCTATCATTTCTACCCCGGATCGATGATCCTATCCGTGGGGACGACCGGGTGCAATTTTGCTTGCGGTTTCTGCCAAAACTGGCGAATTTCCCAAGAAGAGGCCGATGGGATGCAGGTTGCTCCGGAGAAGTTGGTGGAGACTGCTGAGAATCACCGGAAAGAAGGAAATATTGGTGTTGCTTTCACCTATTCCGAACCGGCGGTCTGGTGGGAGTATATGATGGATGTGACGCCCCTGCTGCGAGAAGCTGGCTTAAAGAGCGTCATGGTGACCAATGGCTTCCTTTCAAGTGAACCATGGGAGGAACTGGTACCCTATCTGCATGCGGTTAATCTTGATGTGAAGGGATTTACTTCTGAGTTCTATCGGCGTCATTGTCGCGGATTGCTTGAACCTGTGCTTCAAACCGCGCAAAGCCTCGTGGGTCGAGTCCATCTCGAACTGACGAATCTATTGATCCCTGAAGAGAATGACTCTAGGAAAGAGCTTGAATCTTTCGTTCAATGGGTCGCAGTGGAACTGGGGCCAGATACACCTGTTCATTTTACCCGCTATTATCCCCAGTACAAAATGGATCGGCCGCCTACACCGCTCCAGCGATTGAAGGAAGCGTACTCGATTGCGAGGGAACGATTGAACTTTGTATATATCGGTAATCATTCGGAGACTGGGTTGATGGATACGCACTGCCCAAACTGCGGGAACACCTGGATTGAACGGAATGGGTTTGCCATTCGGAAGGTGGGCTTGGTGGAAGGGAAATGTTCAGCGTGTGGTTTGGTTGCTGCTATCATTAGGAAATGAAAGCTTTGTTCCACACAATTAAGGCTTAACCAGTAGTTCTTAAGAAATTCCTTGTTTTCGGGGTTGGGAATTTATTTTTCAAAGACATAAAGGTAGGTAATTGGGGGACGTTTTCAAACCACGAAGCACATGAAGAACATGAATGTGGGAGTGGTTATTGAAGGAACGTGCTCTTCGTGGTTAAATAATCAAAGCCTTTATTCTGTCTTCGAAAGGACGCCGCAAGGCGTTTTTTTATGCAATAAACTGTCCTGACATACAGATTCCCTTTGATTTTGCGTTGTATATCTCGTGTAAAAAAAGTTGGATTCCGCAATTTTTGAAGAAGGTGAATTAAAAAAACGGTAGAAATTTTTAAAATTAGACATTTATTTGAATGGTGGTGGGGACGATGGTGAACGGGCAAAATTCGCATAAAGACTCCAGTGGATTAAGTTTAGAAGAGGGGCGGCTTCTTGCCTCGGTGTTTGCTCATTCTCCTCAGGGAATGATTTTTTTGGATGAAAATAATTCTATCCTTGCCGTGAATCCAAGTTTTGCCCGGCAGGTTCGTCGAGAAATGTCAGAACTCATTGGATTTGATGTCCGGAAGGCGCTTCCTCGGTGGTATGAGGCCATTCAGCCGATCTACGCCAAAGTCGCAAAAACAAGAAGATACTATTGTAATCCGGAGTTTTCATTGGAACAACGAAAGAATCACATTGTCTACTATGATATAACCGTATCTCCGGTGGTGGATTCGGAAAGAAGAGTGATAGCCTATCTTCATGTACAAAGTGATGTAACAAAGCGAACACGAGCATTTCAGTTAAAGGAATTATCCTACCAGCAGTTATTGGCAGCCCATGAGCAATTGGCGGCAACCATTGAATCCCCAGTGGCATTGTCTACGAAATGGTCTGATTTTATGCCTTCTTATCATGGTATAACCGACGATGAAAAAAGAGCTTTGTTTGCAGCTGTCTTTGATAATGCCAGCGCCCACTTGATCTATTTAGACCCTTACTTAAATTATGTGGTAGCCAATACGACACATGGGATCAATATCGGTTATGAGGTTAGTCAATTGGTTGGGAAGAATTATTTTCAACTGTTTCCAGAGCTTGAGAAGGAGCATCTTTTTCGGGAAGCGATTAGTACAGGAGAGCCCATGCGTTTTATAGGTAAAAACAAGTATTATAAGGGTGAAACCGGGGAAGACCGCGTGTGGAGTTGGACGCTTACGCCAACGAAAAAAGCGGGGAAAGTGACCGGACTAATTATCTCATTGTTTGACGTGACAAAGGAGATTACCTATCAAGATGCTTTGAAAAAAGCATTAAGGAAAGTTGAAGAAGCCAACATCCAAAGCCTCTCGGCAATTCACATTGCCCAGCATCATGCAGCGGAGCTCGATGCGATCATTCGATCCATGGGTGAGCCGCTCATCATTATATCCTTAGGGAATCATGTGGTTCGAACAAATCAGGCGGCAATTGAACTTTTTGGCTGGGATCCCACGGGGGTTACACAACAAGAGTTTATATCCAGACTTCATTTCCAACGGGCTGATGGAAGAAGCGTTTCATGGGATGATTTGAATATCTTTCCCATGGGTGAAACAATGACGGGAGTGAGATGCCGTTGGCAAAATTTCTCCGGGGATGAACGCATCGTTTTGGCCTCTGTTACTCCCGTGTCCATGAACGGCGAGCGTTACGGAATCGTGCTTCTCTTCTGTGATATCACGGATATGGAAAGGCTGAATTTGAAGTTGTCCGAGAACAATCGCAGCTTGCAAACGATCATCAATCAAATACCAGCCGGCGTCGTCATCTATGATGAAAAGGGCGCTTTAGTCATGATCAACGAACAGGCCCGGCAGATCTGCCATATCCTAAGCCCAGAAAAGGAAGGGACACATCCAATAGGGCTTGGGAATCAAGACAGAAATTTCAACCCGTTTTTTGAACACTCTCTGGTAAAAACCGTATTTGAAGGAGCGGTTGTGGAAGATACGGAGATTACGGTGCGAGGTAAAGACGGTACATATCGCGTCCTCTTGTGTAGTATGGCTCCTTTACGGGATGAGGAAGGGAGGATAACAGGCGCTGTAGGTATCTTTCGTGACCATACCCGTATTAAAGAGATAGAAAAAGAACGAGAAGGATTTATCTATAATGTCTCCCATGATATGCGATCTCCTTTGTCGATCATCCTTTGCCAAGCTCGAATGGCAGAGCTGACCACGGGAGATGCATTTATTAGTAAATGTGCGCAAACCATCATCACTTCAGCACAGCGCGTCAATGCAATGATCATGGATTTAGTGGATTCTGCTCATCTCGAATCGGGTCAAGTCCAATTAAGGATTGAACCTTTGGATGTTTATCGGTATACGGTTGAGCTCATCGAGCGGACAAGGGAGGTTTTGGACAGCGCTCGCATAGAGATCGTGCCCCCATCGAAACTTCCTCTTGTGGCCGGTGATCCCGACCGTCTGGAGAGAATTATCCTTAATCTCTTAACCAATGCCCTAAAATACTCGGATGGGGGTCATCCGGTAAGAGTTGGTTTTAGCACGGGAGATGATAGAGTATTGGTCTCGGTTCAGGATTACGGCTTAGGAATTCCGCAGGGAGAGATCGTTCATATCTTTAAAAGGTATTTTCGGGCGGATGCTGCACGGACCCGTCAGGAAGGATTAGGACTAGGCCTATATATCACCAAGGGTCTGGTCGAAGCCCACGGTGGGCGTATCTGGGTCGAGAGCGAAGTGGGAAGGGGCAGCAAATTTATTTTTACACTTCCTGTTAACGACCCATGCATTGATGAATGACATCTTTGTGCAGGCATTAAATTCGCTGCCCTATCCATGGTCGCGTATAAGGTCCATCGGACAACTATAAAAGGGTAAGAGAATGTTGAAGGACTCAGCCCATCCCTTGACGGCGAATTGATTACATATTTTCGGTGATGACCCCAGAGACTGTTCCTGTCGGAATAGTCTCTTTTCATTTTGGAAGAGCGGAGAGCCGGAGTTTCTTTTTTGGATGAATTATTGCCCGTAGGACAGGAAATCTGCTTTGCTAGGAAAGGATTTCCAAGGCTTCTACAGAAATTCATAAGTATCTTTAAATCGTTGAGGCAATAGCGTAATGTAAACGGTTTTGGGCCGATTTATACGTGCAACGGAGTGATATGTCTTATGAAAAGGCATTTTAACAGACCCGTGGCCTTTACAGGCGCTGGGATCTCGGTGGCCAGCGGTTTGCCGACCTTTGACTCGGTTTGGGACGGTCGACCTGTACGGGATCTTCTTTGCAGAGAATATTTTGAGCGTGATCCATCGACATTTTATCGCTTTTTCTGGGATAACGTGGCCATTTGGACGCGGGCGCAGCCGAATGAAGCGCATCGAGCGTTGGCGAAATGCGGAATGCCGGTAATAACCCGGAATATCGATGGCTTACACCAGAAAGCAGGAAGTCGTGAGGTCTATGAGATTCATGGTCATTTGAGAACGTTAACTTGTGTGGGATGTGGGGAAAGCTATGGCTTAACAGCGTTCATTGGCTTACAGATTCCCTTGTGTGAACAGTGTGGAGAGATGCTCTCTCCGGATGTGGTGCTTTTTGGCGATGGGATGCGTCGGTGGGAAGAGGCTGTGTCTGCAATGCTCAACGCCGATTTGGTTCTGGTGATTGGCAGCAGTTTGCAAGTGGCTCCGGCTTGCTATTTGCCGCAGATGGCTCGCGATCACGGAGCCGATGTGATGATCATTAATGAGCGGGCCGAGGTTGAATTGCCGCGGTGGATGGAGGAGAATCTTTGATGATTCATGTCGATGGACTAACCAAAAGATACGGCAATCAGCTGGCCGTGGATGATCTTCACTTTTCTGTGGCATCGGGTCATATTCTGGCGATGTTGGGCCCGAACGGCGCCGGAAAAACCACGACGGTCCGAATGATTATGGGCATCATCAAACCTAGCGAAGGGGCGGTTCGTATTGGAGACGTCATGTTGGATGAAGATCCAAGTGAAGTGCGGCGGCGAATCGGAGCTACCTTTGAGTACCCCGGGCTCTACCTCAAAATGAAGGTTGTCGAGTACCTTCGGTACTTTGGCCGATTATATGGAATTGAAGGGCGAACGTTAACCGAACGAATCGACAGGTACTTGACGCTGTTTGAACTGACGGGCCATCTGAATAAGCCCATGGGTCTCTTCTCCCGAGGGATGCAGCAAAAGGTGGCGCTTTGCCGCGCCTTGATTCATGAACCGCCCGTCTTGCTCTTGGATGAACCCACATCGGGTTTGGACCCCGGTGCTTCGTATGATCTGCGGATGAGTTTGAAGACGCTGTGCGCCGAGGAAAAACGGGCCGTTCTCCTCTGTACTCATGTATTGGAAGAAGCGGATCAATTGGCCGACGAGATCATTGTTTTGAACAAAGGCCGCGTTGTGGCGCGCAATACGCCGGAGCGCCTTAAAGCGTTTGCCGGAGGGCAATGGGAATATGAGCTGCAGTGTCTACATCCCGTGGAGAATCTCCCGGAGATCTTAGCCGAATTGCCGTGGGTTCTTCGGGTAACGGGATTGAAGGATGGAACGGGTGTCCGATTTGCCACCAATGACCCGGGAAGAAACCCGGAACTCCTCCGATTCCTGCTGGATAGGGATCTTCCGATCCTCTCCATGGCGCCATTGGAACGAACATTGGAAGAGGTTTACCTGGAGTTAACCCGGGGGGTGAATCTGTAATGGGAGTATTTTGGCAGATCGCTTGGAAAGAGGCTCGTGAGGCTTTTCGGGATTTAAGGTTCTGGATATCCCTCGTTCTTTTGGGGATAGCCCTACCGGCTGCGTACGGCTCATATGCAGCTGCGGTGCGCCGAGATCTTCAGGATTGGCTGCTGTTGGTGTTGTTGCTGCCCGCCACCTATTCTGTACAAACGGCTGTGATAAGCTTTGTCAGTGAGAAAGAGGCCAAAACCATCGAACCCTTACTGGCAATCCCAGCTTCCGACGGGGAGATCTTTGGCGGGAAGGTTGTTGCGTCGGCGATTCCGCCTCTGGCCATCGCTGTTGTTGCGGTGATCAGTTTTATGGTGGCGGCGTCCGTTGGCTTTGCAAGGATGGGCTATCAGTTGGAGTGGGATGTGGCTTCGGTGGCGGCATCGTTCTTCATTGCCTTCATGGCGCTTTGGACCATGGTTGGTTTTGGCGTTTTGATCTCGGCTCGCACCTCCAGCGTTCGTTCGGCGCAACAAATGACGGCGGTGATTACGCTTCCTGTAATTTTCTTGGTGGTAGGCCAGGGTGAGGGCTTGATTCATTTCGTCCGTCTCTCGCCGTTGGTGGTTGTGGGTATCTTTATTGCCCTAAATATTCTTATTTTCCGTTGGGGTCTTCGGATGATGCGTCGCGAAGGGATCTTAAAACAGATGGGTTGAGGATGTGGATGGATTGAAAACAGGAATTCTTCAAGTGTACACAGGGGATGGCAAGGGGAAGACCACCGCTGCTTTAGGACAGGCGGTTCGCGCCTCCGGTTGGGATCTTTCCGTTGGGTTTTACCAATTTCTCAAAGGGTCGGAGACGGGTGAAGCAAGGATGGCAGAACGGTTCGGTTGGGATTTTCAACAGTTTGCTTCGGGCCGTTGGTTTATTGACCGTGCCCCCGATGATGAGGAAAAGGCTCTGGCCAATGAGGGTCTGAAAGTTGCGCAAGCCGCCGTGCAGCACAAGGATCTGGTGGTGCTGGATGAGATTAGCCATGCCTTAAACATTGGACTGATCACGGTAGAGAATTTCGTCCAGCTTTTAGATGGAAGGCCTCCTGAAACGGAGCTGATTTTAACCGGCCGGAAGATGCCCGATTGGGTGCTGGAGCGGGCGGATCTGGTTACGGAGATGCGCCGGGTCAAGCATCCCTTTGAAGAGGGGTTTGAAGCAAGGCGGGGAAGGGAGTATTGAGCAAGAGCGACATTAATTCATGTGTGGTATAAGAAAGACCCTCGACCGGTTGTGCGGAAGAGGGCTGTTTTTTAACATAATAGAATTTATAAGTTTTAGGGGTTGGGAATTTATTTTTCAACGCCATAAAGGTAGGTGTTTGGGGGACATTTCAAACCACGAAGCACATGAAGAACATGAAGGTGG
>OBJA01001460.1_pt1 | contig 16125 bp, 7 predicted proteins | sample 1519751 | NCBI WGS metagenome assembly OBJA01 (sample SAMEA3881238, study PRJEB22517) | soil metagenome | biome: lake sediment; feature: soda lake sediment; material: sediment, water from around vicinity | place: India | collected 2013-12-23 | depth 3 m | reverse complement strand
CTTTCGTTTCTTCGGTTACAATCCCATATACAGTTATGGAAATTGGTGCTTTTTCTTTCTTAGATGCTTCAGCTTTAACCACAGTAAGTTTTACTGGTAGCAGTAATCTTAAGCATATTAGACCTTATGCGTTCCATAATGCAGAAAGTTTAAGTTCGATTATTTTACCTGAAGGTTTATTGACTATTGAACTTTATAGTTTTAGAATGACAAATCTTTCGAGTATCATTATTCCAGCCTCAGTTACTGATATTGGCACAAGTGCTTTTGAAAGTTGTGCTAATTTGGTGTCAGTAACAATTACTCATGGAAGTGTTTTAGAGACAATTGGTAATCACGCTTTTGCTTCAACAAAATTCGATTACATTGATTTACCTAACACTTTGACTACGATTGGACAGTTTGCTTTTTCCAATAATTATTATTTATCTAGTATTGTGATACCTGATTCAGTAACATATGTTGGTTTAAAAGCTTTTTATTACAACCTATCTTTGAATATCTATGTGATGCATAGTTCTAAACCAGCTGGTTGGAACGCTGATTGGAACTTCGATAGTAATCCAGTTGAATGGGGAGTAGGAGAAGTATCCACCAACAATAATACCAAGATTGTTTTACTTAGTGATGATACATGGGCGATTCTAACAGTTATTTTTAAAGATGAAACTACTCTTGTTATTCCAACAACAATTAATACTAAAGTTGTTTCTTCTATTTCTAAAGGTGCTTTAAGTAGAATGAATAACTTGGTTAATCTAACGATACCATTTGTTGGTAGTGGATATGATGCAGAAGGCGCTGATGCATTATTTGGTTATATTTTTGGTGGAGTTACCTATACAGGTGGAACCTTAACAAGACAGTATTATAATGTTTCTGATTATAAGAATTACTTCGTACCGACTACATTGTATTCAGTAACAGTTCAAAATGCGAGCAATATTAGTTATGGAGCCTTTTATAATTGTGCAACTCTTGGCTGGGTGTATTTGAATGAGGGGATTTCTTATGTTGGAGAAAATGCCTTTAAGAGTTGTTCATTGGTAACGATTTACTCAGGTGATTTATCCGAACCTGTAACCTGGCATGAGAATTGGAATCCAGATAGTCGTCCTGTTAATTGGGGAGTAGTGTAAACTTTATTTGATTTAAACTTTTCAAAAAGAACCTCTTATAAGTGATGCTTATAGGAGGTTTTTGTTTTTTATATTGATATTTTGATGTAAGATATTGATTTTTAAAATTAATTTTTGGTTTTTGGTAAATTATTATAGCAAATTAACCTATAATAAGAGAATTAAGTGGTATTATGAATTTATACTATGGTTTATTTGTTTTTAAGAAATCTTTGATTAAGGAGACCAAACTATGGATGTTGCTAGAGATATTACCATCAATGTAATTCTTTTGTTTGGCTTGGTTTTTTTAGTAACTTTATCTGACCAAAAACATGAACAAAGACGATTAACTGGTAAAATTATCTTTGGATTGATAATTGGGTTTATTACGATCATTATTATGATGAATGGTTGGACTTTAGAAACCGGTGTTATCTATGATACAAGAACAGTTATTATTGGGGTTACTGGGTTGTATTTTTCTTCGGTAACTTCAGTAATTGCGGCGGTGGTTGCGATTATTTACCGGATTTTTGTTGGTGGCCCTGGAGTTTATGCTGGGGTTTTAAGTTTGGTTTCTGCGATTAGTATTGCCTTACTCTGGAAGAATGTTTTCATGAAGAAGGTTAAAATTAATAAGTATTTATCACTTTACTTATTTGGTTTTTCTGTTCATATTGCGATGTTATTAAGCCAGTTGGCAATTCCTTATCCAAGAAATTTTGAAGTGTTAGCTTTAATAACGCCAATGGTTATAATGATTTATCCTGTCGCTACGACACTTTTAGCGATGGCGATTATCAAACATGAAGAGCGAGTTGCTTCTCAGGATATGATTAAAAAGAGTGAGGAGAAGTATCGTACTTTAATTAATAACTCACAGTTAGGAATTATCCAGTTTAATGTAGACGGGGTAATTGAGATTGCTAATCAAACATTTGCGGATATATTGGAATCAGAAAGAAGCATCTGGATTGGGCGCGATTTAGGTCAAACAAATGATGAGGTTTTAGTTGAGGCTTTGAATGAATCATTAAAAGGACATACAACAATCTTTGAGAATCTGCATCAAAGTCCAAATCGGCAGATTCCCCTTAGGGTTAGTTTCTCACCAATTTTTGTCAACAAACAGATTGTTGGGGGACTTGGAGTTGTAGAGGATTTAACTAAGCAATACGCGTTAGAGAAGAATATTCGCGATTTACAGGGTAAAGATTTTTTGACTAGATTGGCTAGTCGAGCTTCATTTGATAAGTTTTTATTTGCTAATCATGGAGTTGCAACTTTACCAATCGCAATTGCGAGTTTTGATATAAATACTTTTCAGATTATCAATACTTCCTTTGGATATGCTAAGGGTAATGAAGTGCTAGTCGCAATAGCGAATCGTTTAAAAAATCTGCAAAAAAGCAGGAAAAACACACAGTGTTACCGAACTGGTGGTGATGAGTTTACTGTAGTGATGATGAATACAACTACTGAAGAAGCCCATGAGCTAATGAGGGAGTTATCAGAAGAACTTCATTCTATGCCAGATTTTCAGTTTAATATCACAATTTCTTATGGAATAAGCGTTCTAGAAACTGAAGATGATAAGATAGTTGAAGTATTTAATAAATCCTTAGCAGATATGATGAGTAATAAAGTTTATGCAGGGTCAAGTATTAGTTTAAAAACAATTGATTTGATTATGAACACATTGTTTGAAAAGAACCAAAGAGAGAAGTTGCATTCTGAAAGAGTCAGTGTAATTGCCAGAAAAATTGCTGAAAAATACAATTTAGGTACGGCATTTAATAACCGGGTTTCTTTAGCGGGAAAACTGCATGATATCGGTAAAATTACGGTTTCTGAAGATATCTTGGATAAGCCTGGCAAACTATCAAATGTCGAGTATAATAAGATAAAACAACATCCGGAAACTGGTTTTAAAATTTTAGCTTCAGTTGCTGAATATTTAGATATTGCTAATGTTGTTTTGTCGCATCATGAGTGGTGGAATGGGTCTGGGTATCCTAGAGGTTTGAAAGATCATCAAGCACCTTTAGAATCGAGAATTATCAATGTCGCGGATGCTTTTGATGCGATGACGGTAAGTAGACCTTATCGTGAAGCTTATAGCATCGAAAGGGCGATTGAAGAGTTAAAAAATTATGCTGGTAAGCAGTTTGATCCCGATGTAGTGGCTAAGATTGTTGAATTATATGAGAGCAATGATTTATAAAGATAAACAGGATTGGTAAAAATCCTGTTTTTTGTTTATAGTGATATTTTACTTGTGAAGGTTATTGTATTTTGTTATAATAAATTAATAAATCGCGTATAACGCTTGGATATGGCAAGCAGTCTCTACCTTAAACCGTAAATTTAAGACTACGCAAACTAACCAGTAAATGTGGTTTTTTGCGTAAAGTTTTGCGTGAGAAACCATTTTTTTATTGGAGGAAATTTATAATGAAAAAAGGCTTAACCTTTGATGACGTTTTGTTATTGCCGAAAGAATCACAGGTAATTCCTAGTGAGGTAAATATTAGCACTTCATTAGTTAAAGGAATTGAACTTCGGATTCCGATTTTATCTTCAGCAATGGATACAGTGACTGAAGCTAAGATGGCAATTGCGATTGCAAGAGAAGGTGGGATTGGTTTTATTCATAAAAATATGAGTATTGCTGATCAAGTGAAAGAGATTGATTATGTTAAAAGAAGTGAATCGGGGATGATTAAAGATCCAATCACTTTAAGAGCAGATAATACTTTAGCTGAGGCTGAAACTATTATGTCAACTTATAAAATATCAGGAATTCCGATTGTTGATGAGTTAGGTAAGTTAAAGGGGATTGTGACAAACCGTGATTTAAGGTATCGCTTATTAGATGATACTTTAATCGATAAAGTCATGACAAAGGAAAATTTAGTAACAGCGCCGATAAATACGACTTTAAATCAAGCAAAAGAAATCTTGATGGAACATCGATTAGAAAAATTACTAATTGTTGATGAAGAAATGAATTTAAGAGGTTTAATTACTTCGAAAGATATTGATAATATTTTGGCTTATCCAAACGCTGCTAAAGACAAAACGGGAAGGTTATTAGTGGGAGCGGCTGTTGGGGTGTCTGATGATGTCTTGGAAAGAGTTAAAGCTCTATCTAGCGTCGGAGTTGATGTCGTAGCGGTTGATAGTGCTCATGGTCATTCGTTGGGAGTAATTGAAACAGTTAAGAAAATTAAGAAAGAATTTCCAAATTTAAAAGTAATAGCGGGAAATATTGTAACAAAAGAAGCTGCTTTGGCTTTAAAGGCTGCAGGAGCTGATGCAGTAAAGGTTGGTGTTGGACCAGGGTCGATTTGTACGACTAGGGTTATTGCTGGAGTGGGGTGTCCACAGATAAGTGCAATAATCGATGTTTATGAGGCATTAAAAGGGACTGATGTTAAGATTATTGCTGATGGTGGGATTAAATATAGCGGTGATATTACAAAAGCTTTGGCTGCAGGAGCTGATTCAGTGATGCTAGGCTCATTATTAGCTGGAACCAAGGAAAGCCCTGGGGAAGAAGTAATCTATCAAGGTAGAGCTTATAAAACCTATGTAGGCATGGGTTCTTTAGCAGCGATGAACCGTGGCTCAAGTGACAGATATTTCCAAAAAGGTACAGGAGAAATCAAGAAGTTAGTTCCTGAAGGTATTGAAGCAAGAGTTCCTTACAGAGGTGAAGTAAGTGATGTCTTATATCAATTATGTGGTGGTTTAAAATCAGGTATGGGTTATATTGGTGCTAAGAACATTGAAGAATTAAAGGAAAAAGCTGTTTTTATCGAAGTAACCGACCAAGGATTAAAAGAGAGCCATCCTCATGATGTGGCAATTACAAGAGCCGCACCTAATTACTCAGGAGATAGTCCATGGAAACAATCTTAATTATTGATTTTGGTTCTCAGTATAATATGTTGATATCAAGAAGAATTAGAGAAATCGGGGTTTATTCTTTAGTTGTTCCTTATCATAGTTTGCCTGAAATTACCGAAGACATTAAAGGGATTATTTTATCAGGTGGACCAAGTTCGGTTTATGATGAAAACGCACCTAAATTAAATAAAGAAATATTAAAATATAATATTCCGGTTTTAGGTATTTGTTATGGTATGCAATTACTGGTTAATGAGTTTGATGGTCAAGTTAAAAAAGGTTTATTAAGAGAGTATGGTAAGAGTGAGATAGTTAATCATACAGTTGGAGAACTTAATCAAAATATGAGTAAGTTCTCAACAGTATGGATGTCACATTCTGATGAAACAAAAGCAATGCCTAAAGGTTTTGTGGAGTTAGCGAGAAGCGATAATGCGATTGCGATGATTGAGAATCAAGAGAAGAAACTTTACGGAGTCCAGTTTCATCCTGAAGTTACTCATTCAGCTGAAGGTAAGCTACTTTTAGAAAACTTTGTTATAAGGATTTGTCAGACAAGCTTGAGTTGGAACACTAGTGATTTCATCAGCAATATGCAAAAAGAAATTAAAGAGTTGGTTAAGGATGATAAAGTCATTCTTGGTTTATCGGGAGGCGTTGATTCAACTGTTACAGCGGCTTTATTATACTCTGTCATTAAAGATAATTTAACTTGTATTTTTGTTGATACTGGTTTACTTAGAAAAAATGAAGCTGATGATGTAATGTCTGGATATGGCGTTTTATCAGGATTAAAGATAGTTAAAGTTGATGCTAAAGAGAAGTTTTACTCAGCTCTTAAGAATGTAATTGATCCTGAAGAGAAAAGAAAGATTATCGGGAGAGTGTTTTTTGAAGTCTTTGAGAGTGAAAAAGCCAAATATCAGAATGCTAAGTATTTAGCCCAAGGTACAATTTATCCTGATGTGATTGAGTCTTCATCAGTTTTAGGTCCATCAGAAACGATTAAGAGTCATCATAATGTTGGTGGCTTACCGAAACAATCAAGTTTTAAGATTTTAGAACCTTTAAGAGAGTTATTTAAAGATGAGGTTAGAGAAGTTGGTTTGAAACTCAATTTAAGTAAAGACTTAGTTTATCGTCATCCTTTCCCTGGTCCAGGGTTAGGTGTAAGGATAGTTGGTGAGATTACTGAGGAAAGAGTTGAAATCTTACAAGAAGCCGATAGTATTTTTATCGAAGAGTTACGAAAACGTGATTTATATCATCAAGTATCACAAGCTTTTGTGGTGTTATTGCCAGTAAAGAGTGTTGGAGTAATGGGTGATAGAAGAACATATGAACAAGTTGCTTGTATTAGATCGGTTAATACCAGTGATTTTATGACAGCGCATATCTCTAGATTTGATTTTGATTTCTTAGAAAGTGTTTCAACAAGAATTGTTAATGAGGTTAAGGGGATTAATCGTGTTGTATATGACATTACTTCTAAACCTCCTGGAACAATTGAGTGGGAGTAAAAAAACCTATTGACATTAGGATTACATAGGTTATAATTATAAATGATCGAGCTTAGGTTACCCGTGTGGGCCTAGGCCTTTTATTTAAAAAAATATAGATATAACATTTAAACATCAATATATTGTATATTATTGATTATCACTATTGTAGTATTAATATCTTAGGAGTATGATGAAATTGAGTTCTGAGGAACTCATAATTTGTCAGCATTCAATGGTGATAAACATCCGGTTCATATCTCCTGACTTTTTTAGGTCATCTTATATCCTATCGCTTGATAACGCCATTTGGTTGAGTGTCGATTATCTCTTGAAAGGTAGGTGAGAAAAGATGGCATTCCAAAAACCAGTGCAAAAGCAAGAACCAGTAAAAACGGCTCCAAAAACTCCAGTTCAACCAGCTAAACCTGCTCCTAAAGCGCAACCAGCTAAACCAGCACCGAAGAAATAAAACCTAAATCTTACATAAAATTATAATATAGAAAAAACAAGCTGCTTATTAGCAAGTAGCTTGTTTTTTTTGTTTTAAAAATTTCTTATTTAATCATCAAATGAATTATGAAATGGACGGTCGTAAAGGAAACCACTTAAGTAAGTTCCATGAAAATGGAGTTTACTGATTGTATTGTTTATCAAATCATTTTTATTCATTGAGATAACAAATGAATAAGGAATCCAATCTGTTGTCATTAATAGAGAGTGTGCAGTAAAACTAACTACAACTTCTAATGTGTTGTCATCAAGATAGAATAAGTCACTTACACCGTTAATAAACATTGAACCTGAATGACCGAATCTACCATAGATAATAACTTTATCTTCAAAGAATGTTTCATTTAAATCTAGTTGATTACTACTGCAAATACTTATGTATTGTTGGTAGGTTTCAATGATATAGGTATCATTAACATCAAGAAAATCATGGAAAGTACAATATTCTTCATACTGGCTTGAGACATCTAAAATAGAGAAACTAAGCGAATCGTACTCAATTTCAGTGTTGAAGTATTTTTCTGTTAAGTTCGTAATATCAGCAAGCGTAGTATCTTCAGTTATATTGATTTGATGTCCTACAGTGTTTAAAGAGACATTCATCGACATTACATGTCCTTCAGTAACTGAAGCTTTTAATATCTCAAAGTCTTCTAGAAAAGCAGATTTTGATTTATAGGTTAATGAGACAAATGGTGAGTATAAAGAAAGGTAGCGTTTATCATAATTGCCTAATAAGTCTAGTTCACTAGCAGAGAAATATTCTATATTTTTGCTTTCATAGTATTGTCTGGCATTACTATAGTTAGGGTTGCCATGAGAATAAGCAGGATAAGAAAAATAAAGGATTATTTCTGCGTAGTAGAAGAATGGATCATCAGGGTATTCTGGGAAGACAATATCAGGAAACTGTGAGAATAAGCCTGATTCATTTCTAGAAACAGTAGTTTGACTGGTATTATCTGTGGTTATTGTTGATGTTTGTGAGTTTTGATCACAAGCAGCAAAGGAAAAAAATGCAAACAAAGCAATAAATAGTGATAAAGATTTTTTCATAAGTAAACCCCCTCTACTAATTATAACAATTAAAGAAGGGGTTTTGTTGGTTTTAAAAAAGTTTCTTTAGTTGAATTATACTGAATCATCTTAAACACAAATATTTACACTGTGAATAGATCTAAGGGGCGTATTGATAACTCTGTTTTGAACTCCTCATAACCCATAGGTTTTCCCGTTTGCTATTATCTATTAGATTTTAGACAATTAATAATTCATTTGATTCTTTTTTAGCTTAAGAAGAAGATTAAAAGGCAAAACTATTAGACTGAAACCTTAAGTTTTTAATTTTTTATCCACAGTTTAATCGGTAATACAAAGGGGTTGTTTAATCATCAATTGAGTTATGAAATGGTCGGTCATAAAGATAACCATTTAAGTAAGTGCCATGTAAATGGATTTTGCTAATAGTATTATCAAGCAAATCATATCTATTCATTGAGATGACAAACTGACAATAAGTTGGCTGCCAGTCTGTTGTTGTGATTTTTGAAAGAGCAGAAAAACCAATAGAAATTTCTAAGGTGTTAGCATCCAGATAGAAAAGATCAGTAACACCGGTGATTGTCATTGAGGCGGAATGACCAAAAATGATTAAAATGAGGACTTTGTCTATAAAAAATTCTTCATCTATATCTAGAGGGTTATCACTACAAGTACTTAAATAGAGGTCGTAACTATCAATGATATAGGTGTTATTAAAATAAAAATAATCATCAAAAGAACAATGTTCTACATAATGGTGTGACACATCTAAAACAGTATAGTCGAGCGAATTATAGTGAATTTCAGTATTGAAATATTTTTCGGTTAACTTTGTTATATCTGCAAGTGTGGTGTCTTCTGTTATGTCTATCTGATAACCTACAGTATTTAGATCGACACTAATTGCAATTGTGTATCCTTCAATCAAGGTCTTTTTTAGTAAATCTAAGTCGCTTAAAAAAGCTCTTTTTGATTGATATATCAATAACGCAAAAGAAGCATATGATGAAAGATAATATTCTCCAAAGTTTCCTAATATATCTAGATCACTGCCTGTGAAGAATTCAATGTTCTTACTTACATAGTAATGTCTAACATCATTATAGTTAGGATCTCCTGGAGAATAGTTGGGATATGAAAAGTAAAGGATTATTTCAGCGTAACAGAATGATGAATCTTCAGGATAATTTGGGAAGAAAACATCCAAAAACTCGTCAGATAACGTAGATTCAGCAGTAGTGTTGGTAGTTTGACTAGTATTAACTGTGGTTATTATAGTTGAGGAATTAGTGGTTTGACTAGTATTACTTGTGGATATTGTTGTTGTAGTACGAGCAGACTGACTGGTTTTTTCTGAATTGTTTGTTGATATGTTTGTTTTTTGATCACAAGCAACAAAGGTTAAAAAAGTAAACAAGGTAATAAATAGTAAAATAGGTTTTTTCATTAGTAACCCCCTTTTTTATTATAACAATTATAGAAGTTTTTTAAGGACATCGCTAAAAAAAATAATAAATTTGCTTCTATTAGGATGTATACCAATAAAACAGGGTTTGATTTTAAGAACAGAGAATTAAAGGTTCATTGATTTCATTAATTTCATTAGATGTCTTGAAGCAGAGATTTATCTATGTTAAGATGTTTTTAGATGATTTATCGATGAGGGAGATGAGCAATGTTATCTAGGAAGATGATATGGATACTGGGGAGCAGTGTCTTTGCAATTGCTTTAACATTAGTTTTAGCTTTAACTTTAGGAAATGAAAAAAATACAATAACCTTCGATTCATTGGGTGGGCAAGAGTATGAAGAACAAGTATTATCAAAAGGTGATAATGTTGTTTTGCCGACTCCAGAGAAAGAAGGTTATATTTTTATTGAGTGGTATTTCTTAGAGGATGAAAAAGAGGTTGTTTTTACAGAGGATACAATAATTAATCGAGATTTGACTGTTTATGCGCGTTGGCAAGTGATTACTTATTCAATTAGCTTTGATAGTGTTGGCGGTTCAAATGTTGACACCATCGAAAATGAGTATTCAGTTTTGCCGACTTCACCTGATAGTCCAGAAAAGCCTGGTTATCTATTTGAGGGTTGGTTTTTAGATAGTGATTATAAAACTATTTATGAGTTTGATTATGTGCCTGAAGACGATTTGTTGCTATATGCCAAGTGGGACGTGATTGTTTATGATGTTATCTATTTTCTTGATGAAGGAGTAAATAATGAAGAAAATCTAATTCAGTATACTGTGGAGACTGAGTTGGTTATATTAAAAGAACCTTCGAAAATGGGGCATAGTTTTGTTGGATGGTATAATAATCCGGAGTTTTTAGGGGAAGCAATCAGTAGTTTTTCTAGTAGTTTAAGGACTGATATTAGTTTGTATGCTAAATGGGAGATTAATCAATACCGGATAATTGATATTGATAATGAGCATGATTATCTCATTGAACTTGATTTTGGAGAGGTAATACCTGAGTTAGAGCCAAAGTTTCGTTTTGGTTATGATTTCTTAGGTTATTATCTTGATGAAGGTTATCAAGTTTTATTTGATTTAGTATTAATGCCTGCTGAGAATGTATATGTTTATCCTTTATTTGAGCCGACAGTTTATCAGATTACTTATCATCTTGATGGCGGGGAAAATGCAGTTGGTAATCCAGAAACTTATACAATTGAAACTAGTTGGATTGTTTTGGCAGAGCCGACAAAGATTGGTTATAGTTTTCTTGGTTGGTATTTCGATGCAGGCTTTAACGGAACAGCGATTACTGAGTTATATACTAATAGTTTGCTTAATCGTGATTTATATGCAAAATGGCAAATTAATCAATATACCATCAGTTTTGAAACTGATGGAGGTAGTTCGTTGGCTGACCTTATGCTTGATTATAATGAGGAGATTCCTTTGTTTTTAGAAACGGAAAAAAAAGGATATACTTTTGTTTCTTGGTACTTAGATGAGCATTTTGCAATAGAGTTTGATTATTTAACAATGATTGATAGTGATTTGGTTTTATATGCTAGGTGGGATTTTAATCAATATGAGATTAATTATTATCGGTTTAATGAGGACGCCTTGTATCTAGATGCTTATCTAGAGATTGGTGAGACAGTATCTAAGATTTTCAGCGGGATCTATTCTTCGGCTTTTATAACTTCTAATAATCGTATTTTTATAGCGGGAAGAAATAATGGTGATGGAGCTTTAGCGTGGTCTGGGACACCATTGGATGTTACAGATTTGTTTAGTTTAGATAGTGATGAAGAAATTGTTTTGATTGTTTTTCAAACTTTTAATACTGCTGCGTTGACTAGTAAATCAAGAGTTTTTACTTGGGGACAGAATGATTATGGGCAATTAGGTGATGGAACTCTTGTGGAGAGTAATCAGCCAATTGATATTACTAGTAATTTCGATTTAAATGAAAATGAAGAGATTAAGCTTTTAAGTCTTGGGCTTTATCATGGAGTGGTAGTTACTACTGATAATCGGATTTTTACTTGGGGTAGAAATAATTATAGTCAACTAGGCGACGGTTTAAGTGTTGATAAGAATTTGCCTGTAAGTATTAATAACTCGTTTTTGTCTTTGAATGAGGGGGTTGATGAGTTAGTTTGTGGGACATATCATTGTGGTTTTAGAACCAGTGAATCGCGAGTTTTCACTTGGGGAAGAAACTCAAGTGGGCAGTTAGGTAATAACCAGACTGAAGTTGTTGCAGTTCCGGCAAGTATTACTGGTTTGTTAAGTCTTCAAACTGGAGAATCATTAGTGAAGCTTAGTATGGAAGGTAATAGTTCTGCAGTTTTAACTTCTAATGGAAGAGTTCTAGTTTGGGGGGCGAATTCCAGTGGACAGTTAGCTGAGTATACAACCACAAATAGATTAACGCCAAGTGACGTTACTTTGAGGTTTGATTTAGTTGAAGGTGATAAAATTGTTAATTTACATATTGGTTTATCTTATTCATTGTTTTTATCTGAGAAAGGAAGGTTGTTTGCAGTTGGTAGTAATTACTATGGGGAGTTTGGTAATGGAGAAAGTACTAGCGCGTTGCTATTAGCACCAATAGAGATTACTGAGTATGTAAGTTTAAATGAAGATGATGGAATAAGTGGTATATTTAAAGGTTTTAACCACACTGTAGTTTCGACAGAAAGTGGGTTAATATTTGCTTTTGGTAATAATCAGTATGGCCAGTTGGGTGATGAAACATCAACTGATCGTTCTTCACCAGTTATCTTGAAGTTTGAGTTGTTGGTAGAGTTAGTGGAAACTCAGGTTTATCACTATAAGGAAGTCATTGATTTATTAACTGTAGAAAGACCTGGTTATATCTTTAGTGGTTGGAAGGTCGATAAGTTAAGAACGATTAATTTTATTTTAAGTGAAATGCCAGCAGAAGATATTATTTTGTTTGATGCTTGGCAGTTGATTCATTATACGATTTATTATCATTTGAATGATGGTTATAATTCTATTTATAATCCATATGGTTATAATATTGAAGCTGGAGAGATTGTTCTGGTTGATCCTTTTAGAGAAGATTATATCTTTGGCGGCTGGTTCTTTACTGATGATTTTTCTGGTGAAAGAGTTTATAGTATTCCAGAAGGGACAATTGGTGATCTTGATTTATATGCATTATGGATAAACATTACTGACAATGTCGAATCAATGATGGTTAGAGTCGGTGAGGTTAACGAGGTTTACTCAGTTCCGATTGGGGCTAACGATTTAGATACTGTATCAGTAAATGGTGGCTATTATATGGCGACTACAGAAACAACTTATGAGACTTGGTATTGGGTGGTTCAGTGGGCTTTAAATAATGATTATCATTTTCAAAATCTTGGAACTGAAGGCTATGATGGCGAAGCTGGAGCTTTGCCTACTTCAAATAATTTGCCTGTTGTAAATATTAGTTTTCGAGATGTCTTAGTCTGGTTAAATGCATTTTCCGAGATGAGTGGTTTAGATCCGGTTTATCGTAACGGATTAGATGAAGTTATTAAGGATGCAAGAGATAGTAATGCAGTAGAAGTTGACGCGGCAGTTGCCGCGGATAATAATGGTTATCGTTTACCAAGGAAGAATGAGTGGGAGATGGCAGCTAGGTGGACTGAGGACACTGAAAGTGTTAATGGGTCGATATTGGTTGGTTCTAGGTATTGGACACCAGGCAGTTTTGCGAGCGGAGCTGTTTCTTCTTTAAAAGAAGATTTAGTCGATGTTGCTTGGTATTATCATAGTTTTGCGACTGGAGGACCTTATGTTGTACAGGCGGTTGCTGGTAAGGCGGCTAATGCATTAGGTTTGTATGATATGAGTGGTAATGTTGGAGAAATGTGTTTTGATGTCGGTTCAAGAAGTAAAACGATTATCACTAAAGGTGGATCAGTTATAACTCAGATAGATGGACAAATCTCTGTTAGTTATGAACAGTCTTCTTCAGTGGTAGAAAATGCTTATAATAATATCGGTTTTCGGATTGTAAGAAAGGGTTAGCTTATAGAAATAGTGATGTTAACTCAAACTTGTTTTTGTAATAAAGCACTCTAGAAAATAGAGTGCTTTTTTGGATAAATAACTCTCGTTTCCTAAAGAAAATACAAAGGTTGATTAGGTTTATATATTTTTTTATAAAAAAAACACCGTATTAGGGTGCTTTTCAATGCTTGTGTTTTAAAATATCAAGTTGATACCTGATTTATGCCGCTATTTTTTCTTTTTTTGATCTTAGGTAACGATATGTTAGAATCGTTAAAACTGATAAAGATAAGATTAAAACATATGGATATAAACTAATAGAGATTCGGTCAAATAATAATCCGGCTAATGGTGTTAATAAACCAAAGCCCATGTAGCCAATAACCATTTGTAAGGAGATGATTTTTGATAGATGTTTTTCAGCGAAGTTATGCTTGTTTATGAACATCATATTTGGAAAGATTGGGCCAGAACCTAAACCGATTAATCCGATGATAATGAAGTAAAAGTAATAATGGTTAAACTTAAATAATAATAAAGTTCCACCTGTAAGCATAATGCCAATGCCGATTATTATTAATTTGACCGGTGTTACAGATTTTGAGACAAATCCCGATATTAATCTGCCTAAGGTAAGACCTAGGTAATATGTGGTAGTAAATAAAGCTGCGACTGCATAAGTAACGCCTTTTTCTAAATAAATATAAGAAGCAATCCATGCGCCTAACAATGATTCAATATGAACATATACTAAGAAGATTAATAAAGAGTTAATCGCCTTTTTGATTTTTAGTGCATCTTTTAGTTTAATGTGTTCATGATGAACTTTTTCCTCAGTAGTTTCTTTTCGCCAGAGTTTAAAAGATATTAGCACTAAAAAAGCGATGATTAACAATATACTACCAACAATGATATAGCCATTTCTCCAGGAATTGTTTCTCAAGGTTGAAGCCATGATTGATGGGCCTAAAGTTACACCAATGCCATAAAAGGAGTGAAGATAGTTCATATGTGAAGCTTTATAGTTTTTTGCAAGGTAATGATTTAAGGAAACGTCTATTGCTCCAGCACCGATTCCTAAGGGAATCGCAAAGAAGAGCATTTGGTAAAAAGCTGTAACTTGGCTTAAAGCTATTAAGGCTAAACCAGTAAAGGTTATTGATACAAAGGTAATCCATTTTGTCTGTAATAGTTTAAGGAGTCTAGGGGCGTTATAAGTAGAAATGATGGACATGATATAGATAACGATTGTCATCAATCCTAATGTGCCTAAAGAGACATTTAAATCATCTCTGACTAAATTCCAAGCAGAGCCTAATAAAGCGTCCGGAAGACCTAAGGCGATAAAAGATATATAGATAACTGAAAGCAAGATAATGGATAGAAAGATCTTTTTGTTTTTCATAAAAATAATCACCTAATTCAGTATATCATAAACAATTTAATTATAAATAAAAATTAAACTTTAAAAGAATATTAATGTTTAAAATGAAAAAATCACTGAGTATAAGAACAAACCAAAGAAGTAGTTTTATATTTTAAAGCAGAAGATTTAAGGGATGAGATATCAAAACAAGAATTTAAAATGTATTAAAAAAAATATCAAATATTTCATGGTTGATTATGTTCAAAGTGAATTATAAATGACATTATTAATATATAAATCGAATATAATGAGTGGAATATGGTGATGCATGAGCTTGCCATATTTTTATTTAGGTTGTAAAAGGTAAACTTTTTTTATATAGATGTTTCATTTATAATTATTAGGGAAGGGGTTTTGTTAATGAAAAAAGCTGTTTTTTTGGTTGTGTCGGTTTTGTTTTTTATAGTATTTTGTTTGTCAATTTTGCGGAACATGAAAGAAGACATGGTGATGAGGTTATAGCAAATGAGTCTGTAGAGACAGATAGAAAACACTATGTTGAGAATGAATGGGTATTAAAGGTTGAATCAGAAAAGTTCTTCACTTTTTTACAGTAGTTGATGCTTTAACCAGTTTGTCAGTATCTGCTTTCAACAATCATTTGGATTCCAATCCTGATGATACAGAACATTATAGTTTTCTTTCGGGAATCTATTCAGTATCAATTGCTTTTGATGATAATGTTATTTCTTACACCAACATCCTTCTGAAAGGACTGTCGGTTCTATGGTTGAATCACTGCAACCTTTGACATAAAAAATGATTTTTTTAAATTTTTTAGGATTTAAAGGATAATTTCCTGTGTTTTTTATTTAAATATATCGGTTTTTCCAATTAGTGTTTTATTCTACCCATAACAAATGATACATATGTCCTATATTAAGCCAATAAGTAATAACTAAAAATAGTGAAAAAGCTAAGTAATAATTGTGAAAGAAATGGTAGAACAATCAATAGTGGCTAGAAAACACACTTTATTTTTTCTTCTAATTAATCTTGTTTACTTTACCGTTATATAATGATACAATAATTATATAAAAAATATTGCATTATTGAGGTGGTAATATGAATGCAAGTATAATTATGGATGCTTTCGATGAAAGAGAACCTATTGTT